>Ga0308167_1002106_pt1 | contig 19755 bp, 20 predicted proteins | sample PhyCR1_2_FD_202138 | JGI IMG/M metagenome (GOLD analysis project Ga0308167, IMG submission 202138) | Phyllosphere microbial communities from UC Gill Tract Community Farm, Albany, California, United States - DLSLRC.R1 | ecosystem: Host-associated > Plants > Phyllosphere > Unclassified | place... | reverse complement strand
CTCGGCGCCAGCGGCAAGATCGTCAGCGCCTTCGACATCGCCAGCGTGCTGGCCATCGGTGCCGACTGGGCCAACTCGGCGCGTGGCTTCATGTTTGCCATCGTTATAACCCCTATACTAGACAAACTACTCACCCACCACGGCGAAGCCGCCGCCGTCTAAATTTTCCTTCCCACCCCAAAATCACTCCGAAACGATTCAGACAAGCGGCACCCGCTCCTGCTTGTGCTTCCCAAGTTTCTACACTAAACGTTATGAACCTCCAACTGTTATACCTGTAGGTTAGGGCCATGATTCGTCGAACGCTGCACTCCATATGCGACGTACCGATCGAAAGCCTCATTCCAGGCAGCAGCATTCCTATGCTTTTCCTGGAGAATGGAGAGGTCAGCCTTTACGCCCTTGCCTGGAGTCGCCACCAGAAAATTCGCCAAGAACTCGGGCCTCAGGCCATCCAGAAGTCCATTGAAGCCGTTGGCAGGTTCTACGACTTCTACAAAATCAAAGAACAAAAACGAGAGTTTTCCCGAGATGAGTTCAAGGCACTTGTCGGACGGTTCATGGATGCTCGCCGCCACGGTGACTTCACATTGGGGTGGTCACCCGTTTCTAAGAAAACAGCATTCGATGATGTCCAAAGGATCTGTGACTTTTCAGAGTTCGTGGCCAGTGAACTGAACAACGTATCGGTCACCTACATTGAAAAAACGCTGATTAGTAATTTGAGCATTTCCGAGCAGCGAGGAATTCGGGCAGAACTTGTCCACCGTACTAAATGGGATAAGCTGGGCCACCTGTTCCCTGCAACCGACCTCGGTCGAGGGATCGTCACGAAAAATTCTCTGAGGCCTGCCACCAGAGGCGGCTCGACTGTCTTAAGGGATGAGATGTATTTCCCGCCGCAATACGTGCTCCCTTTCATTAGGGCTGCGGCAAGTACACGGGATAAGCTGTTTTTCATCCTGATGTTTTTCGGCTCACTGCGAATTTCTGAGCCTTTGCACTTATTCTCGACAGATGTCATAACGCTGAGGGATTTCGATTCCAAAGTGATCATACAGCACCCCTTTAGCGGCCACTTTACTTGGCAAGACCCATTCCGAGGCGACCGGACTGGAACGCGCTCCGAGTTTCTCAACGAACGTTACAACTTGGGGCCCAGAAATAGGCTTGGTGTCAAAGACCCCCTGCATTCTGGCTGGAAAGGAGTAACCTTCGACAACAAGAAGCTTGAGACAGAAATCTACTGGCTGACACCAGAGATTGGCGGGTACTTTGCCAAGCTCCATAAAGTCTACATGCAAGAAATCAGGCGCCATGTTATCGACGAGCACCCCTACTATTTCGTCAACCAGAAGGACAGCGTCGATTTCGGTAAGCCGTTAAAGCTATCAAACATCAACAAAGCCTTCTACAGGACTGCTGAAAAGATCGGCTTACGCCCTTCTCAGCCGGGAGTAAACCCGCATGGTGCGAGGCACTTCTACGGCTATTTCTGTGCATCGCACCTTCGCCTGGACATCAAGGTAACGTGCAGGATGATGCACCATGCGAGCACCACCTCTACGGAAGTCTATTACACGCTAGATAAACGCATAGTCCACGAAGAACTGCGGAAAGCTCACGAAAAATTGAGGGCCGAACTCCCTTCCTTCTTCGCATCCCTGATTGCTGACGCAGAGAGGTTGGCCCTGTGAGTGTACTTCATTTCACGGATAATGCGTCAGGCAAAAAGATAAGCTATAACACTTCGCAATCAAACTGCGTGCTTATTCAAGATGTCACCATAGAGGAAATGAAAACCGCCATTCTTGAGTACGAGGCAATCAGGGCCTCTGAGTACTGGGATAAACTCATATCAAAATCGAAACACGGGGAATACATCGTCGGGCTGCAAGGAAAAGAGCGAAATGGAGGCCATAAATCCAGGATGCTGAGAAATGCGTTCTTGGAAAGAGCCGTTTGCTCCGCAGAGAAAACCAGCACGAAACTATTGAATCTCAGGGCGTTGCCCATTGAAGAGCAAATCGCCATCTTCGAACGGCAAAGGCCAACGACTCGTAGCGAAATATGGGAAATTCTCCGTAACCCTAGGGAGGTTTTGGTTGAAGACTTCCTAACCATTCTTGACACCTGTTCGACCACCGAAGACTTTATCAGTATCCTAAATGATTTTATTGAGCAACCCGACAAACCAGTGCTGGCTAGCCAACGTTATGCCGAGCTGATGACCTATTTGTGGTCAAAGAATTGGCTTCTGCTCACATTCAACATTGCAATCATTTTTCACATGCAGTGGTCGACGTTAACAAACCCTATATATTGTGGCCAAAAGTATTCAATCATAGCAGCCCTGCATGCTATGAACGCAAACCGAGCAACGGACGCCACCTGGAGTTTTGTGTGCTCGTTTTTTTCCTGCACGAATACCGGAAGCGTTCTTGACTTATCAGCGGGCGCCATCAAAACATTTGAGGAGCAAACACTTGAGTTCCGCAAGAAAAAGAATCCTGACGCAGCTTTCAGGATAGCCTCGGAAGTCCGGAGGCACACAAACTGGCTGCTGACCTCTTATAACATTGACAACCCAGACAACCAGGTCGCCATAGAAGTTGCTAACCCTCTCCCAAAACCGGCGGATGAAGAGTTAAGGTTAAGAGCTGACTTTAGCTGGATTGCGATTGCCCATCCGGCCCTGCACCTCTGGGGAGAGATGTTCAAACTGTATGTACAATCTTTAAAAACGATGCGCCTTAGCTCCACAGTTAATAAACTCAACAAACTGGCTGACTATATTTGCACGCTAGAAATTCCTCCCACTGCCCCATGGCTCCTGGAGCGCCGCCTGCATATCTATGATGCCAAGCTCGTCAATCACAACACCTTCATCAGCAAATATGGTGGCATGAATGCCAAAAACTTTAACTCTCATTTATCCACTTATCGAAAATTCTTCAACTGGCTAAGAGATTATTTAACTGCCAGTGATATGCACATGGAGAGTCGGTTTCCAGAGCCTTTTCTGGAATCAGACAGTAAAAAATCCGTCGAGTCAGCGGGAGTAACTTACCGGAACGCCCTCCCAGCCTATGTCCTGAATGAAATCAAGGGAGGACTCATTGATGATGATTTCGCTTTCCCGAAGTCATTGAACCGTCCCATGGCGCTTCTAAGAGACAATCATACTGGCCAAGCGGTTAGAGTCTTTGATCCTTCTCGTGCCGTTTGTCTGTACACCCTTCTGGACATGCCGATTCGAAGCCATCAAGCTCGATGGCTGGACAGCGGAGACCTGGATGAATTCATCTATGATCCGGTGACAGGGACAATGATTCCTAACCCGTCTGCTGATGCAATCAAAGGTCGAAGAGAAGGCATGCTGAGGTTACAGCATGATGCCTTGCGGGCAGATACGTGGCTGAGCCTTTGGGTGAACACCAATAAAACGGCGGCATATGACAGCCCTAAAATCGGCTACAGCATTCCCTACGTATCACCAAAGCTGTTGGAATTGTTGAGTGCGCATACGACTTGGCAGAGAAGATATCTCCCTCCGATGAAAGCGCCCTTGTCTTACGTGGCATTCCAGCAAGACGTCAAAGCTCACGAGCTACCGCCTGACATCGAGGGCCCAACGGTTGTTCCGTTGTTTCGCGACTCATTCACCCGGCAGTCCGACGCGCCAATTAAATATGCGCGCCTGTGCTCCTTTTACATCAAGGCGCTTGAAGAAGGCCAACGGCGTGTAGAGGCCAAGTACGGCCAAAAGATCAAGCTTGTGACGTACGACAGCGAGGGCAAGCCGAAATGGCTGATTGACCTCCACTCACTCAGGGTCAGTGGCATTACCAATCTCATCGAGGCGGGGGTGCCGATCGAGGTGGTTCAGCAGTTCGTGGCTGGCCATCAAGTCCTCATCATGACCCTGCATTACTTGAAATACTCACCCGAAAAGTTACGCCAATTTATAGCATCAGCGCACCAGAGGATGATGGATGACCAGGACTTCGTAGGATCCGAAATGTTCATCGAGTCCCTCAGTCAAATGGCGCCGTTTCTGCTGGGTCAAGAAGGCCCTGGTGCGGGAGCAGGCCATGATGCGTTGGCTGTGTGCGACGGCATTGTGACAGTTCTCTACGATGGTATCTGCCCAGGCACGAGCTGTAGCAATGGTGGGGCGTTGGAGGTGGCAGCGCAGGGTAAATACGGCCCAGTCCCAGGTGGGCGTCGCTGCGGCCTCTGCCGGTTTTGGCTCACCGGCCCAGCGCACCTTTTGGGCCAGATCACTGCAGTGAACAACCTTGCCTATGCCATTCGAAAGAAAGGCCAAGAGATAGCGATTCTCAACAACGCGAAAATTGATGCCGAAGAGTCAGGCAACAAGCTGGAAGCTCGAACCATTGCACATCGAATCGAGCTGCTGAATCGTGAGCTCGAAATTGACATCAACGAATGGGTCGCACGGTACAAATATGCGGAGGAGTCAATCCGCCTGATGGATGATTACCTGGCGGCCAAAGCCAACATCATCGCAACCGATTCTGATATTCGTGTGCCGATGTTGACCCCGAGCTCCAACCTTGAACTGAAAATCACCCTGGAGCAGGCCCATGAATTTGCTTTGCTGGATCAAATCACCCAGCTCAGCTCTTTTAACACGAGCTTTGAGAACCGCGAAGCTGAGCTTGAAAAAAATGACATTCTGTCGCGGATGATGATAGCGAACGGCATCACACCCTTCCTGCTTTCGCTGAATAAAGAACAGGCTCATGAGGCGGCGAATCTGCTGTCGGCGCTTCTGCTTCAGCAAGTCAAATCACAGGAGCTGCAAAGCGTTTTGGACGGAGATATTCCCCTGACGACGTTCCCCAGTTTGTCCGAAGCTATTTCGGTTCTTGAGCAACAAGTGACGTCGAACCAGATGCTGACCAAGGGCAGTGTCTCACGCCTGGCGACCCTGCTAGGAAAGAAATCCAATGACCTGCGAAACGACGATGTTTTTGTGGGTGGCTTGAATGGTTAGTCCAGACACACTCCAGCAGGCGTACCAGGAGCTGCTGAGCGCTTCATCAAACCCTCGGCAACGTGAGTCGCTTGAGCGAATCAACAAAGCATGCGACTTCCTTGAAGAGCAAGGGCTTCGCATCACGCCATCGGCTGTGGAGCGGTATTGTGTGGAACGGGACTGGGGAGGCCCCAAAGCGCAATCCATAAGAAATTCTCAAGCCTTGAGCAAATACCTCAAGCTGCGAGAGTCGAAGCAGACGGTCAACCTTGATCGCAGGGCTAAGAAGTCTCACCCTTTGATCCCTGACCAAACCTTGCGAGCCTACGTGCAGTTGCTTCAAGAAGAGCGTGACCAAGCCAAAGCGGCCCGCTCCAGAATCGAAGCCGGCTTGAGGACACTACCTGGTGTTCCGATAGACGATTTGATCCGGCTGGGTTTCGGCGGGCAGCCGCTTCTTCGAAATGAGCAATCTACCGCCAAACTGAATAGCGTCGCGATCGAAGCAATCCAACTTTTGCTAACAGAGACCCGATTGGGTGAGTGCGGTCTTCAGCTCTACAAAGACCGCCTGCGTCAATCGCTAACCGGCAACATATTGCTAGAAAAGAAGCATGTCGAGGCTCTCAGAAAGCTCGTCGACGGTAGTCCTGCAGGCGAAGCGGGTGGGGATCTCGCCGCCCTGCCATCGCCATGAAATTCAGCATGTGCACATATGCGTTTTCAGCGCTTACCAGCAATTCCCACACCGAATTGGCAGTTCCCTACTTCTAGGACAGAGGTGACGCATGGCGACCTCCCAAGCCAACCTTGAGACCTTCCAAGCCTGGTCAGCTGCAAAAACTCGTGAAGAGTTCCTGGCGATCGTTTATCGAGGGTTGCTGAATAGGAAAGAAATTGCCCTTCAGTGTGGTTTCTCGAAATCCGTCCTGGCCCAGAATCCAAGAGTTCATAAGCTTCTCCATGAACTGGAAACCCGGCTACGCGCCGAGGGCATACTTCCCCTGGACGAGGGTCTGCCCGATAGCCGATCCGAGCGCGAAGGTCGTCAGGATGAGGGGGTAGAACATCGTGCTACCCCACCCCAACTGGAGCCGTTCAACAGCCAGGCCGACGGAGTTCCGACAAGCCAGCAGTCCACGCTCCGTAAACTCGAATCCCTGGTGCGCCGTCTTCAATCTGAAAACGCCAGCCAACGCGCCGAAATTCAAGAATTGCGCCGCCAGCTGTCCAGGCTATCCGCGATTCAAGAGGCCTTGGCCACGAGCGGGCGGCTGCCTCGATGAACGACGAGCTGACCATCCAAAAACGCATCCGGGTGCTCTCTATTCGCAGCGTCAACCCGATCGGCCACGGGGGGTGCATTTTTTATGGTGCAGCCATTGGCGAGGACGGGCGCTCCGAGGGCAACGAGCACTTTGTGGTGTGCGTTCCAAACCGACTGCATATCACCACCCCGGTAGAGATTGGTCAGTGGTGGGACGTCTCTGGAACGCTCAGCATATTCGTTCGTGAGTACAATGGCCTGCGGATCCATGAGCGCCAAATTGACGCTGCCGATATCCGACTCGTCCTACCCTGTGGACGTCATATCATCACGTTACTGGCACACGGAGAGCGCTTCGCGGGGATCGGAATTTCCAAAGCCACAAGTTTGTGGGAAACCTACGGGGAGCAGCTCTATGAGCTTCTGGAGCAGGGCCGTGTTGATCTGTTGGTTTCGGTGCAAGGCATCAGCAAGGTCACTGCGAACGCAATGGTCAGTGCATGGAAGGCCTATGGTGACTGCACTTTAATCCAGCTCCTTCATTCATACGGGATTCCACGTATGACATCAGAGCATGCGATTGAACATTTCGAGGGCAAGCTCGAAGAAGCTCTGACCGAAGACCCCTACCGGTTACTGTCCTTCTGTGGATCTTGGCGAAGCGTCGACTCCTTGGCCATGAACCACTACGGCATCCCTGCTTATGACCATCGCCGATTAGCCGGTGCGACCGAGGAGGTGCTTTACAGGCTATTTGATGAAGGCCATACAGCGCCTGCCGAGCACCTGGTCATGCAGCGATTGCGATCGCTTTTGAAGAACGTGAGCGGCTCTCCGATCTCGCTCGCGACCACGGCCCTTATCCAAGCACAGACTATGGGCACAGTCGTGCGTATTGATCCTTCAGTGAGATTTCAGCAAATGGGCGCGTGGGTCATGGAGTCCACCATTGCCCGCACGATGACGCAGCGCCTAATACCATTACCGCCTGACCTATTGTCTCCCATCTATCCAGCAGGCGCACCCGGAGCGTACGAAGTAGCCCCTGATTCAAACATGGCCCTCGCATATCCAGGCGTTGAGCTGACCGATGAACAAGTGGACGCGATTCGGCTCGTCCTCAACCATCGGTTTGCACTAATCAGCGGCGGGGCGGGTGTGGGGAAAACGACGTTGCTCAAAGCCCTCTACTGCCACTACGAAAACGCAGGGCTTGAAGTAATCCAAGCATCTATTGCGGGCCGCGCCGCTCAGCGCATGAAGGAGGCTACTCTTCGCTCTGCTCGCACTCTGGCAAGCCTTCTTTATTCCAAATACATAAAACAGGCAGGCGACGCCCCCATCGTTGTCGTCATCGACGAAGCGAGCATGCTGGACGTCATTACCATGTACCGACTGTGCCAGGCTCTGCCGCAGAATGCTCGACTCATTTTGGTAGGCGATGCCGACCAACTCATGCCAGTGGGGCCTGGCCTGGTGTTCCACGAGCTGATTGATGATCCGAGGATCCCCCATGCATGCTTGACGAAAATCATGCGTCACGGAAACGAGATCGCCACATTTGCCCAAGCGATTCGCAGAGGTGTGTGGCCTGAGGTAAGCCACAATGACGCGAGTTCCGTAGCGTTTCTCGCCAACGACGATCAGGCTGCACAGCAAGTCGCGGACAGGATCGTTGAACTCTATCGGCGGGCCCCGGAGTCCACACAGATCCTCTGTTCGCTTCGAAATGGGGTTCTGGGGGTGAGATCGCTCAACCTGATGTGCCAGGCGGCCACCAGGTACAACGCGGCTCATCTCTTCATATGGAATGCAGCAGAAGCGGGGTACGTCGATACAGGTTTGCGAGTTGGTGATCCTGTTGTCTGTACGAAAAACCTCTGGGATCGGGGGATCTTGAACGGCTCACTGGGCCGGGTCAGTGCTATTGAAGATGAGCCGTTCCCGCTGCTGGATGAGGACGGACAGGTATGCGGCTATGCGATGGCTTGGATTGACTGGGATGACGGTGAAAAACGACCAGTGACGGAGGAGTTGATCGCACATCTAGAACTGGCCTATGCGCTGACAATCCATAAGGCACAGGGCTCGCAGTGGCCCATTGTGGTGGTGCCCGTCATTCCAAGCAGATTGCTGGATCGAAGCCTGCTTTACACAGCCGCCACCCGTGCGCAGCATCAGGTCATCTTGCTGGGGGATGAATCAGTCGCTCGCAGGGCGGTCATCACTCCACCCAGATCGAAGATCCGACACACAGCGCTACGTCACCATTTAGATGAGAACTTTGCAAGGATAGAGGGATTCACATCCCCCATCCTTTCGCCCCCCTAATGGTCTGGGCCAAGCGGGAATTAGTTCGGTTCGTCGCAAATCCGACGACACGGGCTTGTAAACCTATTTATGACCTGTAAACCATGGAGATTATTTAGTCAAAAAATAGGTTTACAGGCTTTATTAGACGCCTCCATTTCAGGTCGTGCCCCTGCCCTACCTGCCGAGTACCGCCATGAGCACGTCCATCAGCTTTTCACTTGCCATGGGCTGGGCAGATTAAGGCGGTGTTGTCGATCAGCGACCTTTAGGCGGGGTTGCCGGAGTCGTCGGGTTGTCACCCTGACTAGTGGGCTGATATCCAGCCCCGGGCTCGGGGCGATTGAACGGTACGCTCTCGACGGGTTGGTACCCTTTTTGGAACGGCCCAGGCTGATATCCTTCGTTACCTGTAACCTGCCTCGGATCAGTCATAATTTTCCTCTCGATGTTTGCGAAACTCGATATGAGCAATTTCAGAACCGCTGATCAGCACACCTGCGCTGGATTCCACAGCGCGCTCCAGACCACCATTCTGAACTATCCATTCCTGCTCAAGGTAAATCTGCTCTGACGCCGGGGCACTTGAGGCGAACGAACGCGTCCCATACAGCCCTCCAAGCGTACCGCCCCCTTTGAGATGAATGATGATCCAGTAACGTTTGCGCTGCTGGAAAATGAAATCCCATGGTTTCGCAGTGGGGTGTGGAGCGCTTTTCTGGAAGACCTGCCACGATCTCATCCATCTCCACACCACCGCCCAGATCACAGGGCCAACCAGCAGCACCATCACATAGAACACCCCGTAAAGGAACGGGTGTACCGTCCGCAGCGCGCTCTCCTCTACCGCAAAGATCAGCCACAGAAAAAGCGCGTAGTTGATGCAGCTGTAGGCGATCGCGTCGACAACCTGATCCGCTGCATTGCGCACTACCCCTGGAAAAAAAAGCTGGTAGCACTTGATGCTAATGAAGCCTGGTATCACGAATGCGATGAACAGAAACATCTTGTCGGCTTGCCAAATATCCATTACTTCCTGCTCGCGGCTGTCGATATCACGATAGTGTGCCATCACGTGACATCACCCACAAAGCTGGCTTTACAACCCGCCACCCGCTTAGTAATCGATCCCGCACAGGCCACTGAGCATGAGCCGGCCTGTTGCTCGCACAGCAGGTCAGCCCATTTGGCGCGTTGATCCGTTGCATCCTGCCCGACCACTGGGGCAGCCGAGACCTAGCAGTGATAAACGCCCACCAGCACGATGCTTGTTCAACCCATACTCTTCGACGCCTTCGGCACGCTGCTCCCGATTCCCAATGGCAGACACCCCTACTCGAATTCGCTGCCCGTGGTGAATCTGGTGTCCTTCATCTGAACGAAGTGCACGCCTGTTGCCCGTTTCCCCTACGAGGGGAAGGCCGCTTCCAGCCGAGACATGGGTTGCGATTTTCCCTCCCGGAAATAGCAGAAATGCTCACCATTTTGGTGAGTATTTTCATACCACAACGAATGCTCTATCGTGCCTGTCAGGAAGGTTCGGTTAGCCGGCATTTCGTAGAGCGATCAGCGTCTCGTACACATATCACGAGGTTGGCCAGGATGATCTACCACAGTGACCAATCGGCAAAAGCGACGGCCTTGCTTCACGAACTGGGTGTCCACGAAGTTGCCTCGGGGATCTGGGCGTTCACAGACATTCGCACCGCCAGTCAAGGGTATGTGCATCACTCCCATCAACCCGTCGCCCTCGCGGCCTACACCGCCATTGATCCAACCTTCGCAGCCGGTCGGTTCCCCGGATACACGCTGATCGACCTGGTTGAAAAGGTGCCGTGTTTAGATGGAATTGAAGACGCTGCCTTGGCGATGGTCTGCGACACCCCCGCACCGATCTACCCTTGCGCCGAGCAACGCGGGGAGAAATTCGGAGCATTGGCCTGGGAGATCGTCGAGCACTACCAGCTGGATGCCTGCTTCACCCAGAGCAGGGCATACGGCGATCAAGGCAGACACTACACCATGCGCCCCTGCGGCTTCGATCACGATCGTGACGAGCCTCTTCCTGAGGCATTGAAGGCGATGCGCAGCGCGTACAAAAAAATGACCGATGTACAGCGCGTGATGGTGCTGACACTGCTGCACCTCTATTCCCAAGGCACTGACGACTTTTATCTGAAGGGAGGCTGCCCTACCAGGATTTCAGCAGCTGAGGCGCTTCGTCTGCTCCGGAAAGATGGGAGTGCACTCCAAAAGTGGGGGGAACTCATCACGCATTACGCTGGCTGGTAAGACCGAGTCCATCGCTGGCATTCCGGTCAGTAGCCAGGCCGTTTCGCCGATATACTGCTGCTCACGACTCTATTTTGACGACGCGCTTTAGCAGGTATCTGGTCTCCTCGGAAGCACCTGCCAGCCCTTTTGGTTACCGGTTTCTTTGAAAACTTAGTCGAGATGCCGACGTATGACCAAGACCTCATCGTTGTCACCCACATCGGACTAGAGGGAACTCAAGCTCACTTGACGATCAGCGTTTCTCCCCCTGTTACCGGATCACGCGAAGATTCGATCACGCTGGGGTTGTCGTTGCCGACTTGCCTAAACAGCGCGATCACCTCATCAATGTCCATGAAGAGCAGAAACTTGTCTTTATCGAGATCGGAGGTGAAGAAGACACCGCACAGGCTGCCCTCTTCGGAAATACAAGGTGCAAAAATGAAGCTGTGTATGACCCTGCCGCAAATGAATTCAATGTCCCGCTTCTCTTGATTGCTTTTGCTCAGATCATAGAGAGAGTCAAGCCTGTGGTTATTACGCCAGGTCACAGGCTTGAGGTTGGCGAATTTTCTGACCGTGAGCAACATGGCTCGTGTCTGATCCGTCACCTTCGTAGGTGTTTCGATCAGCCTCCTGACCGAGTAGAACCCGATGAAGATATCTCGCTCGATTTGGGCCAGCTGATCTTCAGAAAGCTCTCTGGACACCTTGAGCGTCGTGAAACGCTTGGCCATTTTCAGCAGGGGGGCCTTCCAACCTTCACTTTCCCATATCATCTTATGATCCCTCACAAATCGCACCTGCCGCCCAGTAGGCCGGCTCACCCCACAAGATCCGCCACGAACAACGACTCCCTCTTCCGGCCACGGATAAGTAATAGGTGGCCCGTAGATTGAAAGAGCGTGCGACTCTCAATACTGACTGGCGTAGCTGCAGATCAATTGAGAGATGACGGGTTCCTGGACATACGAGACCATCGCACTCAGCAGCGCCATCCCGACCACCGTAGACAGCCAGGCGCGCGCTCGTCCGAAGTCATGAACCCGCCGCTGCATCTTCACGACAGCCAAACCGATAAAGGCCGCGTAGCCAATCAACACCATGACATCCGAGGCCGTTGCCACCGGGCTATGGAGAATCGCTGTCGTGACCGCCTGCTCGTAGCTGATCGAAGTACAGCTATGCGCCATAGCTTTGAACCGTGCACCGAGTGCCGGCATCTCAAATATCTTGAGTAGCACCAGCCAGCCGGAAAGGTAGAAAAAGGTATTCACGCCCGCCAACAACTCACGTGGGCTCCCCAGCATCCGGGCAGACATTGCGAAACATAGACCGTAACACGCCACTAGCAACCAGTTGGCCAACGTCATTACGCCGACGAACTCAAAGCTAGGTGTAATGCCAGCTGACCGAGAGGCCGGCAGGCCGAGCACACCCAGCCCGATCGCAACGAAGACGCCAAAAAGCCAAGCCCGCGAGCAGATCCCTTTACGCGCTTTCATTTCCTCAAAAAAGGCTGCATTTGACTGGATGAGCGTTCGAGCGTCACATGCGGATGCGCATACGGCAGGCCACATTTTCTCCAGGAAAAACCCTGCTAATTTCTCCACATTGCTATCTCTCTAGTTCGGCGGGTACACATCAGATGCGCTGCCCGACTATCGAGCAACGTACTGGGAATTTGCAAGCATCCTTTATGTCCGAAGCGGCTGGAACAAGGCCATGTGACCACTTGGCATCATCGTCCTTTCAACCTCAAACCATTGAGCGCTTCAAGCTGCCCAACAATCTGCTCGACAAGCGCATCATCGAAATCGTCACTGTCGGCCTCCTCGTGCGTGCCTTTGTTTAGGTATGTCCACACCAGTGACTGCTCGGGCTGACCCAAGATAAGACCGAGTGACTGTATGACGACCGGCTTGTCTGGGTGCACGAAATCAGGCGCCTTGTTGAGGCGGGCGAGTATAGCTTCACAGAGGCCGCGTAGAGTTGGCTCAGCGCCAGAGCCCGCAATTTTCAGGCTGAGTGTGCCCATATCGAATTTGCCCAGCCATCTCCACAGTTTGTCCGTCAACATTTCGAGCGCTTGCCGGGACTCGGCCAATGCCGTGCGTGCATCGCCACGGTCGATCGCGGCGCGGGCGTTGAGCAGATAGGTTTGCGGAGCGACATTCCCAAGCACGCGGGGCTGGTAGTTTCCGTTGTGATGCCGGAACACATATGAAGTCCAGTGCTCATTCGGCACGCGATTCTGAACATCCTTCATGAACTCGTTGGAGTGGCACGTCACGAGCAACTGCGTCCCCGCAAAGCGTTCGCTCTCAAAGATTGTTTCCCTGATTCCTTGTCGATGCTCGTGGTCGATCGCGTTGATCGCATCATCAAAGACAACCACCGGCGCTCCAATCTTCAGAGCCTTCGCCAGCAAGATAGCCAGCCCCAAGCACCGCACATGCCCCTCACTCAGAATCTGCAGCGCATCGACTGAAACATTCGGCTTGCCTCGGAAAGAGAGCCCGATTCGCCCCTCCCCTGTCACCGGCAGGCTCAGCCCAGCCAGCTTGTCAGCATCAAGATCGCGAACATTGAACTCGTTGTACAACTCAAGAGCCAGAGAATTCAGACCCGCCATCAAGGTGCCTGGAAGCTGGGTTTTATACCTGCGCAGCAGGGCCAGGAATTGGTCGTAGGCGGTGTTGATGCGACGGTCACGAAGGATGGCATTGGCTTCATCTGCGGCTGCACTGATCAGAGCAGCATTGGCCTGCTCAAAGCCAGCGATGCGCGTTTGGGCATCCAGCACAGCCTGAGCCAAACGCTGACGCGCTATCCCGTGTACCCCGACATCAACCCTGGCCTGATTCAGTCGGTCGCGTTCAGTTATCAGCTTGCTGCGCACGGCGTTGGCCAACGCAGATTGCGTGTCCTGTTGCTCCAACTGCTGTGCCCAAGTCACGGTCTGATTAGCCAAGTGAGGCATCGATCCGTCGGTACGGTACCCGTCTATCCACCAATCACGTTGAAGATCAAATCCTGGATTAGCCAGGTAGCGCACGACCGCATGGGGGCTCTCGATGGCGGCTCCCACACGAAGAGCAAATGCTGAGAGCTTTACCCGCAAAGCCTCGGAGACCGCATTGCGTGCCTGGATCGCCTGGTAATGCCGCCCCTGAATTTCTTTGAGCACATTCAGCCCAGCCAACCCCGCTGTCGCTTTTTCATAAGGGTTGTATACGACTCGATGCTCACCCGCAAGGGGAGTATCGCAGGCCGGACAGTGGTCGCCTGCAATGTGCTGAAGACCTAGGACTGCGTTGTACAGATCCTGATATGAAACATCATAAGTTCGAGCTGCCAACTCCGCAGTGACGTCCACCAAAACCTTTTGCGCGGCATCGGCTGCATGGAATGCCTGTAACAGCTCAGTGCTACTGATTCCAAAGATCAACGCCGGTGGCTGGTTAAGCAGAGCGTCCAGCTCCTGCAGCCGGCCAGGGTTCGTCTCACTCCCGATAGCAGCGAGCAAATCTGTATAGGTCATGCCTGGCTGGACGCTCGCGGCGTATACGCTTTCGATCTGCGCCTGCTGCGCTAGCGAGACGGCTTCATTGGCGACGGTTTGATGGTCTTGACTCAAGGCGCCGCGCTTCGCCGTCAGCTCAACCTGCTTTGAAGCCAGAAGCGTCAGAAGCCCTTCCATGGAATCGTTGAAGTGACCCACGAATTCGTTGAATTGATCCATGCCGAACAGCGCGGCGATCAGCTCTGTTTTTTCGCCAGCAGGCTTGGCTGCAATGCGAGAGAAGGCATCGATCCTGTTCTTCTCGATAAAGCAGAACCGATACGCATCTGAATCTGCGACAACAGGAATCGCCTGCCCCTGAGCCGTAACCGCTCTGAGCTCGGGCGGGAGGTACCTTCCTTCGTGGTGGTTGGACAAATACCGCGCCGCCGCAATGCGCTTCATATCACATTCGTCGACAGTCCCCAGCAAAGCGAACTCTAGAGCCTCGCACAAGCTGGTCTTGCCACTGCCATTCGGCCCATAGAACAAAGTGATGCGCTCATGCAGATCAAATGGCTCTGGGTATCTGAATCCCCGGAATGGCCCGACACTTAAACGCTTCAACTTGTGCCATTTCCAATCACCACCTGGCGGCAGGGGTGGGATCGCAGGCAGCACCGGCGAAGTGGTGGCGAGTGTGTCCCGCATCAGCCCGATCAGGAGATTGGATCTCTGATTACGTTGACGGCTGGTTCCCGCGACCCCGGCAAAGCGCTGAAGGACGATGTTGGCGACCCTTCGAGCATCTTCAGACGCAGCGTTCTCGGGGGCATGAATCCAGTGCACGAACTGGTGATAATCCTGTAAAGCCGATGTCATCCTTACCTCCCAGTTTCGAACGTGAAGCTAACCTGCGCCAGGTCATCAACCCTGGCGGGAAATAGCCCTGACGGTTTCAAGTCGCCGCGATGTGAAGTTGCTATCACCAGTAAAGCTCAGCTCCAGCGGATGTGAAAGGCGATAACGCTGTGCAGCCCCGCCTTCACAGTTCATCGACCCTACTCAGCCTCAATGGCCCAACTGAGCGGTTGCGCGCATATGCCCACGTCAGACATCCAATGCTGCAACTTCGGCTTGGTCGGATCGAGCGCGAACCCAGCCATACAGGCCCAGGTAGACACGCAGTGCCAGAGTACTGATGCCGACATAGAGCAACGGCAACCACTTGAGTTGCAGGAGACCGCTTGCAGAGATAAAGCTTTAGTGAGACCCGGCTCTTCCCTGCCAGGCAGTTTCCATCAGGAGCTTCCATGATTGACCTTTACCCCTCCCCTAGTTGGCATCTGCGCTATCCAACGGCAAGCCAAGCGCTGTTCGCCATCGCAGCATGGCCTGTTCTTCTCGCGTTAGGCTGTTGGCAGATGCCTCAGATTTCCGAGTTTTTGACCTCGCATGGTATCCCCGTCGATATGTGGCAGGTTTTCCATGCTGGATTCTGGGCATACGTGCTACTGCTGCCCAATCACCGCAGGTTCAACCGTCGTCACTTCGAGCGAAATGCTGGTGGCATAGCGCTGCATCACCGACTGACCAAGGTTGAACGGGAGATGGCTGCACGCGGGCTGACACAGACCGATGAATACCTAGCGGTCATCCGAGCGCGGGCTCAGTTGCGAAAGCGCCTGGGCTTCTTGATAGATGCCGACAATTTCTACCGGAAGCTGGATTTCCTGGTTGAGGTTTTCAGGTGGTTATGCAGGAAGCTCAAGTAATCCGACGGCGTAAGCACTGGCGTTTGTTGATTGCAATCAGCACGATGAGTCGCAACGTTGTTCGACTGACCGCTGGTACAGGGTGATCGCAACCATCTCCCCATCTGTGCACCTTGGCATTATCATCAACGGAAATCTTGACGATGGGTGCCTGCACGGCGTCCATGCAGGTCGATCCAGCCGGGGGGGGGTAAAGGCCCCCGGCGCCTCCTGAGCAACAGCCCTGATCGGATAAGCGTGTCAGAAATGGTTGATAGTGAAAGCGGTACGTTTGCGGTCGAGTGGCTCCTGACGCTGGCACAAGATGACGGTTTGTTCCTCAACCCCAGATTAGGTGAACAGAACATCAAGGCGATCATGGAGCGCTTCATGCCAGGATCAACCCTCGAAGGCGTCTACGAAGTGGATGACCGGCCAGATACCCATAGATTTGATTTCGCTTACACGACCTCCAAGCGAGACATTTTCTTTAACGTTTACGTAAATGCCATGGAGACTTGGCTGGATGTCTCTGAAAGCAGCCCAGGTCTAGGTGGATCTGCGATCTACGCTGGGGTCGCAACCTTTGCCTTCAACACGGGTCGAACCTTCGTAGGGGATCCCGACGGGCTGTCCGACTACGCGCTTCGTAGACGGCTCGACAACATGTTATGCTCTGCTATCAAGTACGGCAGTACAGATCACATTGCTCCCCACCCTGATCAGATCAGTGGCAACGAGAGCTTAGGCGTTCCTCCTCTGACATGGGTCAAGGGACAGACGCTAGACAACATCCAGTCTATGATTGACACTGTAACCGTGTCCCTAGAAAACGTTGTGCCGGAGGTGGCTCATGCCCATTACGACTTCCACGCTAAGACCTTCAGAAATTCTGAAGGCGGACAGCTATTGGAGCCAGTTCTGGGAGGCTGGGGTCATAAGCTTGCAGGAAGCGGAAAGGCGAGCGCGGGGATCACTACGTTTAAGAGATGCATACTTCTCCGATCCCTTGTACGCCAGGAAAGCGTCTCGCGACCCGTCCTTCTGGAGCAAGTTCTACGCGACTCGGGTCAATTCGTAGACCACGGAGAGCTTTTGGGCATATTCTACTGATGCCGTCGCTGCAGCTATTAGAAGGCCCCTTATGGGGCCTTTTCTATTGGAAGCCTTGGGTCACTAGTGCCTGTTTGCTTAAGGAGCGGCAGGTAGCTGGAGCGGTCGTGCCCCCAAACCAGCACTCTGCTCACCCCAGGCTCTTCGGGGTGGGCTGGACGATCACGCTGGATGACGCCCCACCACCATGATGGCGCATTCGACTCGTACTCAAATCCCCGGATCTGCAGCAGACATTTCTCACATCGGTTTGACCGATACCACGTCGACATACCGGAATTTTTTCTTGGCAGATCGGACGGCTTCTTGCTCGGCCAGGACAGTGCTCAGGGTATCAGCCTCGTGCACGAACTCCTGCGTCGCGCCCTCGAACTTGTTACCGACCCGCAGCACTACCCTCAGTCTGGGTGTGAATGCAGCGAAGGATTTTTTCTTCTTGGCCGGCGCGGCGGGTGCTACGAAGGTCACATCAGGTAGGGCTCGCCGTCGTAGCTCGACGCCTTATAAACTGGCGCTACTAAATAGACTTTTCATCTGAATCAATCTGATCAACTACACAGAGGAGGTTGGCACCGAGTCGGTCAGCAAGCGTTGCAACACTCGCGCTGAGAGCTAGCTGACGACCTATTTTTGGATATGGCCCGTGCCCAAAGGATTGGGGCATTTAGAATGCTCTAAGGCCCCTGATGCTTCCCTCTGGAGGAATTGAAATGCTTATTGAGTTGGATTTGAACAACAATGACGCGGAGGCGCTGTTGCGTCACTGCAAGGAGCACCAGCCAAGCCAAGGAGACTTTCGTGAAAACGCTCGCCTCGGAGAGGCCCTAGAAACCCTAGTTGCCGCCATCGAAGACGCCATGAGCTTAACGCCCCAAAGTCGTGATTCGTCGGGTACGATTGATCCTCAGCTCCTCGATGCAGCAGCCAGTTTGTTCGGCGACGAGGCCTTGGCAATCGGATGGCTATCAAAACCGCTGCGAACCCTCGGCAATAAACGCCCGATCGATATTCATGTTGCGGAAGCCTTGGATCTGATCCAACGGTTGGAGCATGGGTTGGGCGCCTGAATATCTATCAAGCAAGACTGATCCAGCAGGCCGGCCAATCTTGGCTCTGGAAGGGATAAAGCGCCAAGGTAGCAATATTACCCCTGGCCGATCTGAGAGAATGTAGTTCGACAGTTTAATGACCATGATCCGCAGTCGAAGACCTGAGAAACAAGAACACAGTCGCGGCCTAAAGCTGGAAGCCTTGGCTGATACTGGCCAGCCTTTTCTGAATCATCCAGGAACGTGCTGCCGCAGTCCTCAACAATCTGTCGCAGGCACAGCGACTACTTGGATCGCTTCGACGCGATAAGGGCACGGAACGCTTCTTCGCTCGTAAAGCCTTCGCGCAACCTGGCAACCAAAAATGCGGCATCAGATTCCGCCGGATCAAAACGCTCGCGCGCGTGCCGGACTATGGCAAACCATAGCTCAAGGGGAAGAGCTGTTTCATGGTCATTCCTGCACCGAAAGCTCGGACGCTGCAACAGCAAGGGCTCCCGCTCTACCAGTTCATCAGCCAGCCGCTGCAGGACTAAAAAAGGAACATCACTCATCCCAATCAACGAAGGATGAATACAGCGACTGATCGATTGAATCGCGCACTCGGGATCAACGGTGTGCAAGCGCAATAACAGCGAAACCTCAGCCTCAAATGCCACAGCCCCAATCGCTGCAGCCAAACGTTCGACAACTTCGAGCTCAGCGAGGTTACGACGCTCTAGCCCAATTACGTGCTTCTCCATAGCCATCGGCTCCCCGAATTGGTGATTCATCCGACCTGCACGCTGTTTAACGCTGGCCAGAGCATGGGATAATACGCGCTCCAGTCCCCCTAAACGGATTCACATGGAATCGTTATGAACGAAATTTGGCTGCGAGAACGGGAACGACGTGAGGCGATTTGGCAGCTCGCTGAGAAGCAGCCAGGTGATCAAAGCGCTCCGGCGATTTTGGAGCGACTGGACGACCTCGAAAGGCTAGATCGCGAGCACCCAATAATTGAATGCCAGCTTAGTTTCGAGCAGCTTGCCGAACTACCAAGGGAGGCGCATCCCGTCGGATGCTGGATCGTTCGGGATAGTGAAATCCCAGAACCTTGGAAGTCCCGTTTCGCGCTTGCGCTGGGCCCCGCAGCTAGGGTTTCGGAAGGGCTTTACTTGCAGGATTGGATTGATTTCTTAGATGCCTGGCAACGCGAGATCGAGCATCTGGAGCAGCACCGCCTTGCCCTTGATGACGAGTGAGACCTGGCCTGGTGAACGATTTCGCGTGGTGGATTGCTCTGGTGCCTGCTGACCCATCACGTCGTTTAAGCACCCACCGCCACCGTAGTGCCCCCTGCTCTCATACGCGTGTGAGCCTCTGATACCTAAGGAAACTCTGAAAAAGACTTCCTGATTTGGCAAAATCACCGGACACCAGTCGCCGAGCTTTTCAATGATGAAACAGATGACTTTCGCCGACGCCGAGTACGCCGG
>Ga0308167_1002103_pt1 | contig 19769 bp, 21 predicted proteins | sample PhyCR1_2_FD_202138 | JGI IMG/M metagenome (GOLD analysis project Ga0308167, IMG submission 202138) | Phyllosphere microbial communities from UC Gill Tract Community Farm, Albany, California, United States - DLSLRC.R1 | ecosystem: Host-associated > Plants > Phyllosphere > Unclassified | place... | reverse complement strand
AGGGTGCGAGCGAGGGCGAGGGCCTCGGCAACAAGTTCCTCGCGAACATCCGCGAGGCCGACGCCATCGCGCAGGTCGTCCGCGGCTTCACCGACGACGACGTCGTGCACGTGGCGAACAAGGTCTCGCCGAAGGACGACCTCGAGGTCATCAACACCGAGCTCATCCTCGCGGACCTCGAGACCATCGAGAAGGCGCTGCCCCGGTACGAGAAGACCGTGAAGCTCAAGCAGGCCGAGCCGATCGTGCTCGAGACCGCGAACGAGGCGAAGGCGGCGCTCGAGCAGGGCACGCTGCTCTCCGCGACCTCGATCGACCTCGCGCCGATCGCCGAGCTCGGCCTCCTGTCGGCCAAGCCGTTCATCTTCGTGTTCAACGTCGACGAGGCGATCCTGACCGACGAGTCCCGCAAGGCCGAGTTGGCCGCGCTCGTGGCACCGGCGCAGGCCGTGTTCCTCGACGCCCAGGTCGAGTCGGAGCTCATCGAGCTCGACCCCGAGGACGCCGCCGAGCTGCTCGAGTCGACCGGACAGACCGAGTCCGGCCTCGACCAGCTCGCCCGTATCGGGTTCGACACCCTCGGGCTGCAGACCTACCTGACCGCCGGGCCGAAGGAAGCGCGGGCGTGGACGATCGGCAAGGGGTGGAAGGCTCCCCAGGCTGCCGGCGTGATCCACACCGACTTCGAGAAGGGCTTCATCAAGGCCGAGGTCATCTCGTTCGAGGACCTCATGGCGGCGGGCTCGATCGCGGAGGCCCGTGCGCACGGCAAGGCCCGCATCGAGGGCAAGGACTACGTCATGCAGGACGGCGACGTGGTGGAGTTCCGCTTCAACAACTGACCGGTACGCGGCGGCCGACGGCTGTCGGCCGCCGCGCTCGGTAGTCCGGTCAGGCCGTCTCGAGGTCCCACACCGGCGGCACGTACTCGCGCGACCAGCCCTCGCGGAGTCGGGTGACCGCGCGGTCGAACGACTCGAGCAGGTCCATCTCCGGCCGCACCATCGACTGCAGCTGCAGCCCCTCGTACGTCGCGAGGAGCTGCTCGGCGCCACGAGCCGGCTCCATGGTGCGCGGCTCCCGGCCGAGCTCGACGTCCCGCTGCAGGGCCGCCAGCACGAACCCGTGGAAGCGACGCCAGCGCAGGTGGAGCATCGGTGCGAGCGGGTGGTGCGGCGTCGCGGCGATGTTGAGCGTCGAGGTCAGGAAGCGCATGAGCGACGGGTCGGCGACGTTCGCCCGGACGATGGCGCGGAGGAACACGATCGTGCCGCTGCGCTCGGCGATCGGCAGCAGTGCGGTGGTCCGCTGGTCGTTCCACTGGTCGATGGTGGCGAGCAGGAGTCCGTCCCAGGTCGGGAACACCTCGGTGACGACGTCGAGCGGCTGCGACGCCTCGGTGGCCACGTGCTCGTACGACACCTCGTGCAGGGCGTTCGCGCGGAGCACACGGATCATCGCGTCGACGATCTCGACCCGGAGCAGCGCTGACGTGTCGAGGGGGTGGAACGATCGCATGGGTCCAGTCCACCGGGTGTGTGCTGCCCTGACCAGTCCCCAGAACTGGGAAGAGCCGATCTCCGCAGCCGCGCAGTCCCGGCGTGGCGGAGGAGCAGCGCGTCCCCCGGGGCGCGTCCGAGCTGAGTGCCCTTCGAGGATGCAGCGTTGAATGGACCGATGAAGTACGTGGTCTACGGAGAGAACCGAGTGATGACCGGCGACGCGATCGCCGAGGCGGTGCTCGCCTACGCCGCTGCGCTCGGCGAGAACGGCACGACGGACATCGTCGAGATCCCGACCGCGGACGCCGAGGGCTACGGCACCACGGCGGAGGTCCTGCTCGGCCCGGCTTCCCAGATCATGGTCGAGGCGGCGCCGGACGACGAGCTGGAGCCCGAGGACGAGGACCTGGTCAACGAGCTCGGGCGCCGCATCGCGGTGGTGGGCGGCGGACGGTTCACGGACGCCGCGTCGTCGCACTCCGACGAGCCGGAGGCCAAGCGCCTCCGGACGGACCCGCCTGAGGTCTGACCGGCGCACGCCCCGAGGAGTGGACTGGCCACGGAACGCACACTCCAGACCTCCTCGCACTCGCGGTACCTACCGTCGAGGGAGAGATGAGGAGGAGACGTGAAGTACATCAACTACGACGCGAGCCAGATCCTCACCGGGGACCTGATCGCGGACGCGGTCGCCGACTACGCGGCCGTCCTCGGAGCGAACTCGCGCACCGACACGATCACGGTGCCGAGCGTCGGTGACGACGGCTCGGTGTCGACGTCGATCCTGCTCGTCGGCCCGGCGAGCGAGCTCTGCGTGACGGTCGCCCCGGACGACGAGCTCGAGCCCGAGGACCCGGCGTTCATCCGTCGCCTGCGCGACGCGGCACGGCGTGCGGGTCCGGCGCTCCCGGTGAACGCGGACGGTGGCACGCGCTTCCGCGGAGCCGAGGGGCCGTCGTCGTACGGGCCGGCCTGACACCCCGAAGGCACAGACGACGAACGCCGCCGGCGCTGAGCCGGCGGCGTTCGTCGTGTGTGGACCGGGAACCGTGTGAGCGGTTCCGGCAGGTCCGACCTAGGCGGCCAGGGCGAGCTCGCCCTTGCCGACGCGGCGCGCGAGCAGGATGGTCCGGCTCGACTCGCCCCGCCAGGAGCGGCCGGGTACGGTCCAGCCGGCCTCGCCGTCGATGTCCACGCGTGCGTCACGCGTGACGAACAGGCGCAGGTCGTCGGCCGCGATGCGGACGAGGTACTCGCGCTGCGAGCGGTCGTCGCGGACCGGGAACTCGGCGATGCGGTCGGGGGAGACGGTGGGGGCCGCGAGTGCGGTCCCGGAGATGGTGATGCGGTCGTTGCTGGTCATGGTGGTGCGGTACTTCCTGGTCGTTCGGCACCCGGCCGTGCTCTGGTCGGCGGACTCCGTGGTCCGGCACGACGCATCGGCTGCGGGTGCGCACGTCGTGTCTCGACGTGCTGCTCGTCCGTTCGGATCGAGCGGTGGTCTCGGTGGAATGCGACCCGGCGGGTCGGTACGAGACGTGCTGGTGTGCGCGAGTCAGATGGGTTCGCTGCAGTGCACCAATGAGACACTATACGTCGCTTCGTCCGGAACGTCCAGCAAGACGGACGGGAGGCGCGGTGCGAGCGTGCACCGCGCCTCCCGTCCGGTGGGCCGTCAGTTCAGAGCGGGGGTGTCCTCCGGCACGACGCCGTCGCCGTACAGGTCGGTCGCCAGGTCGCGGAGCGCGCGCAGCGCGACGCGCTGCGTCAGCGGACCGTAGGAGATGCGGGCGACGCCGAGGGCCTCGTACTCGGCAGCCGGCAGGGCGCCCGGCAGTCCGATCACCGAGAGCTTGCCGCGACCGAGCCCGTCGACGAGTCGTTCGACCACGTCGCGCTGGATCGCACCCGGCACGAAGACGAGTGCGGCGCCGTTGTCGAGGAACGCCTTCCCGCGGGCGATGGCGTCCTCGATGCTCTCGTCGATCGGGCGGTCGCCACCCCGGGCGATCGCGTCGGTGCGGGCGTTGAGCTGGAAGGCGACGCCCTCGGCCTCGGCTGCGGCGGTGATCGCGGCGACGCGGGCGACGGCCTCGTCGAAGGGACGGAGGCGGTCCTCGACGTTCGCGCCGACGATCCCGGCGGCGATCGCGCGACGGATCGTCTCGGCCGGGTCGGCATACCCGTCGTCGAGGTCCGCCGTGACGGGCAGGTCGGTCGCGGCGGCGACGGTCGCGGCGCCCGCGAGGGCCACGTCGAGCGGCATGCCGCCGTCGTCGTAGCCGTGGCTCGCGGCGATCGAGTGCCCGGCGGTCGCGATCGCCTTCGTCTCCGGCAGGTCGCTCACGACCTTCGCGCTGATCGCGTCCCACACGTTCACGACGCGCAGGATCTCGGGGGCTTCGTGCAGCTGCTTGAGGGTGGTCGCCTTGTCGGCGGTGCTCGTGCTCATGGTGCCGAACCTACGTGGGCGGGCCTCGGCACGCACGGGAGGTGACCGCTGGACGACGCGGGATGACGGCCGGACTCGCACCGGGCCTCCCGGTCGATGCATGCTGGGACGCATGGCTGACGACGAACAGGACCCGGTCGGCACGCTCCGCGGGGTCCGCACGAGCATCAAGTGGACGCGCTACGCGCCCGACGTGCTGCCCCTGTTCGTCGCCGAGATGGACCACGACGTGGCGCCGGCCATCCGGCAGGCACTGGTCGAGCGGGTGCAGCAGTCCGACCTCGGGTACCTGGACGGCCCCGGGCCGCTCGCGCCGGCGTTCGCGCAGTTCGCGCGCGACCGGTGGGGGTGGGACGTCGATCCGGGTCGTGTGCACCTGGCCACCGACGTCAGCGTCGGGATCGTCGAGTCGCTCCGGCTCGCGCTCCCCGAGGGCGGACGCGTCGCGATCACCCCGCCGGTGTACCCGCCGTTCTTCGAGCTCGTCGAGGAAGCACGATGTCAGGTCGAGGAGGTCCCGCTGACCGAGCAGTGGGGCGTCTACCGGCTCGACCTCGCCGGGCTCGAGCGCGCCTTCGCCGACGGCGTCCGGGTGTTCCTGCTCTGCAACCCGCACAACCCGATGGGGCTCGTGCACGACCGGGCCGACCTCGAGGCGCTCGCCGAGCTGGCGGCGCGGTACGACGTGCTCGTCGTCAGCGACGAGATCCACGCGCCGCTCACGCACCCGGGGGTCCACTTCACCCCGTTCGCGATGGTCGCCGAGCAGCACGGCGCCCGCAGCGTCTGCGTGACGAGCGCGAGCAAGGGCTGGAACCTCGCCGGCGTGAAGTGCTCCGTCATGGTCGCGGGGGACGACCGGACCGCGGCGCTCCTCGACACGCTGTGGGAGGAGGTCGCCTGCCGCACGAGCATCCTCGGGCTGCACGCGAACCTCGCCGCGTTCACCCTCGCGACGGACTGGCTCGACGACGTCGTCGCCCGCATCGTCGCGAACGAGCGGCTGCTCGGCGCCCTGCTCGCCGAGCACCTGCCCGGGGTCGTCTACACGCGGCCGCGGGCGGGTTACCTCGCATGGCTCGACTTCCGGGGGATCGGCCTCGGCGACGACCCCGCGGTGCCGCTCCGTGAGCACGCGTACGTGGCGCTGAACTCCGGGCTCGGGTTCGGCGCCCAGGGGCGGGGGTTCGCGCGGCTCAACCTGGCGTGCTCGCCGGAGACCCTGCGCGAGGCCGTGCACCGCATCGCGGCGGCCTACCCGTCGAGCGCGCAGGAGGGGCTGGTCTGGCACGTCGCCTGAGCGGTCGGTCGCGCTCGGACGAGTCTCGCGCCCAGCGACCCGTCCCGGGCCCGGGCGCGCGAGGGACGTCGCGCAGCTCGAGCCTCACCGCGGGAGGACGCTCGCGGAGGAGCGCCGCGACGGCGTCAGTCGGACAGCTCGTCGACGTACTGGTTGCGGCCGACGACGCGGATGCGCAGGTCGTCGTCGCGGTCCATCGCGAGGAACTCCCGTGAGACCGGACCGACGGAGGACCAGCGGAGCACCTCGGTGATCGGGGTCCCCTCGATGAACACCTGCCACACGCCGCGCTCACGGACGGCCTGCACCTCGTACGTCGCCATGCGGCGAGCGTACCGGCTCACGGCAGGCGCTTCTCGTACCACCGCATGGTCGGGACGGTCCCGTCCGGCTTCGTCCAGTCCGCGGGAGACCGGTGGGTCAGCCGCCAGCCGCGGCGTTCGTACAGCCGCCACGCGCCGGGGGTCTCCTCGGTCACGTCGAGCCGCAGGACCGGTGACTCCGCGGAGGCCTCGGCAGCCGCCAGCAGGGCGTCGGCGACGCCCTGCCCACGGTGGTCCGGGTGGACGACGAGTCGGGTGACCAGCGGTGCCGCGGCCGCGGCGGGAGCGGCCAGTCCGACGTGACCGACCACGCTGCCCGACGACCACGCGGTCCACGCCGAGCGGTGCCCGGGCGGGGTCAGCCACGCGACCGGATCGTCGGGCCAGTGCGCCGGGTAGCCGTCCTCGTCGTGCGTGTGCCGGAGCACCCGGACCAGGTGCTCCAGGTCGTCGTCGCGGCGCGGTCGGATGTGCACGATCGCGACGCTACCGGGTCGGGGTCAGACCAGGTCGAGCACCATGTGGACGTCCGCGCGGGCGTACGGGCTCGGCGCGATCTCGTCGTGTCCGAGGTGCCGGAAGCCGAACGCCTCGTACAGGTGCACCGCGCTCGCCAGGGCACTGTTGCTCTCGAGCGCGACCCGCTGCGCGCCGAGGGACCGGGCGCGGTCGAGTGCTGCGGCGATGAGCTTCCGCCCGGTGCCGTGCCCCTGGTGCACCGGCGAGACCGCCATCTTGACGAGTTCGAACACGCGCTCGCCCACGGGCATGATCCCGATGCAGCCGATGACCTCGTGGTCGAGCCGCGCGACGAACACCGCACCGCCGGGCTCGATGATGCGGCCGACCGGATCGCCGAGGATCGCGCGGTCCTCGTCCTCGAGCGTGAAGTACTGCTCGATCCACGCCTCGTTGAGGGTGCGGAACGCCGTGGCGTCGGCGGCGGTCTCGAACTCGGCGATGGTCAGCGTGGGCGTCTCGGGCACGGTCCCATCCTCGACCAGGGATCCGATCGCGTCCAATACTCGTTCCCGCGCATCGATAGGCTGCGTGCATGAATGTCGACCTGCGGCAGCTCCGGGCGTTCCTCGCCGTCGCCGACGAGCTGCACTTCGGGCGGGCCGCCGAACGGCTGCGCATCGCCCAGCCCGCGCTCTCGCAGCAGATCCGACGGACCGAGCGTGACCTCGGGGTGGACCTGTTCGTCCGCACCTCGCGCAGCGTCGCGCTCACCGCCGCCGGTCGGGTGCTGCAGGGCCGTGCACGCTCGCTGCTCGACCAGGCAGCGCGCGACGTGGACGAGGTCGTGCGGGTCGGACGCGGTGAGGCCGGACGGCTGGACGTCGGGTTCGTCGTCTCGGCGTTGCCCCTCGGTCCGATCGAGCGCGTGCAGGCCTTCCGGCAGCGGTACCCGCTCGTCCGCGTCGAACTCACCGAGGGCTACTCGTCGACGCTGCTCGCCCGCATCGTCCGCGGCGAGCTCGACCTGGCGGTCCTGCGCGACCCCGACCCGGACCCCGCCGTGCGGTTCCTGCCGTTCCGCTCCGAGCCCTTCGTCGCGGCGGTCCCGCACGGGCACCGGCTCGCGGAGCGGGTGTCGATCCGCGGCATCGAACTGGTCGACGATCCGTTCGTGTTCTTCCCGGCGATCGCCGGTGCGGTCGCGACCGAACGCAACCTCGCGCCCGTGGTCGTCGAAGGACGGCGACCCGAGGTCGTGCAGGAGGCCACGACGTGGGCCACCGTGCTCCACCTGGTCGGAGCGGGGCTCGGTGTGACGATCGCCCCGGAGAGCGCGACCCTCGCGGCACCCGACACCGTCGTCCTGCTCCCGCTGCAGGACGACCCGCACCGCAGCGAGCTGGTCTGGGCGGTCCGCGTCGACGACGACCGCGAGATCCTCCGCAACTTCATCGCGGCTACCGAGCCCTGAGCTGTGCCCCGCCACAGCACCGAGCCCGCTCCAGGGCGGCGTCAGCGAGCGCAGACGGACCGGACGTGCAGGCTGATGCCCTCGGCCGTGCCGCGGATGTCCGCGCTCGCGACGCCGTGCGGTGTCGGGTCGTCGGCGGTCCACAGGTCGAGTCCCGACCCCCGGCCGCTCATCGTCAGTCCCGCGGCCGTCCACGTCGCCGTGACCCGGTCGAACGGCACCTGCGCGTCCCGGTAGCGGGTGAAGACCGGGACGACGGTGGACGCGACGGCCCGCGTCCCCTGCTCGTTCCCGAGTGCCTCCCGTCCCACCGCGCACGGTTCGATCGTCGTCGTCACCTCGGCGGCGACACCGGTGCGCTCCACGGACCGCGCCGCGAAGGACCGCACGGCCTCGGTCTCGGCGGTGACGTCGGCCGGTGCCCACGGCAGGGCCGGCGACTCGAGGTCCTGCGGCTCCGGGGACCCGAGGGGGAGTCCGAGCAGCCCCTCGGTCGTGGCCTCGGCACTGCCCGGGCCCGTCAGCGAGAACGCGGTGCGCGGGGCGGTCCCGGCCTCGGCGGCCTCGTCGGGTGTCGTGGCGAGCACCGCGGCGGTGGCGGCCGGGTCCGGTACGGTCGCGCGCAGGGAAGGCCGTGCCGGTCCGCCGTCCACGCTGCGGTCGTAGCGCGTCCCGGCCTCGGAGCGGACGTCCCGGGCACCGACCCGGTCGAGCACGCCCAGCACGGCCTGTCCGGGCTGCAGCGCGTCGACCTCGACGGAGGAGTCGCCCGACTCCACGGTCACGGAGCGTCCACCGGCATCCGCGCGGACCCGGCGCACGGTGTCGGTCCAGGACGGCAGGTCCACGGCGGTCACCCGCGTCGCGTACCGATCAGCACGGACAGCGTGGACGAACGACTCGGTCCGCAGGCGCTCCGCCACGTCGACCAGTCCCGCGTCGAGCGGGTCGACGACCCCCGCCGCCCGGTCGTCGCCGGCCGGCACCGAGAGGTCGATGACGAGTGTCGTGCCGGGCACGGGGCGGGCCCCTCGAGCAGACGCCGTGCTCCGCACCGCAGCCGCCACACCGAGGTCGCTCGACCGCGCCTGCACGGTGACGTCGGCGAGCCAGTCGGTCGGGTGGTCCTTCTCGTCGACCTGGCGCACGTCGCCTTCTGCACCGGCCACGTCGGGCAGCGTCCGGAGGTCGTCGAGCAGCGCGCCGAGGGCATCCTCGGACCCCTTCGGCGGCGGGGTCTCGAGGAACCCCCTGGTGCACCCGCCGAGCAGGATCGTCGTCAGCAGGGCGAGGAGGACGGCGAGTGCGGTCGGTCGTGCGGTGGTCACGGCACCGACCCTAGGAACGCCGGGCCGACGGCAGCGCTCGGCCGCGACGTGGTGTGCCCGAGGACACACGGTCGCTCACCCGAGCGGCAGCACCGGTGCGCGCTGGTCGCCGAGTTCGTCCTCGCGCCACGGCCGCGCACCGCGGAGCGTCAGTCCGAGCTGCACCAGGACGAACGCCACGTGCGGCTCCACGTCCGGGTCCCACGGCCCCTCGACCCCGAGGCCGAGGGCGCCGAGCTCGTCGTCCGCCTCGTCGCGGATGCTGAGGCGCCAGCGCCCGTCGCCCTGTTCCTCGACGACGGCCCACCGCGCGGTGGCGAACCGGCTCACGCGGTCTTCGCCACGTCCTCGGTGAAGTTCCGCACGCGCCCGAGCAGGGCCTCGCCGCGCATCGCGATCGTCGCGGGCGGGTTGAGGTGCGGCGGGGCCGTCCGGATGAGCATCGAGCAGCCGAGGTCCTCGCAGATGTAGGACCCGATGGTGTTGCCGTTCCGGCCGGACTCACCGGCGCGGGCGGCAGAGAACAGGCGGACCTGCGTCGCCGGCTGCGGGGAGTGGCAGAACGAGCACATCGCGGCGATGCCCGGGCGGAGCGAACCGCCGGCGGAGCGGACGACGATGCCGACCGGGCGGTCGTCGATCCACGACACGATGTAGCCGCGTCGGGCGGCCTGCGGGTCGCGCCAGCCGAGGAACTCGCGCTCGTCCCACAGCATCTCGTGCAGCCCCGGGATGGGGAGCTGCTCGAGCTCGTCCGGGGTGGCGTTCACGAACGACGAACGGATGTCTGCTTCGGTCAGTGGCTTCACGGTGCCTGCCACCCTATGCCTCGCCCCCGACAGGCGTGACCGGTGGGCTCAGCGCAGCCGGGAGGCACGGACCGCCCCGAGCGCGCTCGTCCCGTCCGCCACGAGCACCGCCCGGCGCAGGGCGTCGCGTCCGACGCGTCGGGCCGCCGCGTCGTCGGCGGCGAACTCGACGAGGACGCGCGTCGAGCGCGCCATGGCGCGCGCCCCGGGCACCCACGGGACCGCACGCTCGATCGACTCGGCGACCGCGACGGCCACCGCGTGGCGCTGCGTCAGGTGGGCCCGCTCGTGGGCGACCACGGCCTCCAGTTCGTCGGTCCGCAGCAGGTCTGCGAGCCCGGTGCTCACGAGCACACCGCCGGACCGACCGGGGACCGCGCAGGCGAGCGCGTGGTCCGCCTCGACCAGGGCGACGGTTGTGCCGTCGATCTGTCGGTGCGGAGCGGAGCCCGACCGCATGGCCTGCCGCACGGCCTCGTGCTCGGCGCCGGGACGGACCCGGACCGCGACGACGAACGCTGCCACGCCGAGGAGTGCGACGCCGAGGTTCAGGCCGTGCGTCGGGGACTCGGTGAGCCGGAAGGGGTCGAGCGGCCGGTCGGCCGCGACGACGAGGGCGACCCCGACGACGAAGCCGACCACGCCGAGCAGGACCGCGACGGACCACGAGACCAGCGCCGTGCGTGGGTGGTCGATCGTCCAGGCGGACCGGGTCAGGACGCGCGGGGCGACCACCACGACGACGAGGGCGAGGGCGATGAGGGCGACTCCGACGACGACCACTGCTCGGTTCCGGTCAGGAGCGGGCTCGGGCGTCGAGGGCGCGCCTCAGGACGTCGAGGTCGTCCGAGGCGAGCGATCCGGTGAACTGGAGCAGCGCGGCCTCGCGGTCCGACGCGGCGGCCAGCGCGTTCGACATCAGCGATGCCGTCTGCTGCTCACGGCTGTGCACGGCGCGGAAGGTCAGCGGGGCCTCGGCGTGCTCCTGCCGCTCGACCTGGCCCTTGCGTCCCAGGCGGTCGAGCACGGTCAGCACCGTGGTGAGCGCCGGACGCGGCTCCGGGAAGGCGTCCAGCACCTGCCGTGCCGTGCACCCGTCCACGACGCCGCGGTCGGCCGCAGCGCGCAGGGTCTCGAGGACCGCCTGCTCGAGCTGCCCACGGGGGCGCGATCGCTGTCCTGCCATCCCCGCATTCTACGAGACGTCGAAGGGTCGACCACGACACATGCCGGAAACGCGGGGTCGGTATGCTCGGGCCTGCACAACTCAACACCGGCCGCACACCCGCCGCGGGAGAGCCGAGCGCACGCGCACGGCACCGAAGGAGCAACCTCCCCGTCAATCTCTCAGGTCCCACACCGCAGCGGACAGGCCACTCTGAAAAGCAGACACGCGTCCCCGCCGGGCCCGCGCGGCGTCTCGCCCACGGTGAAAGCCGCCGGACCTCACGGGCCGCGGTGAAACTCTCAGGCCCATGACAGAGGGGGAGTTCCCACCCGACGACGGCCGTCGGGTCCTGCCGATGCCAGGAGAACTCCGTCATGCGTTCCTCCCCACTCGAGTCCGCGCACGAGGCTGCGGGCGCCACCTTCACCGACTTCGCCGGGTACCGGATGCCCGTGCGGTACTCGTCCGACCTCGCCGAGCACCACGCCGTGCGTCGGGCCGCGGGCGTCTTCGACCTGTCGCACATGGCCGAGGTCGGCGTCGTCGGCCCCGACGCCGTGCCGTTCCTCGACCACGCGCTCGCCGGGTCCTTCGGCGCGATGCCCGTCGGTCGCGCGAAGTACTCGCTGCTCCTCGCCGAGGACGGCGGGATCCTCGACGACCTCGTGGTCTACCGCACCGGCGAGGACGTCTTCCTCGTCGTGGCGAACGCCGCGAACCGCTCCGTCGCGGTCGACGCGCTCGTCGCGCGCTCGGGCGGCCACGACGTCGAGGTCACCGACGACTCGGACACCACCGCCCTCGTGGCGATCCAGGGTCCGGCCGCCGCAGGGACGCTCGACGCCCTGGTCGTCGCGGACCGCCTGCAGCCGGAGACCCCGCTCGACGAACTCCGGTACTACCGCGTGCTGCACGCGCTGTTCGACGGCGCCGAGGTCCTCGTCGCCCGGACCGGCTACACCGGCGAGGACGGCTTCGAGATCTACAGCGACACCGACGTCGCGTCGTCGATCTGGGACGCCCTGCTCGAGACCGGCGCCGACCGCGGTGTCGTGCCCGCCGGGCTCGCCGCGCGGGACACCCTGCGGCTCGAGGCCGGGATGCCGCTCTACGGGCACGAACTGTCGACCGAGGTGCGACCCGCCCAGGCCGGTCTCGGTCGTGTCGTCGCGACCTCGGGCTCGTTCGTGGGGGACGCCGGCGTGGCGCCCGCCCCCGGTGCCCGCGTGCTCGTCGGCCTCGTGACCGAGGGACGCCGTGCGCCGCGCGCCGGGTACGACGTCGTGCACGACGGGCAGGTCGTCGGCACCGTCACGTCCGGGGCGCTCTCGCCGACGTTGGGACACCCCGTCGCCATGGCCTTCGTCGATCCGACCGTGGCCGGCGAGGGACAGCTCCTGCACATCGACGTGCGCGGGACCGCGATCCCCAGCACCGTCACCCCCTTCCCCTTCTACCGCCGCACTCCGAGAGGCTGATCCCGTGACCGACCAGACCGCACTGCAGTACACCGCCGACCACGAGTGGATCCTCGTCGAGGGCGACACCGTGACCGTCGGCATCACCGACCACGCCGCCGAGCAGCTCGGGGACGTCGTCTACGTCGAGCTCCCCGCCGTCGGCACCACCACGACCGCCGGCGAGCAGATGGGCGAGATCGAGTCGACCAAGAGCGTCGGCGAGCTCTTCGCCCCGATCGAGGGCGAGGTCGTCGCGATCAACGACGCCGTGGTCGACGCCCCCGACACCGTCAACCAGGACCCGTTCGGTGCCGGCTGGCTCGTGAAGCTCAAGGTCGAGGGCACCTCCTTCCCCGAGGACCTGATGGACCACGACGCGTACCGGGCGTCCCTCGCATGACCGGCGCGCAGCAGAACCTCCAGACGTCCTTCGCCGACCGGCACATCGGCACGACGAGCGCCGACCAGCAGGTCATGCTCGACGTGGTCGGGCAGCCGTCCCTCGACGCCCTCGTCCGCGCGGCGATCCCGGAGTCGATCCACGCCGCGCCCACCACCGACACGGTCGTCCCCGCGGCCGTCGGTGAGACCGAGGCGCTCGCCGAGCTCCGCGCGAAGGCCGGGCGGAACACCGTCCGTCGCGCCATGATCGGCCTCGGCTACCACGGCACCCACACGCCCGCGGTGATCCAGCGGAACGTGCTCGAGAACCCGAGCTGGTACACGGCGTACACGCCCTACCAGCCGGAGATCTCGCAGGGCCGGCTCGAGGCGCTCATCAACTTCCAGACGATGGTGTCCGACCTGACCGGCATGGCCACCGCCGGCGCGTCGATGCTCGACGAGGGCACGGCCGTGGTCGAGGGCATGCTCCTGGCCCGTCGTGCGTCGAAGGTGAAGGGCGACGCGTTCCTGGTGGACGCCGACCTGCTGCCGCAGACCCGCGCGCTGCTCGACCACCGTGCCGACGCGGTCGGGATCGCCCTGCGCGAGTTCGACGCGGCGACCGGGCCCAGCGACGACGACCTGGACGGCGTCTTCGGCGTGATCGTGCAGTACCCCGGTGCCTCCGGGCGCGTGGTCGACCCCTCGACGACCATCGAGCGCGTGCACGCCGGTGGCGGCATCGCCGTGGTCGCGGCCGACCTGCTCGCGATGACGCTCCTGGCGAGCCCGGGCGACCTGGGTGCCGACGTCGCCGTGGGCACGAGCCAGCGCTTCGGCGTCCCGCTCGGCTTCGGCGGCCCGCACGCCGGGTACCTCGCGGTCCGTGCCGGACTCGAGCGGCAGCTGCCCGGCCGGCTCGTCGGCGTCTCCTTCGACGCCGACGGACAGATGGCCTACCGGCTGAGCCTGCAGACGCGTGAGCAGCACATCCGTCGCGAGAAGGCCACGAGCAACATCTGCACCGCGCAGGTCCTGCTCGCCGTGATGGCCTCGATGTACGCGGTCTACCACGGCCCCGAGGGGCTGCGCTTCATCGCGGACCGCGTGGCCCGGACGACCTCGGCGCTCGCCGACGTCGCCCGTGCGGCGGGGCTCGAGGTCGTGCACGAGCACTGGTTCGACACCCTGACCCTGCGGGCTCGCGGGCGCGCGGCAGCGATCGTCGACGCCGCGCGCGACGCCGACCGCCTGCTCCACCTGATCGACGCCGACACCCTCCAGCTGTCGGTGGACGAGACGACCACACCCGAGGACGTGACGGCGCTCGCCGACGTGTTCGGGGCGGTGGACGTGACCGTCCCGTCGACCGAGGGCGCCGTGCGCGACGCGGCCACGGGCCTCCCGCCCGACCTGCTGCGCAGCAGCGAGTACCTGACGCACCCCGTGTTCAGCGCGCACCGCAGCGAGACCCGCATGATGCGGTACCTCAAGCACCTGGCCGACAAGGACTACGCGCTCGACCGCGGCATGATCCCGCTCGGCAGCTGCACCATGAAGCTCAACGCGGCGACCGAGATGGCGGCGGTCACCTGGCCCGAGTTCGCGAACGTGCACCCGTTCGCCCCGCGCGAGGACGTCGAGGGGTACCTCGACATGATCGGCGACCTGGAGACCTGGCTGGCCGAGGTCACCGGGTACGACACGGTCTCGTTGCAGCCGAACGCCGGCAGCCAGGGCGAGCTCGCGGGGCTGCTCGCGATCCGGGGCTACCACCGGTCCCGCGGTGACGTCGACCGCACGGTGTGCCTCATCCCGTCGAGCGCCCACGGCACGAACGCCGCGTCCGCCGTCCTCGCCGGCATGAAGGTCGTCGTCGTGGCCTGCGACGAGGACGGCAACGTCGACCTCGCCGACCTCCGTGCCAAGACCGCGCAGCACGCCGACACCCTCGCCGCGCTGATGATCACCTACCCCTCGACGCACGGCGTGTACGAGCACGACGTCCGCGACGTCTGCGACGCCGTGCACGAGGCCGGTGGCCAGGTGTACGTCGACGGTGCGAACCTCAACGCACTGCTCGGGCACGCCCGGTTCGGCGACTTCGGCGGCGACGTCTCGCACCTCAACCTGCACAAGACGTTCTGCATCCCGCACGGCGGCGGCGGCCCCGGCGTCGGCCCGGTCGCGGCGAAGGCGCACCTCGCGCCCTTCCTGCCGGCGCACGCCTTCGCCCAGGACCCGGACCGGCGACCCGGATCGACCTCGGACGGGCGACTCGCCCACGCCGGTGGGCCGGTCTCCGCAGCGCCCTACGGCAGCCCGAGCATCCTGCCGATCACCTGGACCTACGTCCGGATGATGGGACTCGAGGGCCTCACCCGGGCGACCGAGGCCGCGGTCCTCGGTGCGAACTACATCGCCGCGCGGCTCCGTGACGCGTTCCCCGTGCTCTACACGGGGGAGTCGGGGCTCGTCGCCCACGAGTGCATCCTCGACCTGCGCCCCCTGCGCGAGTCGTCCGGCATCACGGTCGACGACGTCGCGAAGCGCCTGGTGGACTACGGCTTCCACGCCCCGACGATGTCGTTCCCGGTCGCCGGGACGCTCATGGTCGAACCGACCGAGAGCGAGGACCTCGCCGAGCTCGACCGCTTCGTCGACGCGATGCTGGCCATCCGTGCCGAAGCGGCAGCCGTCGAGCGGGGGGAGTGGCCGGCGGACGACAACCCGCTCGTGCACGCCCCGCACACCGCGGCGTCCGCGATCTCGGGGGAGTGGACGCACCCGTACACGCGGGAGCAGGCCGTCTACCCCGTCCCCGGGATCAGTGCGCGGAAGTACTGGCCACCGGTCCGCCGGATCGACCAGGCGTACGGCGACCGGAACCTGGTCTGCGCGTGCCCGCCGATCGAGGCGTTCGCCTGATCGGGCCCGCCGCCCGTGTCACACGGCGGCGGTCCCACCCCTGAGCGCGTAGCGTGTGCCCTGTCCGGAGATCCGGGCAGGGCACACGTGCGCCAGGGGGTGTGCGCCGACGGTTCCGGACAGCGGGATGTCGGAGCGCTCCACCTCCGTCCGAGGGCTGCTCGGCTAGCCCATCGCTGTGCGCTCGTGCAACAACTTCGTTGCAGAAGCAACAAACCCGCTCGCGCCTCGTCAGGGCGACCGAATCTTGCATCCTCCCGCAACGATCCTGCAACTTGGTTTCCGGTTTGTAACCGATGGCCGCAGGGTTTGGTCGGCGGTCCGAGCACTGCCTACAGTGCAAGGACAAACGCGCCCGGCAGCACCTCTGTGCCTGGCGCGTCCCATGCACCAGGAGGAACCTTGATCAAGAAGCGCGCTGGGCTCTCTGCCCTCGCCGTGCTCGGGGCCACAGCAATCGCCCTGACCGGCTGCTCCAGCAACGGAAGCGGCAACGGCGGTGACTCGGGCTCGACGAACGCGTCCGGGATCGTCACCACGAACGGCTCCGAGCCCCAGAACCCGCTCATCCCCTCGAACTCCACCGAGACCGGTGGCGGCAAGATCATCACGTCGATCTTCGAGGGCCTCGTCTCGTACGACGCCGACGGCAAGCCGGTGAACGAGGTCGCGAAGAGCATCGACACCGATGACTCCAAGACCTACGACATCACGCTGAACACGGGCTACACCTTCACCAACGGCGAGAAGGTCACGGCCGAGTCGTTCACGAAGGCGTGGAACTGGGCTGCCCAGAAGTCGAACGCGCAGGGCGCGAGCTACTTCTTCGAGAACATCGAGGGCTACGACGCCGACAAGGACTCGGAGCTCACCGGGCTCAAGGTCAAGAGCGACGACGAGTTCACCGTCACGCTGAAGTCGGCGCAGTCGGACTTCCCGCTGTCGCTCGGCTACTCGGCCTTCATGCCGCTCCCCTCGGCGTTCTACGACGACACCAAGGCGTTCGGTGAGAACCCGATCGGCAACGGCCCGTACAAGCTCGACGGCAAGGGTGCGTGGACGCACAACCAGTCGATCAAGCTCGTCACCAACGAGGACTACGCCGGCAAGCGCAAGCCGAAGAACGGTGGTCTGACGATCACGTTCTACACCTCGCAGGACACCGCCTACGCGGACGTGCAGGGTGGCAACCTCGACGTGCTCGACGCCATCCCGGACGCTGCCTTCGCGACGTACAAGTCGGACTTCCCCGACTCGAACGCGAACCAGGCCGCGGCGATCTTCCAGGGCTTCTACCTGCCCTACTACCTCGACCACTGGAAGGGCGAGGAGGGCAAGCTCCGTCGCGAGGCCCTGTCGATGGCGGTCAACCGCAAGCAGATCACCGACAAGATCTTCGACGGCACCCGCACCCCGGCCAAGGACTTCACCTCCCCGGTCATCGCCGGCTGGAACGGTGACCTCAAGGGCTCCGACGTCCTCGACTACAACCCGTCCGAGGCCAAGAAGCTCTGGGCGCAGGCCAACGAGATGTCGCCGTACGACGAGACGCTCACCATCGCCTACAACGCCGACGGCGGACACGAGGCATGGGTGACCGCGGTCACCAACTCGATCTCGAACACGCTCGACATCAAGGCCGAGGGCAAGGCGATCCCGACGTTCCAGGAAGCCCTGGACGCCCAGACGCAGGACAAGCTCACGGGCGGTAGCCGCACCGGTTGGCAGGCCGACTACCCGTCGCTGTACAACTTCCTCGGCCCGACCATGGGTGAGGGCTCGTCCAGCAACTACGCGCGCTACGACTCGGCCGAGTACAACGAGCTGCTCGCCAAGGGCCGTTCCGCCTCGACCGTCGAAGAGGGCAACAAGTACTTCGACCAGGCCCAGGAGCTCCTGTTCCAGGACCTGCCGGAGATCCCGCTGTGGTACTCCAACGTGACCGGCGTCTGGTCGGCCGACAACGTGAAGAACGTCAAGTTCGGTTGGGACTCCGTGCCGCTGTACTACGACATCGAGGTCACCAAGTAACACCGGTGTCACCGCGGTCGAGCACCGCGGAGACACATCGCGAGCAGGTATCCTGCTCCGCGGCCACCGGACGGGGGTCCGGAGACCACACGGTCTCCGGGCCCCCGTACCTCGGCGGCAACACAACCCCCACCACCGCGGGCGCCGCCGCCCGCACCGGACACCCGTGCCGACCCGCGAGCCGTCCACCCCTCACGACATGAACCTGAACGACACGCGCGCCGCTGCGCAGGGCCGAGCGATCTGATGCTCTGGTACCTCGGCAAGCGCCTCCTGCAACTCATCCCCGTCTTCTTCGGGGCCACGTTCCTCATCTACTTCATGGTCTTCTCGCTGCCCGGCGACCCGATCGCCGCGCTGTTCGGCGACCGTCAGCCGTCGCCGCAGGTGATCGAGCAGCTCCGGCAGCAGTACAACCTGGACAAGCCGTTCCTCGTCCAGTACTTCCTGTGGATCGGTGGCGTCTTCCGCGGCGACCTCGGACTGACCTACTCGGGCCTGCCGGTGTCGCAGCAGCTCGCGTCGGCGTTCCCGATCACCGCGCGTCTGGCGCTCCTGTCCCTGCTCTTCGAGGCCGTCGCGGGCATCGTCGTCGGTGTCATCGCGGGTCTCAAGAAGGGCAAGTGGTTCGACACCTCCGCGCTCGTCGTCTCGCTGCTGCTCATCTCGGTGCCGACCTTCGTCGTCGGCTTCCTGCTGCAGTACGTCTTCGGCATCCAGCTCGGTCTGTTCCGCGTGACCGTGTCGGGTCAGGCACCGTGGTCGGAGCTCGTGCTCCCGGCCGTCGTGCTCGCGACCGTGTCGTTCGCGTACATCGTGCGGCTCACGCGCGCCAGCGTCGCCGAGAACATGAACGCCGACTTCGTCCGGACCGCCACCGCGAAGGGCCTGCCCCGTCGTCGCGTGGTCGGGGTGCACATCTTCCGCAACTCGCTCATCCCCGTGGTGACCTACCTCGGTGTCGACATCGGCAACCTGATGGTCGGCGCGGTCGTGACCGAGGGCATCTTCAACATCAACGGTGTCGGCGGCACGGTGTTCCGCGCCGTCAAGCTCGGCGAGGGCCCCACGGTCGTGTCGTTCGTCGCCGTGATGGTCATCATCTTCATGCTCGCCAACCTCCTGGTCGACCTGCTCTACGCCGTCCTGGACCCGAGGATCCGCTATGCCAAGTAACGCCGAACCCCGCTCCGCGACGCACTACGTGGCGCCGATCGAGGAGACGCCGCTCCAGGCCGTCGACCAGGTCGACGAAACGGAGAAGACGCGCTCGACCTGGACCGACGCGTGGGACTCCATGCGTGTCCGCCCGACCTTCTGGATCTCCTCGGTCCTGATCCTGCTCGTGCTGGTCGTCGCGGTCTTCCCCGGCCTGTTCACGCACGTGGACCCGCGCGCCGCGAACCTCGACTTCAGTGACGAGGGCGCCCGCCCGGGTCACCCGCTCGGGTACAACCGCCAGGGCTACGACGTGTACGCCCGTGTCATCTGGGGCGCACGCAGCTCGGTCATCGTCGGCCTGGTGGCCACGATCCTGGTGTCGCTCGTCGGCATCATCATCGGTGCCCTCGCCGGCTTCTACGGCGGCTGGCTCGACACGATCGTCTCCCGCATCGGCGACATCTTCTTCTCGATCCCGACCATCCTCGGCGCGATCGTGATCATGTCGGTCATCCCGGCCCGCAACGCGATCACGGTGGCCCTCGTGCTCGCCGCGTTCGCGTGGCCGCAGATCGCCCGCATCATGCGCGGTGCGGTGCTCAGTGCGAAGCAGTCCGACTACGTCACCGCCTCGGCGGCGCTCGGCGTCAGCCGCTTCACCACGCTCGTCCGCCACGTGATCCCGAACGCGATCGCCCCGGTCATCGTCATCGCCACGGTGTCGCTCGGGTCGTTCATCGTCGCCGAGGCCACCCTGTCGTTCCTCGGCATCGGGCTGCCCCCGTCGGCGCTCAGCTGGGGCCTCGACATCGGGACCGCGCAGACGTCGATCCGCACCAACCCGTCGACGATCTTCTGGCCGTCCGCCGCCCTGTCCATCACCGTGCTCGCGTTCCTGCTCCTCGGCGACGTGGTCCGCGACGCGCTCGACCCGAAGGCGAGGGCCCGTCGATGACCGAGACGCTCACCGATCCCACCACCCGTCGTCCG
>Ga0308167_1002100_pt1 | contig 19782 bp, 22 predicted proteins | sample PhyCR1_2_FD_202138 | JGI IMG/M metagenome (GOLD analysis project Ga0308167, IMG submission 202138) | Phyllosphere microbial communities from UC Gill Tract Community Farm, Albany, California, United States - DLSLRC.R1 | ecosystem: Host-associated > Plants > Phyllosphere > Unclassified | place... | reverse complement strand
GACGTCCGCAGTGCGTGCCTGTACTCGAAGCCCGGCACGGTCCTCGAGCCCGACCACGTGTGGCGTCGTGTCGACGGGTGGATCACCTTCCCGTGGAGCGCCCTCGCCCCGGTGACGGCCGAGTCGTGAGCATCCACCTCGTCGGCGGCGGACCCGTCGCCGCCTCGGACGCCGCTGCGCCGTTCCTGGCCGAGGCCACCGCGCGCTCCGCAGCCGTCGGCCGGACCGTGCCGCGCATCGCACTGCTCTCCGTCGCCGGTCCCTCGGGCTCGAGCCCGAGCTCGACCGCCGACATCGCGGAGGTCCTCGGCGGCGCCCGCCAGGCCGAGGTCCTCGTCACCGAGATCGCCGCTGGTGAGGTCTTCAGCACCACCGTCCTGAGTGACGTCGACGCCCTGGTGGTCGGCGGCGGGGTGACCCCGCACTACCTCGACGCCGTCGCACCGCTCGTCGACCAGATCCGCCTGCTCGTGTCCGACGGCCTGCCCTACCTGGGCTACTCGGCCGGCGCGATGATCGCCTCCGACCGAGCCCTCGTCGGCGGCTGGCGCATCGGCGGCGTGGAGATCTGCCCCGAGGACGCGTCCGAGGGGCTGGACGAGGTGGAGCTCCGCGAGGGACTCGGGCTCGTCGACCTGACCATCGACGTGCACGCGGTCCAGGCCGGCACGCTCGCTCGACTCATCGCGAGCGCCGAGGCCGAGTTCGTCACCGCGGGCATCGCGATCGACGAGGACACCACGCTCGTCGTCGGCGAGGGCGCCCTCGAGGTCCGCGGCACCGGCAGCGTCTGGCGCGTCGTCGCCGGCGAGGACTCCGTCGCCGTCGCCACCATGGGCGCCTAGCGTCGTGCAGGCCCACCCGCTCGCGGACCTGGTCGACCCCGGTTGGGCGCGTGCGCTCGCCCCGGTCGAGGACGACGTCCACCGGATGGGCTCCTGGCTCCGCGACGAGGTCGCCGCCGGCCGCCCCTACCTGCCCGCCGGCGACCACGTCCTCCGGGCCTTCGCCGACCCGTTCGACGAGGTGAAGGTGCTCGTCGTCGGGCAGGACCCGTACCCGACACCAGGGCACCCGATCGGCCTGTCGTTCGCCGTCGACCCGCACGTGCGACCCGTGCCGCGCAGTCTGGCGAACATCTACCGCGAGCTGGAGTCCGACCTCGGCCTGACGCCGCCCGCCCACGGGGACCTCCGGGCGTGGTCCGCCCAGGGCGTGCTGCTGCTCAACCGGGTGCTCACCGTGCGGTCCGGCGAAGCGGGCAGCCACCGCGGCAGAGGCTGGGAAGCCGTCACCGACCAGGCCGTCCGCGCGCTCGTCGCCCGCGGGAAGCCCCTGGTCGCCGTGCTCTGGGGTGCGCAGGCGGGTTCCGTCCGGCCGCTCCTCGGTGACACCCCGGTCGTCGCGTCGGCGCATCCCTCACCCCTCAGTGCGTCGCGCGGGTTCTTCGGCAGCCGACCGTTCTCGCAGGTCAACGACCTGCTCGTCGCACAGCGGTCGTCACCCGTGGACTGGACGCTGCCCGCCGAACCGGTCGGACCGCCCGCGGCATAGGCTCGGACGCGTGCTCGAGGAGGAATACCAGCGACGGCGGGTCCTGCCGCGACACCTGCGTGCCCCGGTGCCGGCGGAAGCCGCGTTCGCCTACACGATCCGCGCCGCCGAACCCACGGACCTGCCCGACATCCGTGAGATCCACACGCACTACGTCCGCAACTCGTCGGTGACCTTCGACCCGTCGGCGTTCACCTTCGCCGCGTGGAAGCGACGGTACGACGACATCCGTCGCCGGGGCCTGCCGTTCCTGGTGGCCCAGAACCCGTCCGGACAGGTGCTCGGGTACGCCCTGGTCGACGCCTGGAACCCGCGGGACCGATCGAACCGCGTCGTCGAGGACTCGATCTACCTCGGTGCTGCGTCCGGCGGGAAGGGACTCGGACGCGCGCTCATGGAGGCGCTGCTCGACGAGTGCCGGTCGGCCGGCGTGCGCGAGGTGGTCGCCGTCATCGCCGACCGTCAGGCCGAGGCGTCGATCCGCCTGCACGAGCGACTCGGCTTCGAGGAGGTCGGCCGCATGGGGAAGGTCGGCTACAAGTACGACCGGTGGCTCGGCACGGTGACGATGCGGCTGCGCCTGCGCGGCCCGCGCCTGTTCGCCCGCCGGTAGTGAGCTGTTGAGCGCGCGGGGTGTCGTTCCGCGCGTAGGAGGTCGTTCCGCGCGTAGGAAGCCGATTCGCTCGTAGGAGGCAGTTCCTTCCTGCCTCCTACGCGCGATCCGGCATCCCAGGTCGCGCGTGATGGGAAGGAACGCCCAGCGGGCAACACCCGCGCGTCAGCCCGCCGGTGCCTCTGCGATGAACTCGTCGCGCGTCACCCGCACCAGCTCGCCCGTGGCAGCCGAAGCAGCGGCGCCGTCGCCCGCGACCAGCGCCCGCCCGACCGCCTCGTGCCGAGCCGCCGCATCCCGCGTCCACCGCGTGATGGTGTCCCGCGACTCCGACGTCCGGGTCCGCAGCAGCGCCTCGACCGTCCCCGCGAAGTGTGCGAACACGGCGTTCCCCGACGCGGTGAGCAGCGCGCGGTGGAAGCGGACGTCGGCCTCGAGGTAGGCGCGACTGTCCTCACGGGCGCACGCGTCGAGCATGTCCGACGCCGCGGCGAGCACGGTGGAGGCAGCCGGTGTCCCGGCTGCGAGCGACGCCGCGACGGGCTCCACGCCGAGCCGGAGCTCGAGGAGTTCACGCTGCTGGACGAAGTACGACGGCGAGGCGCCGCGCCACCGGATGACGGTCGGCGCGAGGAGTTCCCACGACCCGATGCCGAGCACCTGCGTGCCGACCCGCTGCCGGGGTTCGACGAGGCCGAGGGACTGCAGGACACGGAGGGCCTCGCGGACGACGGATCTCGACACGCCGAACTCCTCCGCGACGAACTCGGGTCGGACGACGGTGCCGGCGGCGATCGCGCCGTCGACGATGCGCTGCCCGAGGGTGTCGAGCACGTGGGCGTGCAGGCCGCGTCCGGTGGGCATCGTTCCTCCATGCAGTACGCGTCACGCGGTCGACATGACGTGGTGTCCATCGAATCGGCAGACTGCCCGAGAGGGCGAGTGCCGCGCGGTGGATCGTCGTATAGTCTGATTAATCAGATTATTGACGGTCGGTGCGCAGCACGCCAGACCGTCCTCGACACGAAGGCGACGGAGCCGCGCGGCAGCGGCTCCAGGAAGGGGCACCGATGCCTCACGCTCTCCCGGCGACCGCCCACGCGGGCCTGGTCCTCGCAGCAGAAGGCGGAGGGACCGAGACCGTCGACCCCTCCGGCCCGGTCGCACAGCTGATCATCGCGGCGGTGATCGGCATCGTGGTGATCATCGCGCTCATCACCTGGCTCAAGGTGCACCCGTTCATCGCGCTGACGATCGGCGCCCTCGGTGTCGGGATCGGCGCCGGACTCGCCCCCGACAAGGCGGTCACGAGCTTCGGCAACGGGTTCGGCGCGACCATGACGAGCGTCGGCATCCTGGTCGGCCTCGGGTCGATGTTCGGCAAGATGCTCGTCGACTCCGGCGCGGCCGACCGCGTCGTCGACACCCTCGTGCGGAAGTCCTCGAAGGCGGCGCTGCCGTGGACGATGGCCCTGATCGGCGCGCTGATCGGCCTGCCGATGTTCTTCGAGGTCGGCCTCGTCCTGCTCATCCCGATCATCGTGCTCGTGGCGAAGCGCAGCTCCGTCCCGATCATGAAGATCGCGGTGCCCGCGCTGGTCGGCCTGTCGACGATGCACGCGTTCGTCCCGCCGCACCCCGGCCCGCTCGTCGCGATCTCGACGGTCGGCGCGAACCTCGGCACGACCCTCGCCTTCGGCATCGTGCTCGCGATCCCCGTCATCGTCCTCGCCGGCCCGGTCTTCGCCCGCTTCGCGGCGCGCTGGGTCGACATCCCCGCGCCGGACCTCTTCGGGTCGCGTGGCGGGAGCGGCTCCGGCCCGCAGGACCCCGCGCACGACGGCCGGGAGGCACGGCGCGGCCCCGCCACGCAGGACACCGCATCCCTGCCCCACAGCAAGAGCGACTTCACCCGCGTCATCAGCGAACCGCGCAGCCCGTCGTTCACCGTCGCGCTCGTCGGCATCCTGCTGCCGGTCGTGCTCATGCTCGCCCAGGCCATCCGTGAGGCCACCGTGCCGAACGCCTCCGGCTCGTGGGTCAGCCTGCTCGACTTCCTCGGTTCGCCGATGATCGCCATCGGGATCGCCGCCGTCTACGCCATGGTCTTCTTCGCCATCGGCGGCGGCATGGACCGGTCAGCCGTGTCGAAGTCCCTCGAGAGCGCGCTGCCGCCGGTCGCGGGCGTCCTGCTCATCGTCGGGGCGGGTGGTGGCTTCAAGCAGGTCCTCATCGACACCGGCATCGGCGGGGTGATCGCCGACGCCGTGAAGGACTCCGGCATCTCGGTGCTGCTCGTGGCCTGGGTCGTCTCGGCGCTCGTCCGGGTGGCCACCGGTTCGGCGACGGTCGCGACGGTGACCGCGGCCGGCATCATGGCGCCGATCGCGCACGACCTGTCCTCGCCGATGACCTCGCTGCTCGTGCTCGCGATCGGTGCGGGTTCGGTCTTCCTGTCGCACGTGAACGACGCCGGGTTCTGGCTGGTGAAGGGCTACCTCAACACCACCGTCGGGCAGACGTTCAAGACGTGGACGATGCTCGAGTGCCTCATCTCGGTGTTCGGTCTCGCCGGGGTCATGCTCGCGGGGGTGTTCATCCATTGAGTGCCGACAGCCAGTTCGACGCACGCGTGCTCGTCGTGATGGGCGTCTCCGGATCGGGGAAGTCCACCGTCGCCGCGATGGTCGCCGAGCAGCTCGGGTGGGACTTCGCCGAGGGTGACGCCATGCACCCGCAGGTGAACGTCGACAAGATGCACGCCGGCACCCCGCTGACCGACGAGGACCGCTGGCCGTGGCTCGACGTCATCGCGACGTGGATCCGCGACCACCTCGACGCCGGCACGCCGGGAGTCGTGACCTGCTCGGCGCTGAAACGTTCGTACCGTGACGTCCTGCGAGCACCGGGCGTGGTGTTCGTGCACGTTGCGGGGGACGGCTCCCTGATCGAGGACCGGATGTCGCAGCGCTCCGGGCACTTCATGCCGACGTCGTTGCTGGCGTCGCAGCTCGCGACCCTCGAGCCGCCGCAGGCCGACGAGGCGCACGTCACGATCGCCGCGGACCGTACCCCGGAAGAGGAGAGTGCCGAGGTCATCGCCCGGCTCGCCCTGCGGCCGACTACGCCTCGGTGACCCGACCGTTCTCGACCCGCCACTGCCGGTCGAGGCGGACGGTCTCGAGCATCCGGCGGTCGTGCGTGACGAGCAACAGCGTGCCCTCGTAGGACTCCAGTGCCTGTTCGAGCTGCTCGATCGCCACCAGGTCGAGGTGGTTCGTCGGCTCGTCCAACACGAGGACGTTCACCCCGCGGGCCTGCAGCAGTGCGAGACCCGCGCGGGTGCGCTCACCGGGGGAGAGCGCACTCGCCGGACGGCCCACGTGGTCGGCCTTCAGCCCGAACTTCGCGAGCAGGGTCCGCACGTCCGCCGTGGTGTACTCGGGGACGATCGCCTCGAACGCCGCGGCCAGGGGTTGGTCGCCGGTGAAGGCCGCACGTGCCTGGTCGATCTCACCGATCGCCACGTTCGACCCGAGCGAGGCCGTGCCCGTCGTCGGTGCCTGCTTGCCGAGCAGGGCCCGGAGCAGCGTGGACTTGCCGGCGCCGTTCGGGCCGGTGATGCCGATCCGGTCGCCGCCGTCCACCTGCAGCGAGACCGGCCCGAGCGTGAAGTCGCCCTGCGTGAACGTGGCGTCCGACAGGGTCGCGACGACGGCCGACGACCGAGGGGCACTGCCGATCGTGAACTCGAGCTGCCACTCCTTGCGGGGCTCCTCGACCTCGTCGAGCCGGGCGATGCGGGACTCCATCTGCCGGACCTTCTGCGCCTGCTTCTCGCTCGACTCGCTCGCGGCCTTACGGCGGATCTTGTCGTTGTCGGGGGCCTTCTTCATGGCGTTCCGGACGCCCTGGCTCGACCACTCCCGCTGGGTGCGCGCCCGGGAGACGAGGTCGGCCCTCGTCGACGCGTACTCCTCGTAGGCGTCGCGCTTGTGCTGCTTGGCGATCTCGCGCTCCTCGAGGAAGGAGTCGTACCCGCCGCCGAACAGTCGGTGCGAGGACTGCGCGAGGTCGAGCTCCAGCACGGCGGTCACCGAGCGCGCCAGGAACTCGCGATCGTGGCTGACCAGGACGGCACCGCCGCGCAGGCCCCGGACGAAGCCCTCGAGTCGGTCGAGCCCGTCCAGGTCGAGGTCGTTCGTCGGCTCGTCGAGCAGGACGATGTCGAACCGGCTCAACAGCAGCGCCGCGAGTCCGACGCGGGCGGCCTGCCCGCCGGACAGTGCGGTCATCAGGGAGTCCGGGCCGACGCCGTCCCCGTCCACTGCGAGTTCGAGCCCGAGATCCGCGAGGACGACCGGGATCCGTTCGTCGAGGTCCGCCGCCCCGGCTGCGAGCCAGCGGTCCAGCGCAGCGGAGTACCGGTTGGCCACGGCGTCTCCGGCGTCCGGCTCGCCGAGGGCGGCGGCCGCGGCGTCCATCGCCGCGGTGGCCTCGGCGCAGCCGGTCCGGCGCCCGATGTAGCCGGCGACGGTCTCGCCCTCGACGCGCTCGTGTTCCTGCGGGAGCCAGCCCACGAAGGCGTCCGTCGGCGCGAGCGACACCGTGCCGGCGAGCGGCTCGTCCACGCCGGCGAGCAGCCGCAGGAGCGTCGACTTGCCCGCGCCGTTCACCCCGACGACCCCGATCACGTCCCCGGGCGCGACGGTGAGGTCGAGGGAGTCGAACAGCGTGCGTGCGGCGTAGCCGCCGGCGAGGCCCTTGGCGACGAGCGTGGCGGTCATGCAGCAATCGTCCCACCCCGCCACGGCGTCCCCGGACACGCCGTGGCGGACTGGAGGCGCGGTGCGGGCCCGCCACGCGCCTCCAGGACAGCAGAATGGCCGGATGGAACCGTGCACCTTCTGCAGCATCATCGCCGGGGACGCCCCCGCGACGTGGGTCGAGCGTGAGGAGCACGCCGTCGCCTTCGCGCCGCTCCCCGACTCGGCGCTCGCGCCGGGCCACACGCTCGTCGTCCCGGTGGAGCACACGGACGACCTGCTGACGGCCGGGCCGGTGGGGCTCGCCGCCACGTTCGCGCTGGCGCAGCGGGTCGGCCGCGCGATGCGCGGGGCGCTCGGCGCGACCGGCACGGTGCTGCTCCAGGCGTCGGGGACGGATGCCGGGCAGAGCGTGCGGCACCTGCACGTCCACGTCGTTCCGTGCTGGTCGGACGACGGCACCGTGCACTGGCCGGAACCGGCCTCCGCACACGTCGTGGAGGGGGACCCGCACGCGGCCCTCGCCGAGATGTTCGAGTGACGAGCGGGCGGTGGAACCGATCGGGCCGACGCGGACACTGCAGGGTATGAGGGACGAACCGGACAGCGGGGACTGGGCGATGGCGCTCGAGGGGGACGGTGAGGCGTTCGGTCGGGTGTTCGACCGACACCGTCACCGGGTGCAGCGGCACTGCATGCGCCTCGTGCCGGCCGACACGGACGCCGCGGACTCCGTGGCGATCGTGTTCCTCGAGACGTGGCGGAACCGCGCGAGGGTGCGGCTCGTCGACGGCTCGCTGCTGCCGTGGCTGCTCGTCACGGCGACCAACGTCGCACGGAACCAGACCCGGGCCGCGCGGCGCTACCGGGCAGCGCTCGACCGGTTGCCGCCGCCCGAGGACGTCCCCGACCACGCCGAGCGCGACGAGGACGGCGACGCGGTCCGGGCGCTCCGGCGACTCGGCCGGAACGACCAGGAGATCATCACGCTGTCGGTCCTGGAGGGCTACAGCGAACGGGAGATCGCCGACGCGCTCGGCATCGCACCGGGGACCGTCAAGTCGAGGCTCTCCCGGGCTCGAGCGCGATTGGCCGCACACCTCACGACCCCCGTCATCAGCACGTCCGCCGTCGACCGGAACGGAGTCCGATCATGAGCACTCCCACGAACACGCACGACCGCGATGCGGCGGTCCGCGCCCTGCTGGTCGACACGGTGGCGCACACCCCACGGCGACGGCGTCGTTGGCGGCTCCCCACGATCGCCGGTGCGGTCGTGTGCGTGCTCGGCGGCGCGGCTGCCGGCGGTGCGATCACGGCAGCGGCGAACCCGGACCCCGCCGCGATCGCCGCGCAGAACCGTGCGGCGCTCGTCGTCGGAGGGGCAGGACCGAGCTACCTGGAGGTCGTCGGGACGCCGGTCGGTCGGGTCGGTTCAGCGAACGAGACGATCACGGTCGGTCGTGCACCGTCGGGGGCGGACACCTTCACCTGGGTCGCGACGTGTCGTACCGGCGGCGATCTCACGGAGCGGCGCTCCGGCGTCATCCGGTCGACGGCGTCGTGCGAAGCGGGCTCGACCACGTCCGACGCGTACCCGGCGAAGGCGATCGCCGGCCGGGAGATCCGCATCGAGGCCGACCGGGATCTCGACTGGACGCTGTCATACGGGTGGTTGCGGACACCGCCGATGCCTGGGGCGAGTGCGGCCCAGGAGCAGGCGATGGACGACGGGATCGTCACGCGGAGCGAGTACCTCGCCGCCTTCGACCGGTTCCAGGGCTGCATGACCGCACGCGGTGAGTCGCTCGGACGGATCCCCACGTCGTCGCTCTTCGTGTCGTACGGCGCATCGGACGAGTACGCGCTCGACTGGTGCATCGCGTCGGAGTTCGACGCCGTCGACACCGCGTGGCAGGTGGAGCACCCGGCGCCGTCGGGGGCTGACGAGGGGACCTGGGGTTCGCAGCCGTACGACCCGGCCGCGGATCCCCGCTACGCCGGCTGAGCGCGGTCGACGAGGCGGAACCGGACCGTGTCGCCGGGGCGGAGCTGGGCGGCGCGGTCGACCGAATCCGGGGTGAGCACGCCGACGACCGGGTAGCCGCCCGTGACCGGGTGGTCGGCGAGGAACAGGACCGGGTGCCCGTCCGGCGGGACCTGGAGCGAGCCCGTCTCGACGCCCTCGCTCGGCAGCTCCCGGGTGATCGCACGGGTGAGCGGCCGGTCGGCCGTCGTCCGGACGCCGACACGGTCGCTGTCCGGCGTGACGTGGTGGACCTGGCCGGTGAGGACGTCCGGCCAGGCCGGGGTGAACCAGTCGTCACGCGGGCCGGGCAGGACGTCGAGCACGGTGGCCGTCACGGCCGGCGGCGGAACGGCGTCGACGTTCGGCCAGGTCTCGGCGGCGTCCCCGATCGGCAGCACGTCGCCGGCGCGCAGCGGTGTGGGACCGAGCTGGGCGAGCGAGTCCCACGAACGACTGCCGAGCACGGGGTCGACGGCGAGACCACCACGCACGGCGAGGTACGCCCGGAGCCCGCTCGTCGGCACGCCGAGCCGCAGGACGTCGCCAGGAGCGAGTCGCAGGACTTCGTACGCGGCGGCGCCGCGGACCCGGCCGTCCGCGGACTCGACCTCGACCGGACAGGGTGCGCCGGTGGTGGCGGCGACCACGTGCGCGTCGGTGCGGAGCGTGACGGAGCCGAGCAGTGCCTCCAGGACGGCCGCATCGGGACGGTTGCCGACCATGCGGTTGGCGAGTGCGGCGGATCCCCGGTCGGCGGCGCCCGCCGCTCCGAGACCCGTGTCGCTGAACCCGGGGCGTCCCAGGTCCTGGGTCGACGTGCCGGGGCCGACCTGCAGGATGGTGAGGGCGCTCATCCGCGAGCCGCCGCGACGAATCGAATGCGGGTGCCCGCCGGCGCGAGTGCGGGCGGGTCGCGGTCGAGCGACCACATCGCGACGGACGTGCGGCCGATGAGCTGCCACCCGCCGGGCGATGTTCGCGGGTAGACGGCGCTGAACTCGCCGGCCAGGGCGACGCTCCCGCTCGGGACGGCCGTGCGGGACGTGGCCCGGCGCGGCAGGTCGAGCGACGACGCCGTGCCGGTGAGGTAGCTGAATCCGGGTGCGAAGCCGCAGAACGCGCTCGTCCAGACCTGGCCGGTGTGCCACGCGACGAGCTCGTCGGTGGTCATGCCGGTGGTGGCGGCGACGGCGTCGAGGTCCTCGCCGTCGTAGGTGACGGGGATGACGACCGGGTCGTCGTCGGCGCGACCGCTCGCGGCGACGGGGACGACGTCGTCGAGGCGCGCACACAGACGCCCGGCGTCGGTGCGTCCGGGGTCGAACCGGACCAGCAGCGTGCGCGCGCCGGAGACGACCTCGGTGACGGCCGGGAGCGCGGCGCGGTCGAGTCCTCCGTGGAAGGCGACGACGTCGGCGAGCGAGCCGAAGGTGAGGATCAACGCGCTCGTGCCCGCCGGCCGGACGTCGAGGATCACGGCGCCGACGGCGTGAAGGGCGCGATCGTGACGCCGTGCGCCGTCAGCAGGTCACGGATCGCCAGCGCCATCGCGACCGCACCGGGGGAGTCCCCGTGGACGCAGACCGAGTCGGCGTGGACCGGGACGTCCGATCCGTCGACGGCCGTCGCCACACTCTCGGTGACCATACGGAGCACGCGCGCGGCGACCTCGTCGGGGTCGTGGAGCACCGCGCCCGGGCGGCTGCGCGGCACCAGGGAGCCGTCGGGCTCGTAGGCGCGGTCGGCGAACGCCTCGCTGACGGCTCGGAGCCCGTGGGAGGCGGCCGCTCGCAGGAGCTCGGAGTCGGGCAGGGCGAGCACGGCCAGGGTCGGGTCGACGTCGGCGACCGCGCGAGTCACCGCCTCGGCCTGCACCGGGTCCGCGCAGGCCGTGTTGTAGAGGGCACCGTGCGGCTTGACGTAGGTGACCGTGGTGCCGGCCACGCGTGCGGTGGCGACGAGGGCACCGAGCTGGTGGACAACGTCGGCGTACAGCTCGTCCGGTGTGACCTGCACGGCGCGGCGGCCGAAGCCGGCGAGGTCGCGGTACGCCACGTGCGCGCCGACGGACACCCCGCGTGCGGTGGCTGCGCGAGCGGTGTCGAGCATGATCACCGGGTCGCCGGCGTGGAACCCGCACGCGATGTTGGCGGAGGAGACCACGTCGAGCATCGCCTGGTCGTCGCCCATGCTCCAGGCGCCGAAGCCCTCGCCGAGGTCGCTGTTCAGGTCGATCGTCGTCACTCGACCAACCTAGCTGGCTGTCGCACCCCGTATCCTGCGGCAGTGGAAGCGACACAGCCCTCCGGCACGACGAAGCGCCGTGTGGAACTCCGGATCACCCGCCCCGTCCTGACGTGGTTCGCGCGTCCGACGGTCACGATCGACGGCGTCGGACACCCCGCCCAGTGGGGGATCGGCACCTGGGCGGTGCCGGACGACGGCGGGACCGTCATCGGCGTGTACCTGTACAACCGCCTCTGGCGGTTCGGCGGAGCCGAACGCACCGTCGCCGACCAGGCCGTCCTCGAGTACCGCACCGGTCCGCTGCCGTTCACCGCCGGCCGGCTCCGCTGAAGCGGGTCGCGCCGTCGACGCGACCGACGACCGGACTGGAGGCACGGTGCGGGCCCGCCCCGCGCCTCCCGTCCGGCGGTGCGCCGCCCGTCTCGCTGGCACGCGGCCGACCGGACGAGCGGATAGTGGGAGCCATGACGACCAAGATCACGCTCATCATCGACAACCCGACCGCCCCGGCTGCGTTCGGGCAGCTCGGCGCCACCGGCGTGACGTTCACCGGCCTGTTCTCGGACGTCGAGACGGCGTGACCACGACCGTCCTCGTCGCCGGAGCCACCGGAGACCTCGGCGGACGCATCGTCCGAGCGCTCCGCACCCACGACACCCGCGTCCGCGTCCTCACGCGCGGCAGCAGCCCCGCGGCCGAACGCCTCGCCGCCGACGACGTCGACGTGGTCAGCGCCGCGTACACCGACCACGACGCGCTGACCTCGGCGCTCGCCGGGGTCGACGTCGTCGTCTCGGCGGTCAGCGGCACCCGTGCCGTCATCGTCGACGCCCAGCGCGCCCTGCTCCGAGCCGCCGTCGAGGCCGGTGTCGAACGGTTCGTGCCGTCCGACTACGCCGCCGACTACCGGTCCGTCACCCCGGGCACCAACCGGAACTTCGAGCTCCGCCGGGAGTTCGCCGCCCACCTCGACGCCGCCCCGATCCGGGCGACCTCGGTGCTCAACGGCGCGTTCACGGACATGCTCACCGGCCAGGCGCCCCTGATCCTGTTCGACCGGCAGCGCGTCCTGTACTGGTCGTCGCCCGACCAGCTCCTGGACTTCACCACCAAGGACGACGTCGCCCGCACCGTCGCGCACGTCGCCCTCGACCCTGCGGCACCACGGGTCGTCGAGGTCGCGGGCGACCGGGTGACCTCGCGCACCATCGCCGACACGATGTCGCAGCTGACCGGCACACCCTTCCGCCTGCAGTGGGCAGGCACCGTCGGCACACTGTCCGCGATGGCCCGGGTCGGTCGGCGGCTGTCGAAGGCCGGCGACGACGAGCCGTTCCCCGCTTGGCAGGGCATGCAGTACTTCGTCAGCATGTTCAGCGGCGAGGCCGAACTCCACCACGTCGACAACCAGCGGTACGGTGACCAGCAGTGGACGACGGTGCGCGACGTCCTCGCCGAACACGTGCAGTGACCGAAGGAGCCGCCGCGATGGCCGACACCACCTGCCACATGTCCATCTCGCTCGACGGGTTCGTCGCCGGACCGGACCAGCGCCGCGACCAACCCCTCGGGCGCCGAGGCGGCGAGCTGCACACCTGGCACATGCCCGGCGCCGACGTCGGCGAGGCCGACCGCACGGCGGCCGGCTGGCTGATGCGGCCCCGGGGCGCCTACGTGATGGGCCGGAACATGTTCGGCCCGGTCCGGGGCGAGTGGGACGAGGACTGGCGTGGCTGGTGGGGTGACGAGCCGCCGTACCACGCACCGGTCTTCGTGCTCACCCACCACCCGCACGACCCGATCGCGCTCGAGGGCACGACCTTCCACTTCGTGACGGACGGCTTCGACGCCGCCTACACCCAGGCCGTCGAGGCAGCGGGCGACGGCGGGGTCGACATCGCCGGCGGCGCGTCGACGGTCCGGCAGGCGCTCGCCGCGGGGGTCGTCGACGAGCTCACCCTCGACATCGCCCCGGTGCTGCTCGGATCAGGGGAGCGGATCTTCGAGGACGGCGCGGAGACCTTCGACTTCGTGCCGGTCGAGGTGCTGCACTCCCTGCTGACGACGCACGTCCGGTACCGCCGCCGCTGAGCGGTCAGGGGCCGTCCGGCACCTGCACGATGCGGTTCTGGTAGGCCCAGACCACGGCCTGCAGGCGGGACCGGACCCCGAGCTTCGGGAGCATCCGGGCGAGGTGGGACTTCACCGTGGAGACCTCGACCACGAGCGCCGCGGCGATCTCCTCGTTCGACATGCCCTCGGCGAGCAGCAGCAGGACGTCCCGCTCGCGAGCCGTCAGCACGTCGTCGGCACGGTCGCCGGACACCGGCTGCAGGCTGCGGCGCGAGACGAACTCCCGCAGCACCCGCCGGGTCAGTGCCTGGTCGATGGTCCCGTTGCCGGCGGCGACCTGCCGGACGGCGCCCACGATGACGTCGGGCTCGGCGTCCTTGAGCAGGAAGCCGGACGCCCCGGCCTCGAGCGCGCCGAACACGAGGTCGTCCAGGTCGAACGTCGTGAGCATGAGCACCGGCACCGCGGGGTCGGCCCCGGGAGCGCAGAGCTCGCGGGCGACCTCGATGCCGTTCCGCACCGGCATCCGGATGTCCAGGCACGCGACGTCCGGGCGGGTGCTCCGGGCGAGTTCGAGTGCTTCGCCGCCGTCGGCGGCGACACTGACGACCTCGATGTCCGGCTCCGCGGACAACAGGGCGGAGACGCCGGCCCGGACCAGGGGCTGGTCGTCCGCCACCAGGACGCGGATCACCCGGCCACCCCCGGACCGTGCGCCGACGGGTCGGACGCGGGTGGTGCCTCCCGGCCGGTCACCAGCTCGACCGTCCACCCACCGAGACCGGTGGGACCGACCTGGAGGCGCGCCCCGACCAGTTCTGCCCGCTCGCGCATGCCGCGGAGTCCGTTCCCACCCGCCGGGCTGCTCCCGACGGACGGTGCGGTGGGCACCCCGTTCTCGACGCGCACCGTCAGGTGCGCGGGGTCGCGGTCGTCGACGGTGACGGTGCACGCCGCACCGGCGGCGTGCAGGGCGACGTTGGCCAGTGCCTCCTGCACGGTCCGGTAGGCGACGAGCTGCGTGAGGGGGCCGATGCCGTCGGCGAGCGGGTGCGCGCCCTCGAGGACGACCAGCTCGACGGCGGTCCGGTGCCGCGCCTGCTCGACGAGATCGACGATCCCGGTGACCGTCTCGACCGCGCGTTCGGCCGGAGCGTCGTCACGGAGGAGCCCGACCAGTCGGCGGAGGTCCTCGAGCACGGCGGTGCTCTGCTCGCGGACCTGCCGCACACCGTCGTGGGCGCGCTCGGGATCGGTGTCGATCTGTCGGTCCACGACGGCCGACATGAGGGCGATCCCGGACAGGTGGTGTGCGGCGATGTCGTGGAGCTCCCGTGCCATCGCGGCGCGCTCGCGGGAGACTGCTGCGTCGACGCGGGCGTCCTGTTCGCGGGAGACGGCGGCGGCCTCGGCGGTGCGGGCGTCGGCCTCGGCGGTGCGGGCTGCTGCCTCGTCTCGTCGAGCAGCGCGCAACTCGCGTCGGGATCGGACGATCAGCGTGACCACGAGCGGCAGGCCGACGGCGCCGACCGCCTGCAGGACGCCCTGGCCGATCGACGCGCCGTCCTGGTCCGCTGAGCTGACTGCGGTGCCGACGGTGACGAGGACGGCGGTCGCTGCCACCGTGGGCCACAGTCGGGGGAGCGGGACCCGGAGTGCGGCGAGCACGACGGCCACGACCACGGGGAGCGCGGTGAGCCCGAACAGCGTGCTGGTGGCCGTGGCTGCCAGGGCGACCGGCAGGGCCGCGATCACGACGAGCGCGACGCGGGGCGTGCGACGAGCAGCGAGGAGCACGGCGGACTGGGCGAGGAGCGCGACCGTGAGGAGCGTCCACGGGACGCCCCCGACCTCGGGGTACCGGATGCCCACCGAGTCCGGGTCGGCCGCGTCGAGCGGCGGCAGACCGAGCAGCAGGCCGAGCGAGAGGACCGCGGTGCCGACGGCGACGAGGACGTCCGTTCGTCGTGTGCGCGCGTCAGCGGGTGCCATCGTTCGATCCTACGAGTCGGGGGTACCCCAGGCGCCCGCGAGTCGCGACCAGCAGCACGACGGCGGCCACGGTGGAGACGATCGCGAGGCCGTGCATCATCGTGCCGGCGGTCATCCCCGGGTACATGTCGGCCCACAGCGTCGAGATGGTGTTGTTCACGCCGACGTGCAGGAGCAGCGCGACGGGCAGGCTCTCCCCGGTGCGGTTGAACACCCAGGTCATGACGACGTTGAACGTGATCGTGAACAGGGCGAAGACGAGCGGCTCCGTCCAGTGGGCGTCCGGCCAGCCACCCCAGTCGCTGAGGTAGAGCGGCATGTGCCACAGGGCCCACAGCGGGCCGAGCACGGCGGCTGCACCGAGCGGACCGAACCGCTCCTGGAGTCGCGGGAGGGCGAAGTCCCGCCAACCCGGCTCCTCGGACAGCCCGGTGGTGAACAGCTGCACGACCAGCCCGGGGACGAGGGCGAGCAGCGCGAGGGCGCTCGGCGCCTGCACCTGGCCACCCGCGAAGGGCAGCCCGGTGGCCACGATCAGCGCGGGCACACCGACCAGGGCGAGGGCGTACCAGTACCGGGCCACCCGCCAGCGCCAGAGCCGACCGACCCAACGGCGGAGACCCGGTCGGCCGTCCGCGATCGCGGTCACGAGGAACGCGCCGCCGAGCGGACCGAGGAGCGCACCGGGCAGCACGCCCGTGAACTGGGCGGTGCCGAGGAACTCCGGGAAGTGCAGGTCCCAGACGCCCAGGCCGTGCGGCGACAGGACGTAGGGGATCCACGCGAGCCAGCTGAGCCCGAGCGCGAGGGTGGCGAACGAGGCGAGGGGGTGCCGGGCGACGAGTCCGCGCACCCCCGGCCGGTCCGTGGGGACGGTGCCGGTGGTGTGCCGGTCTTCGGTGGTGATCGTCATGCCGTCGACGTTAGGTATCGGCCGCGCGCGCGACGACCGGCGAAGGGATGCACTCGGCGGGGTTCCTCCGAAGGATGCAAACCGTCGGCCTAGGCTCGGGAACCGTGTTCGAACTCCACCACCTCGCCGCGCAGGAACTCTGGGACTGGATCCGACGGGGTGAGGCCACCGCCCTCGAGGTGACCGAGCACTACCTGGACCGCATCGCCCGACTCGACCCCGGCCTCGGTGCCTTCGTGACCGTCACGGCGGATGCAGCGCGCGACCGGGCCGAGCGCCTCGGCGACCGCGTGCCGACGTCGCGACCGCTGTGGGGCCTCCCGTCCGCCGACAAGGACCTGTACGACCGCGCCGGGGTCCCCACGCGCAACGGGACCGCATCGCTCCCGGCGCGCCCTGCCGGGGCCGACCACCCGCTCGTCGCCGCGCTCGACGCTGCCGGCACGGTGAGCCTCGGCAAGACGACGAGTCCCGAGTTCGGGATGTCCTCGTCGTCGGAGACGCGGTTCGGCGTCACCCGGAACCCGTACGACACGACACGGGCTCCGGGTGGATCGTCGAGCGGGGCCGCCGTCGCGGTCGCCGCCGGGCTGCTGCCGGCCGCGGTGGGCTCGGACGGGGGCGGTTCGGTGCGGATCCCGGCGGCGGCGAACGGGCTGGTCGGCCTCAAACCGAGCCGTGGTCGAGTGCCGTCGATGCCCGGTCGCTCGGGTGTCGGCGGGCTGTCGGTCGCGGGGCCGCTCACCCGGAACGTCGCGGACGCCGGCATGCTGCTCGACGCCCTCGTGGCACCGACCGGGCTGCCGTCGCCGCAGCCGTACGCGCTCGTCACGCCCGACGTCGGCGAGGGGCCGTTCACCGCGGCGGCGGTCCGCGGTGAGGGACGATTCGTCGTCGGGGTGCTGGACGGCTCACCGTGGGACGACACGGTCGACGTGGTGGTCGACCCTGCCGCCCGGGCCGCGGTGGAGACCGCGGTGCGGGTGCTCGGCGAGGTCGGCCACGGCGTCGAGGACGTCCTGATGCCGCGCACGCCGTACGCCGGCGCGTTCCGGGTGGCGTGGGAGAGCTCCGCTGCACGGCTCCCGGTGGTGCCCGGCATCGACCTGGCCGAGCTGACACCGCTCGTGTCGTGGCTGGTCGCCCGTGGGCAGGCGTTGACCGGCACGCAGGTGCTCGACGCGATGACCGCGCTCGACACGTTCTCCGCCGCGCTGATCGGCACGTTCGACCGGTTCGACGCCGTCCTCACGCCGACGCTCGCCCTGACGCCGCGGCCCCTCGGCTGGTACGGCGACGACCCCGAGGAGGACTTCCGTCGGCAGTGCGCGTACTCGCCGTGGACCTCGATGGCGAACGTCTCGGGGCTGCCGGCGATCACGCTCCCCGTGGGTGTCACGGAGGACGGACACCCGGACGGCGCCGGCCTGCCGATGGGTGTGCAGCTCATCGGTCGGCCGGGTGGCGAGCGCGTGCTGCTGGCGATCGGTGCGCAGCTCGAGCGGCGGTTGCGGTGGCAGCGGAGGCACCCGCCGATGTGGTGAGGGCGGCGTGCGCGTGCGGGCGGGCTGATGCGTGTGCGGCTCCCGACATCACACGCGTCGATCGACGAGTGTGGTGTCGGTCCATGCGCACGCAGACGATGCCCGTGCATCGAGCGACACGACACCCGACGATCGACTGGTGCGGTGTCGAACACATCGCGCGACACCGACACCGACACCGCCGGCCCCCGCTCCTCAGCCCTGCTTCTCCATCGCCTCGGTGTACTCCTTCCGCATCGTGTTCCCGGCGGCCGCGGTCCACGTCGTCACGCCCGACTTGACCGCCGCCAGGTTCGTGCGCCCCAGCACGTAGTCGTTGCAGACGCTGTTGAACGCCTGGCTCGCCGACTGCGTGGACGACGCCGCGGGGGAGTAGTACCCGTCGACGGGGTTGGTGAGCAGCATGTCCTGCGTCGCGACCTGCCACTTGTGTGACTGGCGCAGCTGCTCGTCGATGCGGACCGCGGTGTTGAGGACCTGCGGCCCCGCTCCCAGGCGGTAGAGCGCACTGGCGTTGATCATCTGCTCGCCGGCGCTCGTGAGTGCGGCGTTCGGCCCGCTGCCCGTGTAGTGCACGTTCTTCTTGCCGTGGGTGAGGGTGAACGCCTCCTTCGACCCGAAGGGCGCGGACAGGTAGTCGATCAACCGGAGTTGGGCCTTGATGCGCTCCGGCGTGGTCTTCTTGAGCGCCGCGAACGAGAAGCTCGAGGTGCCCTGGTAGTTCGCGCCCTTCCCGCCGTCCGCTCCGAACGGCACGATGCCGCCGGTGACGATCCCCTTCGGCATGGTGATGTCGAGCAGCGCGGAGATGCCGTCCAGGTGCATGAGCACGGTGCCGTTGTTGATGTAGGTCTTCGCCTTGGCGCTCTCGAGGCTCGGGGTGTCCGGGTGGAAGACGCCGGCGTTCCAGAGTTTCTTGATGTAGCTGAGGGTCTCGAGCCAGGCCTCGGTCTCGTTCTTGTGGACGAGCTTGCCGCCGTCGGACTTCGTCCACTGGTTCGGGACGCCGAAGGTGGCGCCGATGAAGTCGTAGGACCAGTCGACGCCGGACGAACCGCCGCCGCCGGCGATCGCGTACCGGCCGGCCTTGGCGTCGGTGACCGCCTTGCACAGCTCGAAGAACTCGTCCTTGTCCTTCGGCGCTGGTTCGGCACCGGTGTACTGCTCGATGAGGTCGGGGCGGCAGATCATCACGGACCCGAACGGTGGCCGGTGTTCCGGGACGCCGTAGATCTTGCCGTTGATCCGCGCGCTCCGCCACGACGGGGTGGGGATGTTCGCCAGGTTCGGGTACTCCTTCACGGCGTCGCCGGAGAGGTACTCGGACAGGTCGGAGAACTTCGCGTCGAGCAGCTGCGGGAACCGCGGTGGCATCGCGAACGTGAGGAACTCGACGATGTTCGGGATGTCGTTGCCCGCGGTCATCGTGGCGAACTTGGTGTCGAACGAGTCCCCGGGGACGAAGGTCAGGTCGTACCGCGTGTCCGTGACCTCGCCGATGTAGTCGAGGAAGGAGTTGTTCGCGGGCGGCGGTGCGGCGTAGGTGACGACGAAGCCGGTGGTGGTGCCGCCGACCTTCACGTCCCTCGTCACGGAGCGGAAGAGCTCGCTGTCCTCGGGGTACGAGTAGTAGACCGGCTGGACCTTGTCGTTGCCCGGCAGGTCGGGCTTCGGACCCTTCGTGATCGGGACGTAGGTGGGGAGCGCGGCCACGGTGTCGGAGATGGTCGCGGCGCTCCCGCCGCCGGAGCACCCGGCGAGCGATCCTCCGGCGCCGAGGGCGACGAGGCCGAACGCGGCGCCGGAGAACAGGGTGCGGCGGCTGATGCCGGTGGTGGTTTCGGACATGGCTTCTCCCTTGAAGCGGGTCGGGTAGCGAGGGTCGGGTGGTGATGCGGGTCGGACGGGAGGCGCGGTGCGGGGCCGCCACGGGCCTCCCGTCCGGTGGATGGTGGCGTCAGCCCTTGACGGCGCCGGTGAGGACGCCCTTGGTGAGGTGTCGTTGCACCATCGGGTAGGCCGCGAGGATCGGGATGATCGCGATCATCACG
>Ga0308167_1002099_pt1 | contig 19805 bp, 17 predicted proteins | sample PhyCR1_2_FD_202138 | JGI IMG/M metagenome (GOLD analysis project Ga0308167, IMG submission 202138) | Phyllosphere microbial communities from UC Gill Tract Community Farm, Albany, California, United States - DLSLRC.R1 | ecosystem: Host-associated > Plants > Phyllosphere > Unclassified | place... | reverse complement strand
AGGACTCGTAGTCGATCAGGTCGTAGAGATCGGCACGGTGCTGCATCTCACCGAGCTTCGAGGTGAGGTGCCCCTCCTCGTTCAGCGTATCGAGCGCACGGCCCGCCGCGCCCATCGCGATGCGCAGCAGCGACACAGGCCAGATGACCATGTTGACGCCGACGTCGCGCAGCTGGTCGACCGAGAACAGGTCGCTCTTGCCGAACTCGGTCATGTTGGCCAGGATCGGCACGTCGAGTGCGGTCGCCATCGCCTCGAATTCGGAGAGCGTCCGCATCGCCTCGGGGAACACGGCGTCTGCCCCTGCATCCACCAGCGCCTTGGCGCGGTCGATCGCGGAATCGAGCCCCTCGACGGCGCGGATGTCGGTCCGCGCCATGATCAGGAAGTTCGGGTCGCGACGGGCGTCGGCCGCCGCTCGGATGCGACGGATCGCCGTGCTCTCGTCGACCACGCTCTTGCCGTCGAGGTGTCCGCAGCGCTTCGGGTTGATCTGGTCTTCGATGTGGGTGCCGGCGAGGCCCGCATCCTCGAGCTCCTGGATCGTACGGGCGACGTTCATCGGCTCGCCGAAACCGGTGTCGGCGTCGACGATCGCCGGGATATCGGTCATGCGCGCGATCTGCTTCGCCCGCCCCGCGACCTCGGTCAGCGTGGTGAGGCCGATGTCGGGAACCCCGAGGTCGGCGGACAGCACCGCGCCCGAGATGTAGACCCCGTCGAATCCCTTCTGCTCGATCAGGCGGGCGCTCAGCGGGTTGAAGGCACCGGGGAACCGCAGCAGCTCACCGCTCGCGAGACGTTCGCGGAACAGGCGGCGCTTCTCGGCCGGGGTGACGTGCGAGTACAGCATCAGTTCTCCTCAAGCGTGTCGCGCATCGATACCGCGTTTCGTCTCGCTCGGCTTCGCCGTGCTCGCTCAACGACCGGGGGTCCCGCTCCCTCGGTCGTTGAGCGAGGCCCGCGAAGCGGACCGAGACGAAACGCAATGCCATCGGTCGTTGAGCGAGGCCCGCGAAGCGGACCGAGACGAAACGCGGTGAGATTCATCAGAACAGGCCCTTCGGGGCGTCGGCGCCTTCGAGCAGGCCGGGCTTGGCGATGATCGACAGTTCGCCGACCTCGGCGGCCGTGAGTTCGGGCAGGCGCTGCACCAGCTCGAGGAACCGCTCGATCTCGGCCGGCTCGAGCACGGGCTCGGCCAGCAGTCGGAACTTCGCGATGTAGTTGTCGCGGGCGAACGGGCGCGCGCCGAGCGGATGCGCGTCGGCGACGGCGATCTCGTCGACCACGGTCGTGCCGTCGGTCAGGCGGAACTCCACGCGACCGCCGAACGCCTTCACGTCGGGGTCCTCGGAGTGGTAGCGGCGCGTCCACTCGGCATCCTCGGCTGTGGTGATCTTGTGCCACAGAGCGACGGTGTCTTCGCGACCGGCCCGCTCGGGCGTGTACGAGTCGACGTGGTGCCAACCGCCGTCCTGCAGGGCGACAGCGAAGATGTACGGGATCGAGTGGTCGAGCGTCTCGCGCGAGGCCGTCGGGTCGTACTTCTGCGGGTCGTTCGCGCCAGAGCCGATCACGTAGTGCGTGTGGTGGCTGGTGTGCAGCACGATCGCCTCGATGTTCGCGGGGTCGCGCAGTGCCGGGTTCTCGGTGCCGAGCTTGCGGGCGAGGTCGATCCACGCCTGCGCCTGGTACTCGGCCGAGTGCTCCTTCGTGTACGAGTCGAGGATCGCGCGCTTCGCCTCGCCCGCGGCGGGCAACGGCACCTCGTAGGCGGCATCCTTGCCGTCGAGCATCCAGGCGATCACGCCGTCTTCACCCTCGTAGATCGGGGCGGGGCTGGTCTGCCCCCGCATCGCCCGGTCGACCGCCTCGACGGCGAGCTTGCCCGCGAAGGCCGGGGCGTGCGCCTTCCACGTCGAGATCTCGCCCTTGCGGCTCTGTCGCGTGGCGGTGGTGGTGTGCAGGCCCTGACCGACGGCCTGGTAGATCGTCTCGACGTCGAGCCCGAGCAGGGTGCCGATGCCGGCCGCGGCCGACGGGCCGAGGTGGGCGACGTGATCGATCTTGTGCTTGTGCAGGCAGATCGCGCGCACGAGGTCCATCTGGATCTCGTAGCCGGTCGCGATGCCGCGCAGCAGCGCGCGGCCGTCGGCCTGCACGTGCTGGGCGACGGCGAGGATCGGCGGGATGTTGTCGCCCGGGTGCGAGTACTCGGCCGCGAGGAACGTGTCGTGGTAGTCGAGCTCGCGCACGGCGACGCCGTTGGCCCAGGCCGCCCACTCGGGGCTGGTGCGGTGGTCGAGCGCCGCGCCGAAGACCGTGGCGCCGATGCCGCCGGTCGAGACGGGGTGGCTGAACGCCTGGGCGCGGGCCGCGTTGATGGGGCCGCGGGTGAGCGATGCCGCGGCGACCGACGCGTTGTCGATGATGCGGTTGATGATCATGTCGGCGACGTCCTGCTCGACCTCGACCGGGTCGGCGGCGACCTCGGCGATCTTCCAGGCGAGCTGGTCTTCTCGAGCGAGGTTCTCGTCGCTGCGGTGCACGCGGACGTGGTGGGTGACGGTCATTTCACACCTTCTGGGTTGGCTGTCAGGGAGTCGAGGATGCCGGTGAGCGCGTTGTGCAGATGCACGTGAGTGGCGTGCGCGGCGAGGTCGCCGTCTCGCGCACCGAGCGCTGCGGCGATCGTGCGGTGCTCAGCCGCGGAGGCCGCGAGGCGGTCGGGCTTGTCGCGGGCCATGCGTCGCACGCGCACGAGGTGGGTGCGCACGGTGCGCAGCGCCGAGGCGATGTAGTCGTTGTCGACGGCCTGGTCGAGAGCGGCATCGAACCGGGCGATGAGGGCGTAGTACGCGTCGCGGCCTTCGACGGCGGCGAGATCGACGTGCGCGAATTCGTCGGCGAGCGCGGCGAACAGCGAAGCGTCCCCTCGCTGGGCGGCGAGTCTGGCGGAGGTCTCCTCGAGCGCGCGGCGGATCTCGAAGAGGGCGCGGATGTCGTCGGCATCCAGGTCTGCGACCACGGTGACACGCGGCGACTGCTGCACGACCAGGCCGTCGGCCGCGAGGCGTCGCAGGGCCTCGCGCATCGGCGTGCGGCTGATGCCGAGGCGAGCGGCCTGCTCGACCTCGCCCAGCACGAACCCGGCGGGGAGGGCGCCCGACTGGATCTCCTCCAGCAGTGCCGCGTGGGCTCGGTCGCTCGCGGTAGTGCGATCGGCGACAGAGCTCATGCCCTCAGTGTATACATAGAAGCGGTCTCTGCGGACTGAGTCACCAATTCAGTGGTTAGACGTATACATTGAGTGCCCCGGTGGCCGGATCCGCGCGGACCCGCTGTGCGCGCAGCCCGATCGGCGGATGGTCGAAAGAGCATCCCACGCCCGGTGTGTGGTCAAAGAAGCATCCGAAGAGCCGCCCAGAGGTGCGAATGTGACCACGCACCGGCACCCCGCGTGTGCCTACCGCTGCGGCACCCCCACCGCATCCGGAACCGGTTCGACGAACTCCGCAGGGCGCGGCTCGCCGAGCTTCACGACCACCACTCCGACGAGCACGAGCGCTCCGCCGAGAGCCTGCAGCAGGTCGGGCAGCTGTCCGAGCAGCAGCCAGCCGAACAGCAGTGCGGCGACGACTTCGGAGAGTGCGACGAAGGATGCGAGGCGCGAGCCCAGCATCCGGGTCGATGCGATGCCGAGCACGTAGGCGAGGGCAGTGGCGATGAGGCCGATCGCCAGCACCGGCACGAACCACGGCACGGTGCCGAAGCGGTAGGTGATGTCATCGGTCGTCCAGGCGATGGGCAGGATGCCGACGAGGCCGGCGATCGTGAGAGCGACGGCGCCGAGCAGCAGCCCTCCTCCGGCGAGCGCTATCGGCGGCAGGCCGGTGTCGGCCTTGGCCGAGAGCAGGAAGTACGTCGCGGCGCCGACCATCGCGGCGAGCGCCCAGAGGATGCCGGCGACGTTGACCTCGGCACCGGTGATGATGTCGAGCATCAGCACGAGACCGACGAAGGCGATGGCCGCGCCGATCACACTGCGGCGACTCGGCCGTTCACCCCGCCGGATCCACAGCCAGAGGATGACGGCGATCGGGGCCGTGTACTCGATGAGCAGCGCGAGGCCGACATCCATCACGGCCACCGCCTGGAAGTAGCAGAGCTGCGTGGCGGTGACGGCGAGGAGTCCGTAGGCGGCGACCATGCCCGCGTTCTTCCTGAGCACTCCCCAGCGACCCCGGAGCGAGATGATCGTCGGCACGAGCAGCACGAGAGCAGCGACCCAGACCCGCGCGGTCACTGCCGCACCGGGGGTCCATCCCGCGTCGATGAGTCCTCGAGCCCAGGCGCCGGACATCCCGAACGCGAAGGCCGCGCCGATCGCCAGGGGCAGACCGAACCGCACACCCGGCGCAACGATGTCATTTGCAACCTTGCTCATGACAGGTGACGCTACTCTCGCAGGATGTAAGGTGTCAACATGAACTTCACCGATGACACGGAGGAGGCTCTGCGCTCGGCCGTCTGGCTGGTGAACTCGGCAGAGGACCCGGAGACCCTCGAGACGCTCGCCGACTACGACGCCTTCCTCGCCGACTTCCCCTACTCCGGCCGGCTCGACCGGGACGAGGCCGAGCTGGCCTCGCTGCGAGACCTGCGCCCGCGCCTGCGCGCCATGCTGCTCGCGCCCCGCGACGAGATGGCCGAGCACGTCAATGCCGCTCTCGCCGAGGCGCATCTGGCGCCGAGATTGGTGCGTCACGACGGGGTCGACTGGCACCTGCACGCCGTCGCCGACGAACGCCCGCTCGCCGAGCGCGTGCTGATCGAGACCGCCATGGCGCTGATCGACGTCATCCGCGCCGATGAGGGCTCACGCATCTCCATCTGTGCCGACGACACCTGCGAGGCACTCGCCCTCGACCTCTCGCGCAACCGCTCCAAGCGCTTCTGCTCGACGACCTGCACGAACCGCAACGCCGTCGCCGCCTATCGCGCGCGGCGCGCACGCGCCTGAGCCCTGCACCGTGGCCCGACCGGGCCTGAGCCGACGCGCCCTCGGGGTCGTCCGCAGCCCCGGCTGAGATCAGGAGAACCGCGCCGGATCAGGAGGATCTCTGCGGGATGCTCCTGATCTCGGCACACTCTCCTGATCTCGGCACACTCTCCTGATCTCGGCCGGGTAGCCTCGGTGACCGATGAGCATCTCCCCCTCCCCCTACGACATCTGGTTCGCCGACGCCGAGTTCGACGCGAGCTACGGCCACACGCTGAGCACGCTCCGCGCGATCGCTCCGGTCGTCCCACCCGACGGATCCGCCGAGCGGTGGCAGGGCTGGCGACAGCAGGCGAAGACGGTGGATGCCGCCCCCACCGTGCTGTCCGCCGAGACCGCGCACGGCCGACGTATGTCGGTCATCGAGCATGCGGGAGTCGACGGCACCCGCCTGCGCGCCTGGCTCGTCGAACCCCTCGCCGCCCCGGCGCGGGTCGGGGTCGTGCACAGCCATGGTTACGGCGGACGGGATGCGGTCGACCTCGCTCGCATACCCGACGATGCGGCAGCGATCTTCCCCGTCGCCCGAGGGCTGCCCACGCTGAACACGGGCGTCGGCGCCCCCGCACCCCAGGCCGAGCATGTGCTGGCCGGGATCGAGAGCCCGGACTCGTACGTGCTCGGCCTCTGCGCCCGAGACCTCTGGCTCGCTGCGGATGCTCTCACCACCCTCGTCGGCGCCCTGCCCCTCTATTACGTCGGCGAGAGCTTCGGCGGCGGCATCGGCGCCCTCGCCCTGCCGTGGGACGACCGCTACGTCGGGGCGACCCTCATCGTGCCGAGCTTCGGACAGTACGACGAGCGCCTCGCCGTGCACTGCGTCGGCAGCGGGGAGACCGTGCGCGACCACGTCGCGGCGCATCCGGAGGCCCGCGAAGTGCTGCGCCTGTTCGACGCCTCGACGGCCCTCGGCTACGCCCGCATCCCGGTGCGCGTCGAGGCGGCGCTGTGGGACCCGTACGTGCCGCCGCCCGGACAGTTCGGCGTCGCGAACGCGGCTCGGATGCTCGAACTCGCGGTCCTCCCCGCGGGCCACGCCGAATATCCGGGGGTCGAGGAGGTGGCGGCCGGGGCGATCCGCGACGGCAGGTCCCACCTCGCACGCGCGCTGCGCGCAGCATCCTGAGATCAGGAGAATGCGTCGAGATCAGGATGATTCTCGCCCTTCTCTCCTGATTCGGGTCGATCCTCCTGATCTCGCGTCCCGCCGGCAACGGCCCCGCCACCCGCGCCCACACCCGCGCGCTCAGCCCCGCGCATCCGAGCACTGGACGCCACTTGTCATAACAGGTACACTCGACTTGTCATTACAGGTTGCGCAGCGCCGCAGCACCCGCACGAGGAGCATCGATGCCCCAGTTCCACACCCCTCCGATCTCGCCGATGGCGATCGCGTTCGACGCCGAGAAGCTCACGCTCTCGCCCGAGGGGCCCACCCTCACGCGCCGGATGTCCGACCTCGAGGGCCTGTTCCTCGACGCGGATGCCTGGGCCGCCGCATCCGCCGGCGACGATCCCGTCGTCTACACGGTGACCAGCTCGCCCGTACCCGAGGTCGACCGGGGGCTGCCGCAGTCGATCACGACGATCATGCCGGGAGACACCTCGGGTGAGCTCTGGATGACCAAGGGGCACCAGCATCCGAACCACCAGGGCGAGATCTACCTCGCGCTGAAGGGCCGCGGCGGTCTGCTCATGTTCGATGGCGAGCGCACCGAGTGGCTCGACATGCTCCCGGGCACCATCGGCTACATCCCGCCCGGATGGGCGCACCGGTCGGTGAACACGGGCGACGAGCCCTATGCGTTCCTCGCGGTGTATCCGGGCGGCGCCGGCCACGACTACGGCTGGGTGCTCGAGCACGGCATGGGCTCCCGGGCGTATCGCTCGGCCGAGGGCGTCGACCTGCGCCCCTATTCCGCGTCCCCCTCCGCGGAATAGGCTCGGCCATGCTGATCGCGCACGACCTCGGCACCACCGGCAACAAGGCGTCCCTGCACCACGATGACGGGCGCCTCGTGACCTCGGTCACGGTGCCCTACCCCGCACACTTCGCCGCCGGCGGCATCGCCGAGCAGGATCCGGCGGACTGGTGGGATGCCGTCGCCTCGGCGACCCGGCAGCTGCTCGTCCGCGCGGGAGTCGCCCCCGAGACCGTCGTCGGCCTCGTCGTCAGCGGCCAGATGATGGGCACAGTGCTGCTCGACGCCCACGGTGAGCCGGTGCGCCCCGCGATCATCTGGGCCGATACGCGCTCGGGTGCGCAGACCCGCGCGCTCGAAGAACGGCTCGGCGCCGCAGACGCGTATCGCGCGCTCGGCCACCGTCTGAACCCGACGTACTCGATCGAGAAGATCATGTGGGTGCGGGACAACGAACCGGATGTCTGGGCTCGGGTGCGCCATTTCTGCGTCGCCAAGGACTACATCGTCTACCGGCTCACCGGACGCCTCGCGACCGAGCGCTCCGACGCCTCGGGCACGAATGCCTACGACCAGCTGCGCGGCACGTGGTCGGCCGAGGTTCTCGCCGCGGCCGGACTGGACGCCGCGCTCTTCCCCGAGATCCTCGAGTCGACGACCGTCGCCGGAACGCTCACGACCGCATCTGCGGATGCCCTCGGGCTGTCGACATCGGTCCGCGTGGTCATGGGAGGCGGCGACGGGCCGCTCGCCGCTGTGGGCTCGGGCATCGTCGCCCCCGAAGACGGCGCCTACGTGTGCCTGGGCACGTCGTCGTGGATCTCGTTCGCCAGCCTCACCCCGCTGCATGACCCGCAGATGCGCACCATGACCTTCGACAACGTCGTTCCCGGTTCGTTCGTGCCCACCGCCACCATGCAGGCCGGCGGGGCATCGGTGCAGTGGATCGCCGAGGCGCTCTCGCCCGACCCCGCCCACCCCGACACCGCGCGCCTCACCGCAGAGGCCGGCGGCGACCTCGACACGGAAGACCTGTACTTCCTGCCCTATCTCCTCGGCGAGCGCTCTCCCCTGTGGGATCCGCACGCCCGCGGCGCCTTCGTCGGCATCGGGCGGCACCACACCCGCGCGCACCTCACGCGAGCCGTGCTCGAAGGCGTGGCCTACAACCTGCTCACCTGCATCCAGGCCTTCCGCGAATCCGGAGCCGCGATCGACCGCATCGACGCGGTCGGCGGCGGGGCGCAGAGCGACGCCTGGCTCGGCATCCTCGCCGACGTCTGGGGCGTGCCGATCCGCCGCCGCACGATCGTCGAAGAGGCCAACAGCCTCGGCGCCGCGGTCACCGGTGCGGTCGGGCTCGGGCTCGCGGACTTCTCGGCGGCCAGGGCGCTCAGCGAGGTCACGGCGGAGTTCGCACCGGATGCCGGTCGGCACGCCGTGCACGCGCAGCGGCATGCCCGCTTCGTCGACGCCTACGCGGCCCTCGAGCCGTGGTTCGCCGCCGCGCCGCCGGCCGAGGAGCGCTGATGGGCGTCATCCTCGCCACGAGTCGGTCGTTCTCGGACGGCGATCTCGACCTCGTGGGGCGGGCGAGAGCCGCGGGTCACGAGGTCGTCCGCGGACCCGCGCACCACGGTCTCGCCGAGCTCGCGCCCCTGCTCGCGGCAGCCGAGGGGTGGATCGCCGGCACGGGGCCGGTGACCGACGAGCACCTCGCGGCCGCTCCGAACCTCAGGGTCGTCGCCCGCTACGGCGTCGGCACCGAGGCCGTCGATCTCGATGCGGCGCTGCGACGCGGCATCCCCGTGACCAACACCCCGGGCGCGAACGCGGATGCTGTCGCCGACCATGCCGTCGGTCTCATGCTCGCGGCACTCCGGTTCATCCCCGACGGCGATCGCCGGGTGCGCGCGGGCGACTGGAGCGTGCGACGGGGGCGGGAGCTCGGTGCTGCGACAGTCGGCATCGTCGGCTTCGGACGCATCGGTCAGGGCGTCGCCCGTCGCCTGAGCGGCTTCGGCTCGAGGGTTCTAGCGACCGACCCCTTCCTCCCGGCCGACGTCATCGTCGAGAGCGGTGCCGAGCCGACCGATCTCGATGCGCTGTTCCGCTCGGCCGACCTGATCACCCTGCACGCCCCCGGTGGACAGACGCTGGTCGACGCGGCGCGGCTCGACAGCATCCGACCGGGCCTGATCCTGGTGAACACCGCGCGCCCCGACCTCGTCGACGAGGCGGCCATCGCGGACGCCCTGCGCGACGGCCGTCTCGGTGCATACGCCGCCGACACCCTGAACGGCGACACCGCGGCGAGTGCGAGCCCGCTGCTCGCCGACGACCTCGCAGATCGGGTGACCATCACCCCGCACCTCGGCGCCCAGACGACCCAGGCCGTCGACAACATGGGCTCGATGTCGCTCGACGACGTGCTCGCCGTGCTCGCAGGGCGCTCCCCCGCCCACCCCGTCTCTCCCCGACTCTAAAGGACCAGGCCATGACCATCACCGAGACTCCCCCCACCACGACCGGCGGCTACATGGGCTTCGTCGGCGTGAGCACCGGCTCGTCGTCGATCATGAAGGTGTTCCCGAAGTGGGCCGAGGTGCTGGGGCTCCCCACCGAGAACCTCATCGGGCACGACCTGCCGATGGATGCCACCCCTGAGCAGTACGTCGCGATGGTCGAGCAGATCCGCGACGACCCCCACCACCGCGGCGCCCTCGTCACCACCCACAAGATGAACGTCTTCGCGGCGGCATCCGACCTCTTCGACGAGCTCGACCCGTTCGCCGTCTCGTGCTCCGAGATCTCGAGCATCTCGAAGCGGGGCGATCGTCTGATCGGCCGCGCCAAGGACCCTCTCACGGTCGACCTCGCGCTGAACGACTTCCTCCCGACCGACCACTTCGCCCGCACGGGTGCCGAGGTCGTGATCCTCGGCGCCGGCGGCTCCGGCACGGCCCTGAGCTGGGCGCTGGCCGAGCGCGCGGACGCTCCGGCGAAGATCACCGTCACCGCCCGCGATGACGACAAGCTCGACCACCTGCGCGAGGTGCACCGCCAGCACGGCACCCCCGAGGGACTGATCACCTACGTGCGCACCGACACGGTGCAGGATGCCGCGGCGATCGTCGCGGCCGCCCCGGCGGGGTCGCTGATCGTGAACGCCACGGGCCTCGGCAAGGACCGCCCCGGGTCGCCGCTGCCCGACGATGTCGTGTTCCCGACCGACGCGTGGGTGTGGGAGTTCAACTACCGCGGGTCGCTGGAGTTCCTGCACCAGGCGCGCGCGCAGCAGGCCGAGCGCGCACTGCACGTGATCGACGGCTGGCGCTACTTCATCCACGGATGGTCGCAGGTCGTCGCCGACGTGTTCGAGATCGACCTCACCCCCGAGATCGTCGAGCGGCTCGCCGAGGCTGCCGAGTCGGTGCGCTGATGCCCGTCATCCGGACAGTGCTCGGCGACGTCGACCCGGCGCAGCTCGGGGCGACGGACTATCACGAGCATCTGTTCCAGATCTCGCCGCTGCTCGTCGGCGACGAGCTCGACGACGAAGACCTGTCGGGTCGCGAGGCCGCGCTGCTGAAGGCCAGCGGATTCACGGCGATGGTCGATGCCACTCCGTTCGGCCTCGGGCGCGACCCCGAGGCCGTAGCGCGCATCAGTGCAGGCACGGGGATGCATGTCGTCGCGACGACGGGGCGCCACCGCGAGGCGCATTACGGTGCGGATCATCCGCTGCAGGTGTGGGGAGTCGAGCGCCTCGCCGAGCTCTTCGTCTCCGAGGTGACTCGCGGCATGGTCGTCGACGATGCACTGGTGTTCGAGACGCCCGACGTCCCCCGTGCGGCAGCACCCGATGGCGCCGTGGTGCGCGCCGGGATGCTCAAAGCGGGCGTCGACTACTGGAGCATCAGCCGCTTCGAGCGCACGACGCTGCTCGCGGTCGCCGACGCGCATCGAACGACCGGGGCACCGGTCATGGTGCACCTGGAGTTCTGCACCGCCGCCCACGAGGTGCTCGATCTTCTCGAGGCCGAGGGCGTGGCATCCGATCGTGTCGTGCTCGCGCATGCCGACCGAGACCCGGACGCCGGCCTGCACGCCTCGCTCGCCGAGCGCGGCGCCTATCTGGGATACGACGGCTTCGCCCGCCCGCGCACGAGGTCGGATGCCGAGCTGCTCGCCCTGACCGAGCGGGTCGTCGAGCTCGGCGCGGTCGACCGGGTGCTTCTCGGCGGCGACGTCGCCCGTCGAACCCGGTACATCTCGTACGGCGGGATGCCGGGACTCGCCTACCTCGGCGAGCGCTGCCTCCCGCGGTTGCGGTCGGCGGTGGGCGAGGATGCAGTCGAGAGGATGCTGGTCGCCAACCCCGCGCGTCTGCTCACCCTGTCTGCCTGATCCCCATCTCCGAGGAGCACTCCCATGATCGAGCCCACGATCCTGCACGCGATCTTCACCGCGCGCCCCGAGCAGGGCGACAACGTCGCCGCACTGCTGCGCGACTTCGCCGAGGTCGTGCGCGCGGAAGAGGGCAACGTCGTGTTCGATGCGACCCGGCTGGTCGACGACCCCGACCGCTTCTTCGTCTACGAGGTCTACCGCGACGAGGCCGCCTTCCAGGCGCACCTCGCCGCTCCCGCCGGAGTGCCGTTCAACGAGGCCCTGCAGCAGCTCATCGTCGAGCCCTCGTCGATCCTCACCTTCCTGCGCCGCATCTGACCCCCGCACACGCAGAGAAGCCCCCCGCCCGAAGGCGAGGGGCTTCTCCGTGATCTCAGCGGGTCACTCGTAGAGGACCGCTGCGATGTCCTCGTCTTCGAGGTTGGTGCTGTCGTACCAGTACGAACCCGTGTCGTAGAACTCGTCGACCGAGTCGCCGTTGGCCGCGTCGTAGGCCGCCTGCACGACCTGCTCGCCGATGCCGATCGGGTCCTGCGTGATGGCGCCGGCCATCGTGCCGTCCTTGATCGCGTTGATCTGGGCTGCGCCCGAGTCGAAGCCGACGATCGTGATCTTGCCCTTCTCGAGACCCAGCTCGTTCACGGCGTTGACGACGCCGATGGCCGAGCCCTCGTTGGTGCCGTAGATGCCCTTGAGGTCGGGGTGCGCCGCGATCAGCGTCTTGGCGATGTCGGCCGACTTCAGGTGGTCGCCGTCGCCGTACTGGATGTCGACGATCTCGATGTCGGGGTAGTCCGCCTCGATCTTCTCGACGAAGCCGTCACGACGCTCGACACCGGTCGAGTTGATCTGCGAGTGGCCGACGATCGCGACCTCGCCCGATCCGCCGATCAGGTCGGCCATGTGCTCAGCGGCCAGCGCGCCGGCGACCTTGCTGTCGGTGGCCGAGAGGCTAAGGCCCACGTCGCCGTCGCACGGGGCGTCGAAGTAGACCACGGGGATGTCCTTCGACTTCGCCTGCTCGAGCGGGGCGACGCACGCCTCGGGGTCGAGGGCTGCGTAGGCGATGGCATCCGGGTTCTTGTCGATCGCGGCGGTCAGCATCTCGAGCTGCTGTGCGATCTCGGTCTCGGCCGCGGGACCTTCGAACGTGATGCGGACACCGAGCTCTTCGGCCTTCTGCTCCGCGCCCTTCTTGACGGCCTGCCAGAACTGGTGCTGGAAGCCCTTCGAGACCATGGCGATGTACATCTCGCCGTCGCCGCTGCCTCCGTCGCCGCCGCTGCCTTCTTCGATGACGTCACCGCCGCCGGCACAGCCCGCGAAGACGAGGGCGGATGCGGCCACGAGTGCCGCGAATGCGGTCTTCTTGCCGAATTTCATGGAAACTCCATTGTTCTCTGTGTGGTGGTGGGGGGGATAGGTCTTGATCAGGTGTGCTGGCGGTTGCGCAGCGAGTCGAGGAACACGGCCAGCAGCACGACGACGCCGACGACGATGTTCTGCCACTCCGTCTGGATCGACATGATGCGCAGTCCGTTGACGAGCACGCTCATGATCAGCGCGCCGATCACGGTGCCCAGGATCGACCCGCGCCCGCCGAGCAGCGAGGTGCCGCCGATGATGACGGCCGCGATGGCCTGCAGCTCGTACCCGGTGCCGATCTGCGGCTGTGCCGAGTCGAGACGGGCGGCGATCACGATGCCCGCGATGCCGGTGAAGGCTCCCGCGAACATGTAGATGAAGATCGTCCAGCGTCGCGTGTTGACGCCAGAGAGGCGCGTGGCCTCCTCGTTCGAGCCGATCGCGAAGGTGTACCGGCCCAGGAGCGTCTTCGACAGCACCAGCCAGGCGACGATCGCGAGCGCGGCGGTGATCAGCACGGCGTTCGGGATGCCGGGGATGATCACGCCGAGCGCGATCTTCTTGAAGTCCGGTGCCGAGGTCGAGAAGTAGATCGGCGCGACGTTGGAGATGACGAGGGCGAGGCCTCCGGCGATCATCATCATCGCGAGGGTCGCGATGAACGGGGGCAGCCGCAGGAATGTGATGTTGATGCCGTTCACGAGGCCCATCAGCACACCGGTCGCGATGCCGCCGATCACGCCGAGCCAGACCGGCAGGCCGAGATTGGTGACGATGACACCCGTCATCACGGCGCACAGGGCCATGCCGGTTCCGATCGACAGGTCGATGCCGCCGGTGATGATGACGAACGTCGTGCCGAGGGCGAGGATGCCGATGACCGCGGTCGAGAGCAGCACGGTCGCGATGTTGCTGAAGGTGAAGAAGTTCGGGCTGGCGATCGAGAAGAAGATCACGAGCACGATCAGGGTGCCGAATGCGAGGGACTGCTGCACCTGACGCTTCAGGAAGCCGACCACGTCGCGCTTGTCGGTGTTCTCATCGAGAGCCGTCTGGATGATCGTCGTCGTCGACGACCCGTTCTGCGGAGCGCTCATCAGTCTTCCTCTCCGTGGGCTGCGAGTTGCATGATCTTCTCCTGGCTGGCGTCCTCGTTGCGGAGCGTGCCGGTGATGCGCCCGTTCGCGAAGACCGCGATGCGGTTCGCGACACGGAGGATCTCCGGCAGCTCCGACGAGATGACGATGATGGACTTTCCCTGATCAGCGAGCTGCTGCATCAGGCGGTAGATCTCTTCCTTGGCGCCGACGTCGATTCCTCGCGTCGGCTCGTCGAAGATGAGGATGTCGCAGTCGCGCATCAGCCACCGGGCGATGACGACCTTCTGCTGGTTGCCTCCCGACAGCAGCTTGACGACCTGGTTGACCGAGGGCGTCTTGACGCGCAGCTGCTGGACGTAGTCCTTGGTGCGGTTCTTCGCCTTGCCGTCGCCCATCCAGCCGATCGCGTTGGCATACGACCCGAGTGAGGCGAGCACGGTGTTGAAGGTGACGTCCTGCTCGAGCATCAGCCCGAGCAGCTTGCGGTCCTCCGAGAGGTAGCCGACGCCGTGCTTGACGGCATCCGCCGGCTGAGCGATGCGCACCGGTCGTCCGCCGATCGACACGGTGCCCCCGTCGCGGTGGTCGGCGCCGATGATGGCCCGGGCCGTCTCGGTGCGACCGGCGCCCATGAGCCCGGCGAAGCCGAGGATCTCGCCCCGGTGCAGTTGGAACGACACGTCTGTGAGCAGGCTCTTGGTCGAGAGCCCCTGCACATCGAGCACGATCGGATCGTTGGCGTGCTCGCGGGCCTGCGGTCTGGTTCCCTCGTCGATCACGCGGCCGACCATCATCTCGATGATCTTGGGGACGCTCACCTCGGATTTATCCAGTGATCCGATGTATGTGCCGTCACGCAGCACGGTGACCCGGTCGGCGAGGCGCCGCAGCTCGTCCATGCGGTGCGAGATGTAGACGATGCCGGTGCCTGACGCCCGCAGCTGCTCGATCAGCACGAACAGGGTCTCGGTCTCGGAGTCGGTGAGTGCCGACGTGGGCTCGTCCATGATGAGCACCTTGGCGTTGAACGAGAGCGCTTTGGCGATCTCGACCATCTGCTGCTCGGCCACCGTGAGCTCGCCCACGAGCTGCCGCGGGTTCAGTCTGATGTCGAGACGCTGCAGCAGCGCGGCGGTCTGCGCGTTGAGCTTGCGCTCCGACAGGAAGGGACCGGTCGTGGGCTCGCGCCCCACGTAGATGTTCTGCGCAACGGTGAGGTCGGGCATCAGGTTGAGTTCCTGATGGATGATCGTGATGCCGAGCTGCTGCGCCTGCAGGGGGCTGGTGAGCTCGACCTCCCGGCCCTCGAAGGTGATCGTGCCCTCGTCCTTGGTGTAGATCCCCGAGAGGATCTTCATCAGAGTCGACTTGCCCGCGCCGTTCTCGCCCACGAGCACCAGCACTTCGCCGGCCCGCACCTCGAGGTGCACGTCCTTGAGAGCCTGCACACCGGGGAATCCCTTGCTGATCCCCTCGACTCTGAGAATGGGGTCACTCATGTGCTCACCTGCTTCCTTGAAGGTCGTTATGCGATATTCCAGTCGGGCCTGGAAACATCGGATCAATTCTGCGTCCTGCGCCCCACCCTGCGCAAGTTGTATCTAAATGTAACTAAGACTTGTTCGGATGGGAAGACCTGTAATAACAAGTTGACAACGGGTCTGGATCTCGAGCGGCCTGCGCTGGGTCAGTGCAGCCTGATCGAGTCGACCGCGACGAGCTTGTCGCGGATGTAGGCGTTGGCGTGCGCACCGAGCTCGACGTTGTCGGTCCACAGGTTGCGCCAGATGCCGAGCATCCGGCTGAGGTCGGGGGCGACCACCGCCGAGGAGAACGACTCGAACACGATCGGGCCGTCATAGCCGATGCGCCCCAGCGCCTTGAAGAAGTTGTCGAAGTCGACCGTTCCGGTGCCGAGATAGCCGCGGTGGCTCTCGCCGATGTGCACGTAGCGGAGGGCGGGTGCGGCATCGAGGACCGGCGCGAACATATCCGACTCCTCGATGTTCATGTGGTACGTGTCGAGGTGGATGCCGAGGTTCGGCCGATCGACCTCCGCGAGGTAGGCGAGTGCCTGCCGCGCGGTGTTCAGCACGTTGGTCTCATAGCGGTTCACGACCTCGAGCGAGACCGAGATCCCTCGCTCGGCCGCGTGATCCGCGACGCGGGCGATGGTGCGACGGCTGCTCTCGAGCCCTTCTGTCGTCACCGGGTCCATGTACTTCTGCATCGCGCTGTAGATCACTCCGCAGAAGTGCCGGCCGCCCAGCTCGGCCAGCACATCGACGGCCTTCATCAGCAGCGCCTCCCCCGCGGCGACGACTGCCGGATCAGAGCTGGTCACATCCGTCGCCCCCGAGAGACCGAGCGAGGCGCTGACGGCGAGGTCGTGCTCTTCGAGCGCCTCCTTCGCGGCGGCGACATCGAACGTGAACGGATCCATGAGCGGGAACTCGATCAGGTCGAAGCCTGCCGCCTTCGTCTGCTCCGCCGAGAGTCGGATGCCGTCGGCATCGAAGTGTCCGGTCCAGACGAGCCCGTGGCATCCGATGTTCATGAGACCTCTCGGAGACGGGTGTGGGGCACCATCGCCTCTGGGATTTGGCACGTGCCAAGTCCGCGTTCAGGTCACGGTACGCGGGGTCGTACGGGGCTGTCAAGAACTTTCTTGGCACGTGCCAACTGCTCGGCTACTGTGGACTCGTCGGTGCCGCGCCGGTGCGCAGTGGTCTCCGCGCACGAGCGCACCGGCGCAGCCGACAAGGAGCTCCATGCCCGCCAGCGTCAAAGATGTCGCCGCCCTCGCCGGGGTCTCCTCCTCGACCGTCTCGAACTACCTCAACCACCCTCACGTGCTGGGCGAATCGAGCGCCGCGAAGGTCCGGGCCGCGATCGAACAGCTCGGCTACGTGCCGAACGAATCCGCACGACAGCTGCGCGCGGGGTCGAGCAAGGCGCTCGCGCTGATCCTCCTCGACGCCTGGCTGCCGTACTTCCACGAGCTCTCGCGCGGTGTCGAGGACGTCGCCCGCGAGGGCGGCTGGTCGCTGTTCTTCAGCAACAGCAACCGCGACGCCGACACCGAGCGTCGCAACATCGACATGTTCGAGGCGCATCGGGTGCAGGGCATCGTGATCTATCCGCTCGAAGACGTGGTGCCCCGGCTCGAGCAGCTCGCCGACCGCGGCATCCGCTCGGTGGTGGTCGGGCCCATCCCCGACTCCCCGACCGTCGGCTCCGTCCTCTTCGACGACCGCGGCGGCGGCCGCCTCGCGGGTGAGCACCTGCTGGCGATCGGACGCCGCCGCATCCTGTTCCTCGGGGCGCCGAGCGTCAGCCAGTCGAACGACCGGCTGCAGGGGCTGCGCGACGCCGTCACCGGCTCTGACGCCACGGTCGAGGTGTTCGACGTGCCGCATCTCACGACGGAAGACGGCCTCGAGATCGCCGAGCGCATCCTCGCGCTCCCTGCAGACGACAGGCCCGACGCGATCTTCGCGGCGAACGACATGGTGGCGATCGGCGTGATGACTCAACTGCTGCGTCACGGCATCCGCGTGCCCGACGAGATCGCGCTCGTCGGCTTCGACGACGTCGCGCAGGCGCATCAGAGCGTCGTGCCACTGACGAGCGTGCGGCAGCCCGGGTACGAGATCGGACGGGCGGCGGGTGCGGCGCTGATCCGACAGCTCGCCGATCCGACGGCCGCACTCCCCGCCCCGACGCCGTTCGCCGCCGAGCTCGTCGTCCGCGAGTCGACCGTCGGTCGCTGAGTCCGCTCGCCGCGCCCACCCGGTGCACAATTCAGCATGAACGCGAGCTGAAACCGATACCGCCGGCCGGAACCCGCTCTCCCGGGGCGGTTCCTGCTGAGCTGTCGACGCGCGCAGCTCGACTCAGGCCGGAATCAGCCCTTCCGCCGCGAGCTCATCCCACAGCGCCGCCGGGATCTCGAGCGCCGCATACTCGGCATTCTGACGAAGCTGCGCCGGCCGACTGCCCCCGACGACCACCGACCGCACGACGTCGGACTGCAGCGGAAACTGGATGGCCGCGGCGGGCAGCGGCACGGCGTGGTCGGCGCACACGCGGGCGATGCGCAGCAGCCTCTCCCACAGCTCGTCGGGCAGCTGACCGTACTCGTAGCGACCGTCACGGCGCGGCTCGCTCGACGCCAACAGGCCGGAGTTGAACACCGATGCCGCCACGATGCCGGTGCCGGTCTCACGACAGGCGGGCAGCACCTCGGCAGCGGCGGGCTGCTCGAGCAGCGTGTAGCGACCGGCGACCATGATCAGGTCGAGGTCCGCCGAGCGCACCGATCCGGCGAGCGCGTCCGACACCATCGAGCCGATCCCGATCGCCGACACCTGCCCGTCAGAGCGCAGCTGCTCGAGCGCCGGAAGCGCCTCGGCGAGCGCGAGGTCGAGGTCATGCCGCTCGGGGTCGTGCAGATAGACCAGATCGATCTGCTCGATGCCCAGCCGCTCGCGCGACTCGTCGAGACCGGCACGGATCCCGTCGTCCGAGAAGTCCCACACGCGCTGCAGATCGTCGGGCACGTGGAAGTCGTTCGCGGTGTCGAGCCCGCCGTCGTGGTCGGGGTTCGGTCGCAGCAGCCGGCCGACCTTCGTCGACAGCACGTACTCCTCACGCGGCTTGGTCTGCAGGAATGCGCCCAGGCGTCGCTCCGAGAGTCCGAGCCCGTAGTGCGGAGCCGTGTCGAAGTAGCGGATGCCGCTGTCCCACGCCGCCTCCAGGATCGCCCACGACTCGTCGTCGCTCAGCGGGCGGAACAGATTGCCGACGTTCGCCGCCCCGTACCCGAGAGCGGGGACCGCCAGAGCCTCAGACGCCGACATGCTGTCCCTTCCACGTGTAGGCGGCGATGCTCTCGGCCTTCATCTCCATGCCGGAGCCCGGCGCAGTCGGCGCCATGTACGAGCCGCCCTGGATGTCGGTCGGGATCACGAAGTGCTCGTGCAGGTGATCGACGAACTCGATCATGCGGCCTTCGCGCGTGCCCGTGACGGCGACGAAGTCGAACATCGACAGGTGCTGCACGGCCTCGCACAGGCCGACCCCGCCGGCATGCGGACAGACGGGCACCCCGAACTTCGCCGCGAGCAGCAGGTTGGCGATGTTCTCGTTCACGCCCGCGACGCGCACGGCGTCGATCTGCATGACCGCGATCGCCTCGGCCTGCAGCAGCTGCTTGAAGATGACGCGGTTCTGCGCGTGCTCACCGGTCGCGACGCGGATGGGCGCGACTCCCCTGGCGATCTCGGCGTGACCGAGCACATCGTCGGGGCTGGTCGGCTCCTCGATCCAGGCGGGGTGGAACTCGGCGAGCGCGTCGACCCATTCGATCGCCTCCGACACCTCCCAGCGCTGGTTCGCATCGATCGCGATCGGGAAGTCGGGTCCGCAGACCTCGCGCGCCTTGCGGAAGCGGCGGATGTCGTCGTCGAGGTCGGCACCGACCTTGAGCTTGATCTGGGTGAAGCCGTCGGCCATCGCCTCGCGGGCGAGCCGCTCGAGCTTCTCGTCGGAGTAGCCGAGCCAGCCGGGACTGGTCGTGTACCCGGGGTAGCCGGTGGCGAGCAGCTCGCGCTCGCGCTCGGCACGACCGGGCTCTGCGGCCCGCAGGATCTCGAGGGCGTCGTCGCGGGTCAGCGCGTTGGTGAGGTAGCGGAAGTCCACCAGGTCCACGAGCTCTTCGGGCGTCATCCGTGCCAGCAGCTGCCAGAGCGGGAGTCCCGCGCGCTTGGCCTTGATGTCCCACAGCGCGTTGATGACGGCGCCGATCGCCATGTGCATGACGCCCTTCTCGGGTCCGAGCCAGCGCAGCTGGGAGTCGCCGATGATGTCGCGGAACGTGCCGCCCATGTCGTCGAGGAGCGGCTCGATCTCGCGACCGACGAGGTGTCCGGCGAGTGC
>Ga0308167_1002097_pt1 | contig 19822 bp, 21 predicted proteins | sample PhyCR1_2_FD_202138 | JGI IMG/M metagenome (GOLD analysis project Ga0308167, IMG submission 202138) | Phyllosphere microbial communities from UC Gill Tract Community Farm, Albany, California, United States - DLSLRC.R1 | ecosystem: Host-associated > Plants > Phyllosphere > Unclassified | place... | reverse complement strand
GAAGCGATAGCGAGAGCTGACTGGTTGAGAAGCCAGTCATCGTTTCCAGCTTTAGGAGGCTGAGAACAAAACAGGCAACTGTTGTTGCACCTTTCAGTGACAAGGACAGTGTTGTGGTTTGCTCTACGGGACAGTATCACCCGGAGCATATTGCCGTTGTTGACGATCCCAATGTCACCATCTTCAATGGAATCGAAAAGTTCCTGGCTCACAATCGAGTCTGCAAAATATGCAGGCAGTCTGGAATTGAGTTGTGTTGCAGTGACAAGCAAATTTGGCAGATAGAATTGAGGATTCTCGGGCTTGGTTTTACATAGGCAATAGAAGCCTTGCTGAACGGGTAAGTCTGATGAAAACCGGAAAATATCGTTTCTCAGCACCTCAGACATAAGCCCACCTTTTCAGCATCTCAGCCATCGGTCCATCCTGAGAGATTTCATTCAGCAGGAAGCGGAACATCCCTTTGTGATACTGGCAGAAGGTTGACCGACTCTTGTCACCAACAGGCTCCCCATGAACACTGATGTTCTGACAAGGATCTGCTCCACAGAAAGGCTGATATGCACAGGTGTCACAACCTGGCATGGCAAAGTTGAATGATGATGAGAGAGCGGAACGGTAGTATTCGTTGCTACTGAATGACAGTGAAGCAAACTCTCCTGCACTGAAATCTGCTTCGGGATTTACTTTCTGAAGCATACGGCTTTCGTCGCTACCGTAGACCTTGCCGTCATAATTAAATAGGATGCAGTTCAGCACGACTCCGCTTGGTGATTTCAGATCTGCATAACCACTAAAGCCCGGATTGAAAATCCGCTTTAAGTGAATAGAGGCTGAGTGCTCAACGACAGGTATGCCTTTCTGATTCTGAAGCAACACTTCCTGCATCAGCTCTTTATAAAAATCAAAATATTCCGGCATTGAAAAAGTGAAACTCTGCTTCTGAGCAAACCCATAAGGACTTACTGGCCTGATAAACATGTCGGTTAGGCCAAGAGACAGATGAGCATCCACTATGGAAGATGGCTCTTTTGTCAGCTCCTTAGTAACTGTGGTGACCGTTGCTACACGGTCGGCTCCCAGTTCGTCTGTGATTTTCTGAATGCCTTCTACGGCTTTGCTGTGAGCCTGATAGTCTGTAAGGATACGATTTTTATTGTGGACGGCTTCATTACCATCAAGAGAGACAGAAAAGGTGATGTTCCGTTCTTTAACCCAAGAGAGGATGCTTTCATCGAGTATTGAAAGACTCGTGGCAATAACCATTTCAAAAGCATCACTACCTAACGAACTAATACATTCTTCATAAATTGACTGGACGAGATCGAACCTGAGGAGCGGTTCTCCGCCCTGCACTTCAATCTTGTATGGCGGGGTGCCCAGCTTCTTAATTGTGCTGACGATTTGCGGTATCAGTTCTGGGTTGAGGTCATAACCATCAGCGGTAACCGATGCTCTGCTGACTTGGCAATACTTGCAGGTGTGATCGCACCTGAGAGTCGGCACAATCATGAAGATTGGACGAACGGCCAGTTCATTCATCAGTCGTTTGGCAAAGGCTGAACTCAGAGAGGCTTTTGAAACTGCCTGAGTCGCATCATCTGTAATGAACAATCTGCTTTCAAGTAGCCGGGAGGTTGTTTGTTCTGGAGGGAATTTGTTATCGGCAAGAAGATGTAGCTCTTCGTCATCGACGAAGCTGTGAAAGCCAGCAAAGTTGCTGATGAAGACTTTGCCATTGCTCAGGCGGTCAAAGTTGAATGGCATAGTGTTCATTGAGAGAGTCTCGAATCAATACTCCTCAGAACATTATCGATAATCGAAGTCCTGACCTGGCCGGTATGAGCCTGAAGCTTCTCCCTGAGCTTGTAATCATTCAGCAGTCGTTCGAACTCGAAATCAACCTCGTAATTGAAAGAGTCGAACGAAACGAGCCAATGCTCGTCGTCTTCTTCAAGCTTCCAGCGGGCGACAGCACTCATCCAGTAGAGGCTATTTCGAAGCACCCATTCAGAATACATTGTTTTTGATATGTTTTTTTGCATAACATTACCACCCAGAAAGTATCAAAGAAAAAAACAAAAATTTCAATTACCTTTTAAAGAAGAAAAAAAACTGATCAAAAATGAACAGAGAAAAATAAAAAACAATAAACACATGATTTAAAACATTTTTATAGTTTTTAAGTTACAGAATGTTCTTATTCCGCAATAATAATCATCATGAATTGGAATGTAAATTTGTTTTGAAAACTTTTATGACTCATGCCAATATGATTACATTAACTTATGATTTGATTGCATTTCGACCAACAAAGCCTGATGTCTAATCCATTGATTTAATATGTAATTATGGAGAGTCAACAAAATGTCTGAGATGCCAGCGGAAGAGGTATGTTCCACATGTCAACAGCCACTGCATGATTCTGTGATCATTGAAAAAGATGGCGAAGTGTTCAAAAGTTGTCCTTCATGTTCCAGCCAAGCAGGCACACATGTTTTCTATATAAATGATGATTTTGGAATGAGGAATATGGGCGATGGCCGTTATATCGTTCAGTCTTGGTGTCTTGGATGCCGATTAAAACAAAAGAACACCATTAAGTCGTTTTTTAGTTGCTCGTCATGAAAAATTTATTTTATAAAGATTTATTTAATCATTATGCTTAACACGATGAAAAGATTATCAGCTTAATTAAAATCTAATTTAACATTATAAAGGAATGATTATGTTTAACATAGATAAAATAATCAAAAGTCAAGCCTCCCTTTTCCTTCTTGTCACCCTAATCATTTTCATGTCATTTCCAACTTTATGTGCTATAGCAACCTTAATTATATACTTTATTTTTTCACCAACCCTACCAGTGTCGATTATATTTGCAATACCTATCGCTGGTGGTGGAGTTTATTACCTCTTATTCAGAACACAGAGGTTCAAAGCCGTTGTAGCCTGGACAGTTGACACAAGCCTTGCAATTTCTGCTCTAATAATTTCATTAGCTGCTATTACTAAGGCATATAGTCATACTTGGTTTGACTCAATAAGCACAGGGGAAGGTGCTGCTGCTGCTGCAATATTAACTTACGTAGCTATTTGCGCGATTTGTAAAGGATTGATTATCTTTTTCTCAAAAAAAGATTATGAACAAAAATATCCACAGTCAAACTTGTCAGCTCAGTCGGCACAGCCAGCTCAGTCGGCACAGCCAGCTCAGTCAGCACAGCCAGCTCAGTCAGCACAGCCAGCTCAGTCGGCACAGCCAGCTCAGTCAGCACAGCCAGCTCAGTCAGCACAGTCAGCTCAGCCAGCTCAGCCAGCTCAGCCAGCTCAGCCAGCTCAGCCAGCTCAGCCAGCTAATGAACCTTAATCAGAAGAACCAGACACTCAACATTTTTTATAATCTCTTAAGATCTGTATCAGGATAGGAAACTGAATAATCATAATACTGTTAAATATGGTTGATGCAGAAAAATAAGCTTGTGATGAAGTTGAAAACATGACAAAAATAGCAGTTGATAAAACTGATATATATATTGAAACTATAATAAACGCGTAGAGATTTTTCATTTTTTATTTCCTTTATAATTGTACTTGCAATCTAGTACAACGTTAGAAATAACTTTTCAAATTTATTTTTCAATTTTTCAGCAAGGGCTAACTCAAAGATGCGGAGCATCTTTGAGTTGCCTTGCTTTTTCCGCCCTTCGGTTGAAAAAGAAAGATTAAAGCCACTTCCCAATCAAAAACCAACCCATTGACACTATTGATCTTTATGGTATTTATTATATATAGCATACGGACTTGCTATTAATTCTAAATATCAAAAGGAGTTGATATGGAAAAAATAAATATTATTTTCGATGATGAGTTTCCTTCTTCGTTTACCAATAATTCTGCCGCAAAGAAGTTGCCTCCGAATCGTCTTCGCAGATACTCAGTGACAGTAAGATTAAACGAGGTTGAGCTGAATAAAGTAAACCAGTCCAGAGGACAGCTAAGCAGGAGCTGTTGGCTGAGATCTTCAGCTCTTAAGCAATTACCTCCCTCAGTTCCAGAGGTGAACAAAGAAGCCTGGCATCAACTAACGGCTTCCCTGCAAAAGTTGAATGACCTCACTTCATATCTAAATCGTCGCGGAACTGATGCTCAGCCTTTGAGCAAGGAGGTTGATACTCTTAGGCTGAAGCTGTCGCATGTGAGAGATGCCCTTCTATCACTCGATAAGTGATTCTCCGCCCGTGAAAGGAATGCAGAAAATCCGCAGGGGTAAGTGCTTCAGAGGTATCGTCTCATATGCACTTGCCCCAGCACCTCATCATAAGACAGCCCCTGTGATAATCGGCGGTAATATGATTGGCTTATCTGTGGATGAGGTGACTGCTGAGTTCATGCGAACACTGAAGCTCCGGTCAGATGTGCAGAAACCTGTATGGCATAATTCGCTTCGGCTCCCAGCCGGTGAGATTTTGACTAAGCAGAAATGGGTAGCAGTAGCTGACGATTACATGAAGCGAATGGGTTTCTGTGACACTCACCTTCGTTGCTATGTCCTACACAATGATGAAGCTGGTCAGCACATACACATCATTGCTTCTCGCATCCGTATACCTGATGGCCAACTCTACCTTGGTAGAAATGAGAACCTCATCAGCACCAAAATCATTCAAGAGCTTGAGCGGGATCATCTGCTTACACGAACCAAAGGTCCATCTCCTCCTTCAGCACCCAAAGTCAGGAAAACTGGCAGGAATGAAGAAATGATGGAAGCAAGGTCAGGCATTAAAGCTCCAAAAAAAATCATACAGGAAGCAATTGAGGCGGTGCTCAGTTTCTATGGCACCATCACCATTGACGATTTTGTTTATGAACTCAGCAAGCTAAAGATAACAGCCAAAGCGAGCATTGCTTCCACGGGTAAAATGAATGGCTTCTCATTTGAGTATGCAGGAATCGCCTTCAAAGCATCTCAGTTAGGTAAAGCCTACTCATGGTCGAGCCTGAGTAAGAGGGTTATCCCCCCCCCTGCTGTTGAGCCTCAGGTGATAGCTGATACAGAGTTGCCTGAAGAGGAGTTAGTAGCAGTGGAAAGACTGGCGAATATAGACGACGAGCCAATGTTCCACTCCCCTGCTATTCCACATATTGAGGAGCCGAATACTAAACAGAACGGCAGGGTTCGCTGGCTACTATGGGTCCCATACCTGAAGCAGATTATCCAAGCCTTTAAAGCAACAGGTCTGAGCATTCTTAAGCCGTCAATCAAGATGAAACCTTTCCACTTCGTTACCCCCACCCAAAACCTTGGCGGTAAAGAATCACTCGCAATCATCAAAGAAAGCGCTACTGGGAAAAAAAGATTTTCTATTTGATGCCTCTTAAACCTGCTAGTTATCAGTAGCTTAAAACTACACATTAAGTCAAATGCGCTATCTATTCTTATTAATAATCATATTGATAGGAAAAACCGATCGATCGTTTTTACAGATCAATTTTAATATGATGATAGTCTTTATCTATCAAATAGATCTGATCGATCGGTACAAATGATTTGCTAGACACTCATTACTGGCCGTAATGTAACTTCAAACGAAGCGATATAGCTCACTGATTTATCAGCAAAATAAGCTGAAGGGTTAGTGCGCTCCAAATCCAACGAAACGATACCGGATGGTCTTATGACAACAATGACTGAAGTTAAGCAACCTAATTTTCTGATGATGAAAAGAGTATGGATTGCCATCGCTCTGCCAATTGTCATCTTCTACTTCTTAGGTATGAGAGGATTAGTGCAACTCGCTATTATTTGGGTTTTCGCAAGCATCATGCTCTTGATGTTTGCCTATAAAAAATTCCGCATCAAAAAGTGGAATGCCAGCACCAGGGACCATTTTGACGAGCAGGACGGGATGTGGAGCCATGAATTTGGCCCTACTTCAATGAAACTCGACCAGCACAAAGGACTGATTCATCTCAGGGAAGAGAATAAACAAAAGACCTATCCCTTCTCTGCGGTCAAGGAGTGGAGATACAACTTGTCTACCACAAGACAAAGAACAGGCTTGGATAGAGAACTCGACCGCACCCATGACTTCAGAGAATCAGGCTTTTACATCGTAGTAGACGATGTTCAGTATCCAGAATGGCGGGTAATGTTCTTTCCTCAAAAGGGTGACTTCAACTCACAGGAAGGTATCCGTGATACGGAACTGCAACTTAAGCGGTGGATGCATGTTTTTGATAAAATCATCAACAAATGATAACTAGATTTTTTTTGAGCCAGCATTTTTGCTGGCTCAGCTCAGTAAAAATTACGATCATATAGAATCAAAATAGGAAAAATCAACTTATCTTGCTGAGATAATCGGAAGCTCCATTAAAGTGAAATGAAATTTCTCTTTTACCAAAAAACTTTCTCCAATGAGATTCTTTATTTGAAATTTCCTCTGGATCATTACATTTATCAACAACTTCAATCTCAGCACTTTTTCTTGTCATTCTTGATAAAAGTTGTCTCATATCAAAATCTGCACTCGGTAATGAGTATCCTATAAAAACTAACTTATCAGCTTCAGAAATTTCAACGCCAGCATTTTGCCAGACAATTTTGTATTGAGGATTAGTTAAATCTTTAATGAAAGTTGGCATTATCAAATTTGAATAAAGGTTATGATTGCCAATTTCTTCAGGAAAGTTGTGATCACAGTGGCGACATGAACTTGGTTGTTGAAAATTATAAATTGCTTCTTTATTTGGAAAACTTACATAAAGCCTCATACAACGAGGACATTGTAGCCAATTTAAGGAGCCGTGAACTTTAAGAATTTTAACGTTATAACCGCCTCTTCCAAGCACTTCTAATCCAGGTTTTACCGTTTCATCTTCTTTAGTCAACGAACTAATATAGCAGCAATAATCTACAACAGCATCTTCCTTACTTTTTAGGATTTCATGATAGACAGAATTATCTAATAAAATATCCCAATTCGTGCTAATCACACTCACTGGATCAACTTGAGGATAATTATTACCTTTCTTTCTACGGGAGTGAGAAATCAAGCTTTTAGCAAATAGGTCGATGTAGTCTTTGTTATTAGTGGTTTTATTTAGTAATAATTGTATTGTTTTACCTACAACATAAAAAGTAGCCTCTCTAACATCAGCTAAACTTTTTACACTCACACCTCTATATTGGCTATTTTCGTTTATACACCGATCCAATGGGGTAAATATATCCTCTAAATCCACTTTCCCAGCATTGTCGAACTCAACATTGAGTTGATCAACAATAAAATCCCTGAAAATTTTAAACTTACATTTTTCAAAATTACTTTCATCCTGTTCATTCAAGTCGAAAGCTTTGGAAATTATACTCTGCTGAGTTGGTGCTCCAGCATCAACAGAAAACCCAGCACCCAAAATGTATACTGTCTTCATTATATACAACTCACTTTTTCAAAATATATACTATAGAATTTAACAATAATGAGTCACCATTTAATAAAAGATAACTCATTTTCCTTTTGCAAAAAATGGTCTAATAACATTTACCAAAAGAGCACTCATCAAAATCAGGCTAAAACCAATTACTTGCTTGCTTGTAGGTTGTTCATTGAGAAATGTCGAAGCAATAATTACAGTTATAACTGGTGATAGCAGAGTCGCATAGCTTGCAAATTCTGCACTCTCGTTCTGAATGAGATAAAACCAGATGAAGTATACCAGTGCATTACCTACAATACCGAGATAGAGAACACAAAGAAGACATTCAGTATTAGTGAAAGCGGTAACAAGAGGTTGTAGTAATGGACCTGATTGGAAGAAAGGATAAGTAATGGAAACCAGAATAGTTGAAACCAATATCTGCCAGAATAGCCTGGCCTTGAAAGGAGTAACAGTCACTATCTTTTGAGAAACGACAGCTCCTATAGCCCAGAAAATGGCACTACATAGAATTACAATCTCACCCAATCCAACATGTACTTCTTTGAGTATCAAAAAAATCCCCGAAAAACAAAGAAGGAGTGAGAACAGGGAGAGTAAGTTCAGCTTTCTTGCCAAGCCCATCAGGATAATCGAGGTAAAGCAAGGCATTGTGTAAACAAGGATTGTCGCATTCGTAACAGAGGTGAAGTGAAGAGCGATGCTATTGAGTGTTGGAACCAGGAAAACATTTGGCACCGCAATTATTGCGATTCTTAAAAATTCATCAAAGTTAAGGGTCTTAAGGCTTTCACGGATACTTTTGTTGAATATCAAAAAAATAATACCACATGAAACAAGAGAACCCGCCATTCGGAATGCATAAGGGCCTATCACATTAATCGCAATTTTTGAAACAGGAAATGAAGTGCCCCATATTAAAGCCATTAACATCGTAAGCCATAAAGAACTTTTAGTCATTAATCTAAGCCTTCCCATACCTTGCTATAACAGACATCCGCCTGCTTTTCTGATTAGCTGTAACCATCGATACGAAATGAGGAACCTGTTTCTCTGATGTATCAAAAAGAAACAGCTCAGCAAAACCTGGAGTCAATGTATCAACAACCTTCTTTCTATCCTTATCAAGTATATGTGTTAAACCACCAAAGTTCGGGTCCCAATTTTGAGTAATGTTCAAGGCTACCCCGACATTATTCCCTGAATCCGTATGGGTGTTGAGAAAATGGCCTTTATCAAAACGATTAATGTAGAAAAGATCGGTATTTCCTATCTTCCTCCCGGTTAGGCGAGCAATCAAATCTTTAAACTCTTCGGAATTACAAAAATTATACGCGATTATTGAAGCTTCACTTGAAGCAACATTATCTTTCACTTCATTGGAGAGTCTTCTGAAGAAGAAACTGAATTTATTATCGCAAAAATCTGCAAAACAAGAGTTGAAACTCTTTTCAATCTCATCAGCCGGGGTCAAAAATGAAAGATCTTTTTGCTCTAAGGAATTTTTGTATATGTAAGTCCAGGACTCCTCAGATGAATCTTGTGACGACTCCATAATCTCATATATTTTTGAAGCGAATTGAGATTGTATGTTTTTGGTAAGATAACCTTTGTCGTTAAAGGTAATACTATCAATGCTCATTTAAAAATCTCTTCTTCGCGAGACCTGAAATCTTGCAATGAAAGAATGAATTTTTTACCTACAAGGTGTGGTTTATCGTAGCCAGTTATGGTTTTGACAACCTGATCGGTAACGATACCAGCCATGATTGATAGTGAGGGAGCACTTTGCCAGGCATTTACCTTCCTGTCACCATCTATGAACGAGTGCTTCAGGCGGGCTTCCTGAAACTTTCTAATGTCTGAATTGCTGTCGTAATACTTATCCTTAACAGAGTTCTTAACTTCATCGAACCCGCTGTGAACACCATCATTGAGGTAGATGGGACCAACGGAAATCTCTAAAGGATCACCACCCAGCTCAATAACAGGGATGGCTTTGTCTTTAGCTATGCTATGGATGATTTCTTCAGCAGTGTCCTTACGATAGTAACCCAGTGCTGCCCAGGCAAGGATGATGAAAGTGCTGTCACCAACGAGTTCTTCAAGTCTTGCTCTGTCTGGAGAAGCGAACTCAAAGAATGTCTCCACATTCACGTTTTCGTTATAGGCAAGGATCGTATCTTTGGCCGCATCAACTTTGTTCTTGCCTACATCATCTGTGCGATACAACACCTGTCTGTTGATGTTTGACAACTCGACATCATCCCCATCAATGAGTCTTAAGGTGCCTATACCTGACATAGCCAGTTGAAGTGCACACCATGTGCCCCATCCTCCCATCCCGAAGATGGCTACCTTACTTTGCTTTAGCCGTTCCTGATACACGAAAGGATGTTGGTTATCAGCATCGATCAGGGAGAACTGAAGGATTTGCCTGTTGTACCTTTCTACTTCCTCACCAGATAGCACTTTTGAGAAGAAGGAGTTGTCCTGAAGGAGCTTCCTTTCCGCCAAGCCCGCAACCAGTCCTTCCAGATGTTCACTTTCAATCTGGACACCCTCACTAACCAGTTCTTTAAAAATCCGGGGAACTGTCCTTTTACCATCCATTTTGGCAAGAGCTGGTCTTACCCAGGAAGGAGGATCATTGATGACCTGAGATACTCCTGGGATTTCTCCAATACAAATATCTCCATCATCTGCGAGGATGATGTGATGAGATTCTTTAATGAGGGGTTTAACATTCGTCAGTGACATGGTGTGCTCCAAAAAAAGTAAGGCCGCATACGAGATGCGGCCTTTGTCATACGTTATCAGCTAAGGACGATAACCTGACCTTTGGTATACATAGCATTTTCTTCAGTGATAGCAGAAATGCGCTGAGACAGAGTAGAGAACTTGATCATAGTGATACCCTCTTGCTTGTTCAGTTAGGTTTGTAAAGTTGTGTTTGTGTATCGATACCACTCCAATAAACAACATTAATGATTTACTCGTCAATAACCCTAACCGCAAAAAGCCATACTCTTTTTTAATTTAAAATCTTAAAAGAATAAACCTCTGGCTTTGCAGGCAAAATCCGGAGTTAAGATCATGCAGATGATGCTTTTATCAGCATTTTATTAACATGTACTTAAAAAGTGCAACTTGAAAAACACTCATTAGTAACCTTAAGAAATAGTTAGAATGTTTACTTAGTGGGTGAACTTATGACAGCAGGTTCAGGGTTCAGGGTTCAGGGTTCAGGGTTCAGCAGGAAGCAGGAAGCAGGACAAATGAGTGAGGAGCTGTAAATGCTTAAAAAAATGGCCTGTATGACAGCCCATTGAGAAAGTCGAAAAGCCATTGTTGAAGAAGTTATTAACCTGGGATCAAGTAATGAAAAGTTATTACAACCTCTTTTTCTTACAAGAAGATGGGTCTTTAATTTCATAAGGAATATCTTTTTTAAAACTTAACTTCTGAGTTCTGAACACAGTCTCAACTTCATACTCATTCCATATTATGTATTCAATAATGAATTTATAAAAATATAGAATACGATCAAGACTAATATTCGAAGGTATTGCATAGAAATTTGGACTATGTAAAGCCGAACTCAAAATAGCAATAATGTTGCTTGGTCCCTTCAGATAGGGATTCTGATAGTCTTGCTGATACTTCAAGAAGTATCCTACACAGAACATATAGGCATCTTTTACGATCTTTTCTTTATTGCAGTCTGATTCATCGTATCTAAGAATGAAGCGATTGAGGAGTATCAAAAATTTCTGATCTGGCAAATATCTGTTTAATTTATTCATAGTAGCATCCTTGCTTTTGTGAATGTCATCCTGACATTTAAAGAAATATCATAATATTCGATCATGTCAATAGTTAAGACCTATCAATTTATATTGAAATATCTTTTTTAGGTAAAGGACGATTAAGCTCTTCGGCGGTCATTTGCTTCAAATGAGAATTATATAGCCATATCTTAAACTGCTCTAAATATTTGTTATTCAATGCTATCAAAGCTTCGTTTTCAGTTTCGAGCCTTTTTATTCTTTGACAAGCGATTTTAAAACTAGCAGGTTTAACCGCACATGTTTCTTTCACACCAGACTTGAGAAGCATCTTTTTTGAATTAAAACAATCCGCAATTTTAACATGACTACTCAAAGATTGCCTTGAAGGTCTCTTCCCAATAGTCTTTATCAACTCGTCACATAAAGCCTCCCAGGTCAGCTTCTCATCGTCATTCCAGGTATTAATAACTTTCATTATCAATTTTTCATCATAGCCAGTAATATGTTTAGCCATTTATTCTCCTTTTATTATTTTAGTTTGAAATTCATACCATTTATCAGCATTAACATCCCCATCATTTTTATCATAATTTGTTTTTTCAATAATTTTATTATGTATTACCATTAGTCGTTCATCATCCTTCCCAGAGTCTTGTATTGGATAATAACCACATGGGTCAAAAGCATATGAGTGCTTACAGTAACCGTGCTTAGTGACGAGCACAGCTCCATCATTCAATAAATCGAAATCAGTTATGTCCATAACAGCTATTTCTTTTTTTCTATGGCTATTACCGGCTCCGATTGAAGTTTTATCTTTCATGAGATTGATCATTTGTAAGTGTGATCGGTGATCATAGTTAACATTTTGTGAGACCAGCTTCCTTCCAGACCATCTGGCAATGCTAAACTCGTCCATCCCATTGATTTGAGAAAACGTATTGAGCAGATGTCTTAATTGATGAGTTCTAAGTGAATATGGGCTACCATCATCGTTAATATAACCGTGTCTTTTAAACAGGTTGGTAGTGCCTTTGATACTCGCAAAGGCATCAATATCCAGTCTAAAAAACTGAGCAGTTGGTCTGAACAAAGGTGCCAAAAGCTTGCTCGTTTTCTGACATAATTGTCCCTCAAATAACAGACATAAAGCATTGGAATATTTGATTTTCTTTTCTTCATCATACCAGGGAAAATTTTCAGGCTTTTTACTAAAGAGTTCATGTCTGGATGACTCAGGAGCCTTCCCTTCCATCGTTTTTGCAACAAACCTTGGATGGGTGGACAACTTTCTCAACCGGGCTATGGCCTTTTGAGCGACAGGGACCATTACTGAAGGAATCCATTTGATGTCTCCAGCATACCCCTTCGCTGAAAAAAACCTTAAACCATATCGTTCAATGCTGTTCTCATCATGCTCTGTAATCTCACAATCCGCAGGAAGGCTTAAAATTTCCGAGATTCGTCCGGGTGCACATATCAGTAGTGTAAGAACAGACGTTGTGAAAATGTCCCTCACAGACAGTTGGCTTTCATCTTTTGAGAAAATCTCCGCAATGGCTATGACAGATTTTATATCTGGTAATTTTGAGTGCCCTTCCAGCGAAGGTTCATAACCTTGCCAACTTTGAGTTATTTTATGCCTTAACGGATTTACCCAAAAAAAATATGATGAGATTGTCATTCTGTTTTCACTCAAGAATGAACATAGTTTCTCAAGTTCCTTACCAATTCCAACTGCTACTAATTTTGTATATTTAGCAGTTGCTACTCTTACACACTCATCAAAAATGTTATTATTACACTTGACGACATTAGCTTCACCGTATGATTTCAATAATACAAACTCAACGATCTTCAACATTGCCAAAGCATTCTGGTTTGATTTTGACTTATTAAAAGAATGAATATGAAACATGTAAGCCTTAGCAAAATCAATAAAACTATCATCTAATCTGTCTTTGCTATTTCGATTATTGTTGATATCAAATTTATTGAATCTGTAACATCCCTTCCATACATTGCTTTCCCATGAACTGGCTAACTTAGAGTTAAAAACATTACTCTTGCAAAATTCAATAAAGCCCTCGACATTTATTTTTGGATTATTGGTATTTATTGGCTCGAATAAAATCAAATTGGTCATTCAGAACTCCAGGCTCTAAAGTTTTTGCAGGTAAGACACTCTATTTTTTCGTGTTTACGATCAGTAAATCCAAAAGAATTCAAAACATATTCTGTAAAGAGCTTCTTGTTCTGTGTGCTATCGCTACCCTGAAATATCTTCGATAGAGGTTCAAAAAATGAATGAAGTTTCATATCAATATCGTGAACATTGTCTGGGCTATTTTTTACGTATATCCCTGATGAGTTGATAGATTTATGGTCTAATGCTTTAGCGATCACTTCAACTGAGGCTCCTTCCTTTGCTAAATGAGAACCAAGGGTATACCTGAATCGTCTGGCATTCAGTCTTATAGGATTATGGGTTCTTGATGACTGGATATTAAATTTAGTGGTGATTTTATCTAATTCTTTAGAGATAAATGAATTCTTCATATGTAAAAAATCAGTTGCCATAATGGTGTCCAAACTTTGACCAGACTGAATTGATATGGATTTTTTGGAGTCCATGAATATAGGTAATTCATTTTTTATATGACCAATGCCCTGATTAATACTATCTTCGATATGTTTTTGATTCACATCAACCAAGGTTGTTAGTTTTTCATAAACGCAGTCATCGATACTTACCAAGCTAAACTCACTTCTAAAGTCCTTCCTTTGTTTTACTTTCGGTATGTTTACAAACCAACCTTCTCCCGTTCTGATGAGATCTTTCGCTTTTAAAGAAGTTAACTGTAAAGGCCTCCTTCCCGTTGTTGCTAATAGAATAATGTAGCAATAAATAAACAGATGGATTTTGTCTTCTTTCAATAATTTCCTGATACTTTCAAGTATGATATTCAGCTCTTGTTCCGTTAGCGGTCCACTATTTGGATCTCTTCGTTTGACGGCCTCTCCTGTCAAATTAGTTTTAATTTTTATTTTTTCCAGCATTCTTAGAGCTGAGTTTTCTACTCCCACATAACCGAGTTTTTTCCATTTCGTTAGAAACATCTTTATAGAATTTAGTTTGTAGTTTTTCTCAGGGCCTAAACTAACATTAAATTGATAAACCGCATTAGCATCTATCGTCTTAAGGTCTATTATCCCTAACCATTGACTAAAAATCTGGTTTATGTTTTTTGTGTAACCTGCACTGTATTCAGCCGAAAAGTAAGCCAAGGTAGTAAGGTAACCAATACGCATTGACTTTGGCATTTTGTCGGCAATCTTATGCGGGAAAATACAAGTCTCTTTATCTAATTGCCATTTGATATCAGAAAGCTTGAAGCTATACCCCTGCATCGTTGCAAAAATCAGATTCTCTTTTCTTAGATTACATGTTTCCATTATATTGACCCTCAGTTATCTTTTTCAAAGATTCATAAACTCTTCCAATAACTTCTTTTTCTTTTTCTGATATATGTTTGAAATTATAGTTTTCAGACATTTTAGAATCTTTTGACCACCCCATGAGATAGCATCTCAATCCTGATTTTCGACTGATTTCCAAATTTGAACTATCAATTTCATTTGAATAGAAATAGTTCCATGAATGTCTCAATCTATGCCCCGATAAACTCTTTAATTCCGGGCTTGCTTTTTTAATAGTTGAAATTATTTTCTCATATGCTGAAACAGATAATGGTTCTCCAACTGTTTTACATGCGCTGTGAGTTACAAACAGGAAGTCATGTTTTTTCTTTTTAGTGATTTTACTTCTACAAGTTTGTATGTAATTGAAAATCTCCATCACTAACTCGTCTGATAATGGGATTATCCTTTCGCCAGTTTTAACTAATGGTTGATTCAGCCTCCGGTCTTCAATGCAGTCATGTCTTCTGAAGATACTCAGTGTGTTATTTATAAGATTTAGATCATTTACTTTAAGATTTAGTAATTCACCTGCTCTCAACCCACAATTCAGTAGCAAGGTAAAAATGAGCCTGTTCCTTCCTTGAACCTCCTTCTGAAAGGGGTTTTGGCTCCCTTCGACTTCCAACAGCTTAAACAGAGTTTTTATTTGTTCTTCACTCAATGATTTGTCTTTTCTGTCGTTCATGCTGTGTGATTTATTTCGTGGGAGATGTGCTCTCAAATTTTCTATGAAAGTATCGATTTCATATCTGGCATGGATTCCCTTCATAGAATGAATCAATCCGCACAACCACTGTAGGTAATTTGAAAAAACGTGTATCCTGTAACTAAAAGTTCTTGTAGCAATCTGCTTTCCTTTTAGTAATCTTACATTCGTAATTTTTTGTTGATCGAATCTTTGCTTTGCATACCGTATCAGGTCATCTACTTCGGCTACACTTAGGAACCGCTTGCTTTCAATCCTATCAATGATTTTAATGTCCCTGCTTTTCATAAAATTGCTAAGGATAAGTAGATTCGTTGCGACTATCTCCATCGTTGATGCAGTCGCACTTCTGTTCCTGACATTAGTTGTGAGATAAAGGTTCTGATAGTAAACTGGTAGCAGTGTTTCTTTGTTGAGAATCAAGCAGCCTCTTTCTCCATTACTCATGACAAATTTTTTTATTTTGAACGACATTATAATAACCCTCCGAAAACTTTACATTTAGTTATCACTACGGCTTATCATTATTTTATCGATTTAAATTTTGCAATTTTATTTTGTTATTTTTGTGATTATTTATAATCCATTTAGATACTTAAAAAAATTTCTTTCACGTGAAAGAAACCAGTACGGCTAGTTATAAGTAGTCATACCCGATTCAAGAAGAAAAAATAATAAAGCCTTATTGCATAAGTAATACAGCGGCGCTAAAAAATAATTTGGAAAGTATTCTGTTAAGTTTTGATGTTTTTTGATCTTAAAACTTTACAATTATTAAATCATGATATTTAAATTAAATGTTCATCTTGCCGCTTTCCCATAGTAAATATCTTCTACCTCATTCCAGTATTTCTCTTGAATAACTTTAGCTTTACTGCGGAGTTCATCTCCCATATGAATTACCAATGCTCCTCTTTCCAACATGTCACCCAGCAAAATTTTTGTTATATCTTCAGTGGTTAGCTTAAGATGGTCAATGTCATCTGTCATAAATGAATCTTCATCTGGGAGAAGACATGGCATTGTTTTCACATAATGGTCCAGCATCCCTTTTGGCACACTTAAGCTACTGAGCAATACATGATCTTCGCCTTTTTCAGTCTTTTCTACAGCGATATTAATTTCATTCTGTGTGATTTTCTTTGATAACCCTCTGAGTAACTCATTACATTTGACCACTGACATTATGGTTTCATAGATATAGTTTCGACTATCTTCATTTAACTCAGGTAAAAATTGGAATGGATTGTATTCACTATCTTCGAGGTAATAGCTCAAACATGCCACAGATTTTATACTCAATGCATCAACAGGTAATAACCTGATAGCTTCAGCATTAAAAATCTTATCAAAGCTTTTTTGACTCACCAGCCTTGAAAGATTCCCAATATTTAGGAATTCTTTGATTTCCATATTGTCCTCACTTTGCAGTTGTTGTTGGTATAGAGGCTTACTACTGTGGCTTTCTCGAATAGCTAATAGTGTCAGAAACCCACTGATCGATCTCCGCCTCAATAAAGGCCACAGCTCTCGAACCTAATTTGATAGGTTTAGGGAATCTATTTTCGGAAATCAATCGGTAAATCCATGCTTTTTTGTAACCGGTTTTATGTAGCACTTCAGGTAAGCGGATGAGTCGTGTGGTGTTTGTAGTTACTGTAGTCATTGCTGTATCTCCTCGTTGTTGATGAGTTGATACTAAAGAGACGGGAGTGGGCTTTGAAGGGATTGTGTGGAAATTGCTTCTTAGTCTAGAAAGCAGTGAAAATTTTCTTAGGTATAAAATAAATTTTCTTACACACCTTGTATGAATATGAAAAAAATGGTAATAGCATCTTCTTCGCCCAGCACCATGCAGTTCTTTAACTTTTATAGCATTCTGATTGAGTTAAAAGTTGATTTAACCATTTTGATAAAATCCCCTTCCGAAATGAATTAATATGCTTAACATTCTAATATACAATCTTTAGAATGATCCTCTAATGTTTAGCAAACGTATTCAAATCAGATGGTGATCCGTTATGGATAGCAAAAGTGATACTAAAATTTTCATTTCATATGCTTGGGGTGGTTCAGCAGAAAAAAAAGAATGGATTAGAGATCATGTAGTCAACAGCATCGATTTTAAATACAATGTTTTCTGGGATAGAGATAGCATTGGATTCGGCGAATCAATAGATTCGATGATAAAAAACGTTCTTTCTTCTTTTCCTCTGAAAGTTTTCTGTATCTGTGATGAAGATTATATTGTTTCTGCTAAAAAAGTAGGTTCTGGTCTGCATCGATAATTGCAAATGTTAACTGATCTCGATTCCGACAATGAAGTTAAAATCATCCCCATTATTCTTGATCGAAAATGTATTACAGAGCTACCCCCTCCTCTTGTAGGAAGAGCCTATTTAGATTTGACTGATTTACATGAGCGTGGACTTTACCTTGGTAATGCAATATGGCATCTTGCTGAAAACATAACTCAAGCCAAAATGCTTACGTTGATAAAATCAACTATTGAAAAAGATGATTTACATCGAGCTGCTTTAGATTATTTTTACCGTAAACCTTTACGGTTTTCTGGTAATGCTATTACACATCAAATTTGTATAAATTATACTCAGATATTACTTGCGCCTAAATGGATGTGGGATAGTCCTAACTGGAATTATATGTTGAATGATGATAATGACATATTTTGCCCGACTAAGGGGCGATGGCACTGGGATCATTATTCAGCAGGCACAGCCATGAAAACTCTTGGAACGGTCATGATTTCCCAGTTTTTTCCAGAGGACGCTTGTGAAGAAGTACAGTGGGCTTTGGAATCAATTGGAATACTATTGGCTGTCAAAATTATATCTATGATTCGTAAAGATGAACCTTTTATACTTGAAGCCAAAGAAATCATAATGTATATAATCAATGATGAGTATGGAAGTCATGCTCTGAAACATCTATTGAACCATTACTCTTGAATAATTTATTTATATTATTTACTTCAAGGTAGTTTTAAAAGCTGGTTGGGTATAGTAACTAATATTACTTTTAGTCCCTTCCAGCTTTAACCACCCAGATCTGGAAAACATCACGATTTAACTATCACGGTCACAGTTTTGCTATGTGTGAAATTATTAAAAAATAATCAGCTAACTTTCCTTAATTCTGACATGGATAGGTCCATTAGATGACGATTCTTATTTATGAAACTCTCAACGTTCTTACAGGTCTCACCTGACATAGCTCTCTCAGCTATTGGACGATCTGTGTCCTTGAGTTGCTCATCTCCTCGAACCTCATCTGTGAGCTTTGGATAAAGCACTCTGGAAAGGATGGTGTTTGAAAGAGAGACATCATTTAACTTAGCCCACATGAGCAGATCAATCATTGGAAGGATACGGTAGTCAACCAACTTTAGAATCTTTCCCAGACCGAAAGCCTCTTGCTTCCTGCCCTTGATTCCATACTCTTTCCTCCATACCGGAAGTAGTGCACGAAGCGAGCCTATGATTTCTTCATCTGATGAGCTTTCGAGGTCAAAATGTGTATACACACGGCTTTCATTGGTTCTCATAAAAACGGCTCTCATACTTTGAGTTAGTGTCTGTTCTTTGACCTCTTTCTTAAGTTGATCTGTTCCTTTGACAAACGATTCCTGAGAGAACATCCCAAGAGATCTTTTGAGTGCTTCAATATGATTGAAGGTGACTTGTCGTATGTGTGTTTGGCTTTCCGTCAGATGAGTGTTGGTATCAAATGTTTTACTGATTAGAGGCTTACCTGCAAGGATCTGGTCAAAATAAACATCCCCTTCTCCAAAAAACTGAATTGAGTCGAGGATGTTCTTTCTGACCTTTAACTCCTTATGTAAGCCTTTCAAAGTGCAAGACTCAACATCAACATAGTTGTCGTAGTCGAACCAAGCCTGTAGCTCTTTGTAGATCTGAACCGTATCCATACCGAGGCCTTACATTTGTGTTTTTATAGCTCAATGTAGAAATCAGCTCATCATCACCTTGAACCAGCTCTTCAATCAACAAGCTGTGAAACAGTAACAACGGCCGATAAAATTGAGTATAATTAAGACGCTTTTTTCAGTGTCTCACAACAGTTTTTAAGGTTATTTTTAAGTGTTGGTATCTATGATGGTATAAAAGGTTTAACTTCAGTAAAAACCTTTTAAATCAGTTAATTAACTACTAGTTCGATTTCTGCAGGGGACACCAGGCCTGCCCTGTACTTAAACCCACCCTATCAATTAAAACTCTTAATAATCAATAACAAGCCATTACTGACGGCTATCCCCCTTTGCCCTTTTTCTTCTCAGAATCAATAATCATCTGCCGGCCCTGGCTATGTTCTTTAGGCAAATCCATCAACACCAGTGAATGAGTTGTGATTATGACCT
>Ga0308167_1002096_pt1 | contig 19825 bp, 15 predicted proteins | sample PhyCR1_2_FD_202138 | JGI IMG/M metagenome (GOLD analysis project Ga0308167, IMG submission 202138) | Phyllosphere microbial communities from UC Gill Tract Community Farm, Albany, California, United States - DLSLRC.R1 | ecosystem: Host-associated > Plants > Phyllosphere > Unclassified | place... | reverse complement strand
GGAGTCGTCGGACTCGCCGTCATGGGTTCGAACCTCGCCCGCAACCTCGCCAGCCGCGAGGGCAACACGGTGGCGATCTTCAACCGCAGCTACGAGAAGACCGAGACGCTCGTCTCCGAGCACCCTGAGGCCGGCTTCATCCCGGCCAAGACGTACCAGGAGTTCGCCGACTCGCTGCAGAAGCCGCGCACGGCGATCATCATGGTCAAGGCCGGCGGCCCGACCGACGCCGTGATCGACTCGCTCGTCGAGGTCTTCGAGCCGGGCGACATCATCGTCGACGGCGGCAACGCGTACTTCCCCGACACGATCCGCCGCGAGAAGGCGGTCCGCGAGACGGGCATCAACTTCGTCGGCGCCGGCATCTCGGGCGGCGAAGAGGGCGCGCTCACAGGCCCGTCGATCATGCCCGGCGGCTCGGACGAGTCCTGGATCACCCTCGGCCCGATCCTCAAGTCGATCGCCGCGATCGCCGAGGGCGAGCCGTGCGTCACGCACGTCGGCCACGACGGCGCGGGCCACTTCGTCAAGATGGTGCACAACGGCATCGAGTACGCCGACATGCAGCTGATCGCCGAGGCCTACGACCTCATCCGTCGCGGCACGGGCAAGTCCCCCGCCGAGATCGCCGAGATCTTCGCCGAGTGGAACAAGGGCGAGCTCGAGTCGTACCTGATCGAGATCACCGCAGAGGTGCTGCGCCAGGTGGATGCCGAGACCGGCAAGCCGCTCGTCGACGTCATCCTCGACCAGGCCGGGGCCAAGGGCACCGGCGCGTGGACCGTGCAGACCGCCCTGTCGCTCGGCGTTCCCGTCTCGGGTATCGCCGAGGCCACCTTCGCCCGATCGCTGTCGTCGCACCCCGAGCAGCGCGAGGTCGCAGGCTCCCTTCCCGGCCCTGACGACGCGTTCACCGTCGCCGACGAGGCCGCGTTCATCGAGGACGTGCGTCTCGCGCTCTACGCCTCGAAGATCGTCGCCTACTCGCAGGGCTTCGACGAGATCCGCGCGGGCGCGGCAGAGTACGGCTGGAACATCGACCTCGGTGCGATCAGCAAGATCTGGCGCGGCGGCTGCATCATCCGTGCGCAGTTCCTCAACCGCATCGCCGACGCCTACGCCGCAGAGCCCGGCCTGCCCGTGCTGCTGACGGCTCCCTACTTCACCGAGGCGATCACCCGCGCGCAGGCGCCGTGGCGTCGCGTCGTGGTCGCGGCGGCTCAGGCCGGCATCCCCGCTCCGGCGTTCTCGTCGTCGCTGTCGTACTACGACGGCATCCGCGCCGACCGTCTCCCGGCCGCCCTCGTGCAGGGACAGCGCGACTTCTTCGGTGCGCACACCTACAAGCGCATCGACAAGCCGGGCACGTTCCACACGCAGTGGTCGGGCGACCGCACCGAGATCGAAGCCGAAGACACGCACTGAGCGCTCTCTGACGCATGACGAAGGCCCCGGCGAGTGTCGCCGGGGCCTTCGTCATGTCTCACCTGGTGATGTCCTGCACCGTCCCCTTCGCGAGCCGCAGCCGCCTCGTCGCCCGGCGAGCCACCGCCGAGTCGTGCGTGACGACGATCATGGTGATCCCCTCGGCGCACAGCCCCTCGAGCAGCGTGAGGATCTCGTCTCGCATGCTTTCGTCGAGGTTGCCGGTCGGCTCGTCGGCCAACAGCACCCGGGGCCGCTTCACGATCGCCCTGGCGATCGCCACGCGCTGCTGCTGACCGCCCGAGAGCTCGGTCGGCAGGTGGTCACCGCGGTCGTCGAGGCCGACGTGAGCGAGCGCCTGCGCCACGCGGGCCGATCGCTCGGCGCGGCTCAGCGAGGCAGGCTCGAGCGCCATGTTCACGTTCTCGGCAGCCGTGAGGGTCGGGATGAGGTTGAACCCCTGGAAGACGAAGCCGATCTCCTGGGCCCGGATGCGAGTGAGCTCACGAGCGGATGCGGAGGCGAGCTCGATGTCGCCGAGCTTCAGCGACCCCGAAGACGGCTTGTCGAGTGCTCCCAGCAGCTGCAGCAGCGTCGATTTGCCTCCTCCAGTGGGCCCTTGGATCGTGACGAACTCGCCGGGGTCGATGGTGAGATCGACACCGGTCAGCGCTTTCACCGTCCTTGCCTTCTGCCGGTAGGTGCGAGTCACGCTCTGCGCGCGGTATATCGGCACCGCGGCATCCGTCCCGTTCGCCGTGGGGGCGATGTCTGCGATGGTCATGATGTCTCTCCTCTGTCTGTGATGTCTCGTGAACCGTCAGGCGACGGAACGCAGTGCCTCGGCAGGGCTCAGTCGTGCCGCCCGCCATCCGCCGAACGCTCCGGCCACGAGGCCACCGAGCACGGCGAGACCGACGGCCGCGACCAGCACCCAGGGGGTGAAGGGGGCCTGCAACACGATGTCGGCCGCCTGTTGCGTCTGGAACATGCCGCCACCTCCGGTGGGTCTGCCACCCGTTCCCCCGGGGCCGCCTTCGGCAGCGCCCGCGGCAGCAGCGGCGACCGTCGGCTTCACGAGGTTGATGACGACGATCCCGGTGATGCCGAGCACCAGGCCTACGGCGCCGCCGATGAGTCCCTGCACCATCGACTCGCCCGCGACCTGACGCACGACACGGCCGTTGGACCAGCCGATCGCTTTGAGGGTGCCGAACTCTCTCGTGCGACGTGAGACGCCAGACAGCGTCAGCAGCACCGAGAGCAGCACGGCGACCGCGAGCACGATGATCGACAGCCAGGTGCCGAGGTTCGTGATCAGCGAGGTCGCGCTCGACAGCGACCCTGAGACGGTCGATGCGAGCTCGGACTGCGACGTGACGGTGGCATCGGGAAGCTCGTCGGCGAGTGCCGTCTGCACAGCGTCGATGGACGCCGCCGACTCGGCCTGCACATAGACGGTGGAGACGACGTCTCCGGCACCCGAGAGCTCCTGGGCCGTGTCGAGGGGCAGGTAGACGTTGGCCGCGGTGTCGGCGGAGTCGGAGGTGGATGCCACGATGCCGACGATCTCGACATCGGAACCGGCGACGTCGATCGTGTCACCGACGGCGATCTCGTTCGTGCTCGCGTAGGTGGCGTCGACGAGGGCGACGAGCGCACCCGCATCATCGCTGTCGAGAGCGCGGCCGTCGCTGATCTCGACCGAGGCGAGCGGACCCACCGACGTCACGGCCGGATCGATGCCGAGCACCGTGAACGACTCGACGCCGAAGGAGCCGCCACCGGCGCCGCCCTGGGGCGGTGCGTCGCCCTCGGTGGGAGCGGTGCCTTCAGCGGTTCCGTCCTGCGCTCCGAAGCCGCCGCTGGGCAGCTCACCCGAGAAGGTCGAGTTCGTGAGGCTGAGCGCAGCGGATGCCGCCGTCACGCCGTCCGTCGCCGTCACCGTGTCGAGCACGGTCGCGTCGAGAGTTCCGCGCATGAAGTCCGTCATCAGGGTCGACTGACTCAACGTCGTCGTGTCGCCTTCGGTGGCTCCGTCCTCCGATCCGAAGTCGAAGCGCTGACCACCGCCCTCCCCCGGCTCAGCCGCGGCCCCGGTGACCGTGAGGTCGGTTCCGACGCCGTAGACCGACTCCAGTGCCTGGGCCTGCGCATCGCGCACTCCCGCGGTGAGCGCGTTGACGACGATGACCAGGGCGATCGCGATGGCGAGCCCGATCGCGACGATCATCGTCTGTTTCTTGCGGCCCGCCAACTCGCGCCGCAGATATGTCCCGTACATGTTTCTCCTTCCGCCGCGCCGTTCGCGGGCCGATGATGACGCTAGGGAGCGGACTTTTGCGAAATCGAGGGAGGAGTGATGAGAAGACTATGGCCGGCGGATCTCACAGCCCACGCATAGCACTCTCCATAGAAACCCCATAGGTGATTCCGCAGAATGTACTCATGAGCTCCGACCTTCCCGAACTGCGCCGCCCCGACGGCTCCCCCCTGCGCATCCTCGCCGTCGATGACGAGCAGATGCTCACCGATCTCCTCGCGATGGCCCTGCGGATGGAGGGCTGGGAGGTGCGCACCGCATCATCCGGCCTGGAGGCGCTGCAGGTCGCGCGCGAATTCGAACCCGACGCGCTCGTGCTCGACATCATGATGCCCGACCTCGACGGCATGGCCGTGCTGCGGCGCCTTCGCGAATCCGGCAGCCTCGTGCCGGTGCTCTTCCTCACTGCGAAGGATGCCGTCGGCGACCGGGTCGCCGGCCTCACCGCCGGTGGTGACGACTACGTCACGAAGCCGTTCAGCCTGGAAGAGGTGATCGCCCGACTGCGCGCGATCATCCGCCGCACCGGACACGCGACGGCCGACGACGGCCAGTCGATCCTCCGCGTCGCCGACCTCACCCTCAACGAGGACAGCCACGAGGTCGTCCGCGACGGCACCGAGATCGAGCTGACCGCGACCGAGTTCGAGCTGCTCCGCTATCTGATGCGCAACGAGCGACGAGTGCTGTCGAAGGCCCAGATCCTCGACCGGGTGTGGAGCTACGACTTCGGCGGCAAGTCGTCGGTCGTCGAGCTGTACATCTCGTACCTGCGCAAGAAGATCGACGCCGGGCGCACCCCGCTGCTGCATACGGTGCGAGGTGTCGGCTACATGATCAAGGCGCCCCAGTGAGCCTGACGGGGATGGCTCGGCGACCGATGAGTCTGCAGACACGGCTGATGACAGCCGTGATCGGGTTCGTCTCGCTCATCCTCGTGATCGTCGCCGTGATCACCAGCGCTCTGCTCGGCAGCACACTGGAGAGACAGCTCGAGGATCGCCTGCACAGTTACTCGAATACGGTGACACAGTGGGTCAGCCGGGTGCCCGCGCAGTTCGCGAACATGGACAACATCCTCGAGATCAACGACGCCCGCGTCCCAGGACTCCTGCTGGCGGTGTCCAGCACGGAGGGCGGAACCAGCGGAGTGCTCTTCCCCGACACCAAAGACGAATGGGGCGGCGTTCCGCAAAAGCTGACCAGCGAAGACCTCGATCGTATCGACGCGGCACTCGGCGGCCAGCCCAGTGCGACAGTCACCATCGACGACTTCGGCTCGTACATGGTCTTCGCGAAGCAGGCGCCCAACGGTGTCAACGTCGTCACCGGACTCCCCCGCACCGAGATCCAGAATCAGCTGACGACTCTGCTCACAGTGATCGCCCTGGCGACGATCGGAGGCCTCATCCTGTTGGCGCTCACCACGGCGATCACCATCCGCGTGGGGCTGAGACCATTGCGTGCGGTCGCGGCGACGGCAACCCGGGTGGCGAATCAGCCCCTGGACCGAGGTGAAGTGCAGATCACCGAGCGCGTTCCCGCATCGGAGGCCGATCCGCGCACGGAGACCGGCCTGGTCGGCTCGTCTCTGAACAAGCTTCTCGACCACGTCAACGACTCCCTCGCCTCGCGTCAGAAGAACGAGGAGCGGATGCGCCGGTTCGTCGCCGACGCGAGCCACGAGCTGCGCACTCCGCTGTCGTCTATCCGCGGGTACTCCGAGCTCTCGCTGCGCGCGTTGAAGCAACAGGGTGGCGAGGCGGCCGTCGAGAGCACCACCACGTCGCTCGAGCGCATCCAGGCTCAGTCGCTGCGCATGACGCGCCTCGTCGAGGACCTGCTGCTGCTCGCCCGTCTCGACGAGGGACGGGAGCTGGTCTACGGCACTGTCGACCTGACCCAGCTCGCGCTCGAGGGCCTCTCCGACGCACGCCCGACTGCGGCAGACCATCACTGGAACATCGAGGCTCCTGATGAGCCCATCGTCATCGTCGGCGACGCCGGACGGATGCACCAGGTCGTCGCGAACCTTCTCGCCAACGCGCGGACGCACACCCCCGCGGGCACCTCGATCACGCTCAGCGTGAGTCGCGAAGGTGATGAGGCCGTGTTGCGGGTGCACGACGACGGGCCCGGTATCGACCCCGGCGTGCGAGATGAGCTCTTCGCCCGGTTCGCGCGTGGCGACAGCTCCCGCGCTCGTCAGACCGGCGGCACCGGCCTCGGGCTGGCCATCGCGAAAGCGATCGTCGAGGGCCACGGCGGCCACCTCACCGTCGCCAGCCAACCCGGCGACACGACGTTCACGGTGCGACTCCCCCTGAACCCGGCCACCCCATCCACCGACTGACGTCTCGTCCCCAAGGCTGCGGGGTCAAAAGAACATCGTAAACAGGCGATACCGGTGCGTTTTTGACCCCGCAGGACATGCCTCGGAGTAGACGCACGCCGAGCGGAACCCCGGCTCAGTACCCGGCGAAGGCGTCTGTCGTGAGGGAGCGGGCCTTCTGCAGCGCGGGAGCGAGGTCGGCGATGAGCCGCGGAGGACCCGAGATGTACGAGTGCCGCTCGCCGATGTCGGGAACGTGACGCTCGAGGCCTGCGGCGTCGAGGCGCGCGCCCTGCGCCCAGGTCCAGTGCGTCGGAAGGTTCGCAGGCTCATCGCGCGTGAAGACGATGACGCGCGCGCCGGTCGCGGCCAGCTCGTCTCGGAAGGCCAGCTCCGAGCTGTCCGAGGCCACATAGACCAGCACGATGTCACGCTGCTGCTCCGTGAGCTGGAGTTGCCGCAGCTGCGACACGAACGGCGTCACGCCGATGCCTGCGGCGACCATCAGGACGGGCGTCTCCGAACGCGGGAGGAGGAAGTCGCCCCACGTGCCTGTCACGGCGAGAGCTGAGCCCGGTTCCGCTGCAGCCAGTGCGCGCTTGTAGCTCGACGGATGCTTCTGATCGCCGTCCTTATAGGCGATGCGGAGCGTCGGGAGGTCTGCCGGCGCCGAGACGATGCTGAACTCACGGCGGGTTCCGCGGGCATCCGGTCGGGCGTGCGGCACATCCAGTTCGAGGTACTGCCCCGAAAGGAATCTCAGCTTTCCCTGTGCGCGGAACGTCAGCTCCTGAGCGGTCGGCGTGATGAACTGCCGCTTCTCGAGCACGAGCCGCACCGACCCTCGCAGCGCGAAGGCGAACGCGAGCAGGTTCCCGATGAGCAGCGCCCGCTCCTGCCCGAGGGTGAAGAGGCCGCCGATCGCGATCGGCCACCCGGCGAGTGCTCCGACGAGAACCGCCACCGAGAACTGCTGCCACCGGCGCGGCGGCAGAGTCAGGGGCTCGGAGAGCATGAACGCTCCGAGGAACAGGAACGGGGACTGCAAGATCGCGAACGAGAGAGCGGCACCGGGATCGAAGGCGATCGAGAACTCCTGAGCTTGCACGGCCTGCCGCAGCATCGCGACAGCGATCGCGACGATGAGGAAGACGACGACGACGCGCACCTTCTCGGTGCGCCAGAGGACGACGAGTCCGAGAATCAGGACGGGGACGAAGAGCGACGGTGTGCCGACCCACCACGACGAGGACGTCCCGAGCCACTCGAAGGCACCGAAGGATCCGAGGATCGACACGACGGCCGCACCGAAGGCGGCGGGATTGAGGACGTGCCGACCCCGCCACACGATCAGATACTTCGACAGGCTCGCCACGACTCCGGCGATGGCCAGCCCGAGCAGGGCGTTCGGCTCGATGCCGGGGCGGAGCACGAAGAGCAGGATCAGTGCCGTCACCAGCGAAGACTCGATGCGCCACGGCAGCCGCAGGATGCGCTGGGCCGCCGCATCCACCAGCGATATGACCAGCGCAAGCACGACGAAGGACGCGATGATCTCGAGCGGTGTCGGCGAGACGATCACGCCGAGAGCCGACAGCACCACGGCGATGAGCCCCAGCGCGAGCAGGGCGAACAGCACCAGACGGTACATGGAGATGCCGCCGAGCAAGGCGAGAACCCGCTGCCGCAGCGCGGTGATGGAAGTGATCACAGGTCTACTCTTCCCTACTTCGATGCCTCATCGGCGGGTGGTGAACAGCTGTGCGGGGCAGCCCGGCGAACGCTCGGCGCGTCCGTCGGTCGTCATGCGCACCCACTCGACGCCCCACGATGCGGCGAGCTCGGGGCCGCCGTCGAAGAACAGGGCGGTCGCGACGGCATCCGCTCGCATCGCCTCAGGGGCGATCGCCCACGTGGCCGCCCAGGTGCGGACCGGCACCCCGGTGCGAGCGTCGAGCACGTGGTGGAGTCCATCACCCCACGCCCGGCGATTGATCGCCGAGGCACAGAGCGCGGCATCCTGCAGTTCGATCACGCCGATCGCCTTCGTCGGATCGTACGGATGCTCGAGTCCGACCCGCACCACGTCTCCGCGGACTCTCATGTCACCTCCGGCATCGACCACGAGGTCACCGGGCACGTCGGCGAGCACCCCGGCCACGAGATCGACCAGACGCCCTTTGCCGAGTGCCCCGACGTCGAGAAGAGCCGGCGCGGATGCCGTGGCCTCCCCCGCCGTCCAGCGCACCCGATCGGTCCAGTCTGCCGGGGCGGCGATCGGGGAGCTCGCGACGAGCGAGTACGACGCGTCGTAGCCGAGGGCATCCAAGCTCTCCGCGACGAGCGGGTTCACCGCCCCGGAGCTCGCCCTCGACAGGTCGCGGTAGGCATCGAGCATCGCGCCCGCATCGGGAGACGAGATCGAGCCGCCGTCTCGGCCGACACGGGTGACCGATGAGTCCTCTCGGAACCGCGACCACTCCCGGTCGAATCGCTCGATCTCGGCCCCGACGCGTTCACGGTCGTCCGCGCCGAGCCCGTGCGACGTCTCGATCTCCCAGAGTGTCCCGATCGCGTCGAAACGCCAGATCGTCATGCCGTGGTCAGGCGCCTCAGGCGGCGGCCTGCTCCTTGATCGACTCGACGGCCTCGTTGAACCCGCCGCTGGTGAGCGACGAGCCCGCCACACGGCTGACCTCGATGTCGTCGAGGGACTTGCCCACGACCTCATCCGCGATGCCGCCGATGAACTCGCCCTGGTACTGCTCGCTCTCGCGGGCCTGCGGGTCGCCGGTCACCTCGACATCCGTGACCAGACCGTCGGCGACCGTGAGGGTCACGCTGATCGTCTCGACCGTCTCGGGGGTCTGGTACGAGCCGTCGGCGGTGTAGGTGCCGTCGGTGTAGTCGCCGCCGGCCGCTGCTCCGGAATCGGTCGATTCGGTGCTCGTGTCGGTTCCGGTGTCGGTCGACTGGTCTTCGGCGTCAGCCGTGCCGGAGCACCCCGCGAGGACGAGCAGTCCTGCGACGCCGGCCAGGGCTGCGCCCTTGCGAACAGAAGTCGGTACAGTCGTGCGGATCATGATGGTCCTCCCGGCCTTGATCGCTGTGTGTGATTCGACCGTAGGGACAGCATCTATGCGCGGGCTGTGTCCGAAGTATGGGTCGCCTAAGCGTCGCCGCCGAACATGCTCGTGACGGATCCGTCTTCGAAGACCTCGTGGATCGCGCGGGCGAGCAGCGGGGCGATCGGGAGGATCGTGAGCTTGTCCCACTGGCGCGACTCGGTCAGGGGGATCGTGTCGGTGATCACGACCTCGTCGATCGACGCGTCCTGCAGACACTCGGATGCCGGGTCGCTGAAGATCGCGTGCGTCGCGGCGACGATCACGCGATGCGCACCGCTCGCCTTCAGCGCCTGCGCCGCCTTCACGATCGTGCCGCCGGTGTCGATCATGTCGTCGACGAGGAGGCAGGTGCGCCCCTCGACGGTGCCGACGATCTCGTGCACGGAGACCTGGTTGGCGACCTTCGGGTCGCGACGCTTGTGGATGATGGCGAGCGGTGCCCCGAGGCTGTCCGACCAGGTGTCTGCGACGCGGACGCGCCCCATGTCGGGCGAGACGACGGTGAGGATCTTTCGGTCCTCGGCGCTCAGCGTGCTCTTGAAGTACTCCATGAGCACGGGCTTGGCGAAGAGGTGGTCGACGGGGCCGTCGAAGAATCCCTGGATCTGGGCGGCGTGCAGGTCGACGCTCATGACGCGGTCTGCACCGGCCGTCTTCAGCAGATCGGCGACGAGGCGGGCACTGATCGGCTCACGGCCGCGGCCCTTCTTGTCCTGACGCGAGTACGGGTAGTAGGGGGCGACGACCGTGATGCGCTTGGCGGAGGCGCGCTTCGCGGCGTCGATCATGATGAGCGTCTCCATGAGCCACTCGTTGACCGGCTCGCCGAAGGTCTGGATCAGGAACAGGTCGCAGCCTCGGATCGACACCTCGAACCGGGCGTAGATCTCACCGGATGCGAAGGTGCGGTGCTCGGTCGGCACGACCTCTGTTCCGAGCGATGCGGCCACCGCTGCGGTCAGCGCGGGGTGCGATCGACCACCGGCGACCACGAGTCGCTTCTTGGTCTTGGCTACGAGACCCGGAGCGATGCCGTTGTCCCTGTCCAGATCGACCGTCTTCTTCTTGCGCGCCATCGTTCTGCCTACTCCGCCACTCGGGATCGGGCTGCGGCGTCTGCCGCGCCCGTGCCTGCCCTGTTCTTCTCGACCCAACCCTCGATGTTGCGCTGAGGGGCGACGCTCATGGCAAGGGAGCCGGCAGGGACATCCTTGCGGACGACAGCGCCGGCACCTGTCTTGGCGCCGGCTCCCAGCCTAACGGGCGCGACGAGGGTCGTGTGCGACCCGGTGTGCACCTCGTCTTCGACGATCGTTCGGTGCTTGTTCACGTCGTCGTAGTTCGCCGTGATCGTGCTGGCGCCGAGGTTGACGCCTCGACCGATGGTCGCATCGCCGACGTACGACAGGTGCGGGACCTTGCTGCCTTCGCCGATCTCGGCGTTCTTCGTCTCGACGTAAGCGCCGATCTTGCCGCGGGCCCCGAGGACGGTGCCGGGGCGCAGGAACGAGAAGGGGCCGACGGTGGCCTCGGCGCCGATGACCGCGAGCGTGGCATCGGTGCGGCGGACGATCGCGTCTTCACCGACCTCGCAGTCGACGAGGGTCGTGTCGGGGCCGATGATGGCACCTTCGGCGATCGTCGTGGCGCGCAGGATATGGGTGTTCGGGAGGATCGTGACGTCGGGCGCCAGGGTGGCGTCGTCGTCGATCCAGGTCGTCGCCGGGTCGATCACGGTGACGCCCTCGAGCTGCCAGCGCCGCACGATCCGGCGGTTGAGCAGACGACCGACCTCGGCGAGCTGAGCGCGATCGTTGACGCCGTAGGTGACCGTGACGTCGGAGACGACGGATGCCGCCACACGGCTGCCGTCGCGGCGGAGCAGCCCCGGAACGTCGGTCAGGTACATCTCGCCCTGTGCGTTGTCCACGCCGACGGACGGCAGGTACTTGCGCAGCGTCGCGACCCGGAACACGTACATGCCCGCGTTGATCTCGCTGACGGAGGCCTCTTCTGCCGTGGCGTCCTTCTGCTCGACCACTCGGTCGACACCGCCGTCTGCGTCGCGGATGACGCGGCCGTAGCCGGTCGGGTCGTCGACGACGGCGGTCATGAGTGTCGCTTCGGCGTCCGCCTCGCGGTGCGCATCGAGGAACGAGCGCAGCGTGTCGGCATCCGCGAGCGGGCAGTCTCCAGAGAGTACGAGGACGTCGCCGTCGAAGTCCGCGGGCAGCGCATCGACCGCGACCTGCACCGCTCGGCCCGTGCCGGGAACCTCGTCCTGGTCGATGAAGACGGCATCCGGGTAGTCCTCGGCGAGGGCGGCGACCACCTGGTCGCGCTCGTGCCGCACGACGACCTCGACGTGGTCGGCCTCGAGGCGACCGGCCGTCGTCAGGACGTGCCCCACCAGTGGGCGCCCGCCGATCGGGTGCAGCACCTTCGGCAGGCGCGAGCGCATGCGGGTTCCCTGGCCTGCGGCGAGGATGATGATCGCGAGATTGTTCCCAGTCATGCTCCGCCGCCAGGACTCGAACCTAGACCTAACAGCTCCAAAGGCTGTCGTGCTGCCATTACACCACGGCGGACCGCTGCTCCCGAGGGAGCCGCGGGTCAAGTCTGCCACGTCCGCCTGCGTGCTACCGGCGATAATGGACGGATGACTGAGGCGGATGAGGTTGATCGGATCGTCGGCGCCTGGAACACCCAACGACCCGACCTCGACTTCTCACCCCTCGAGGTGCTGTCGCGGATGGATCGCCTGACCCGGCTGCTCGACCGCGCTCGTCGCGACGTGTTCCGCCGGAGCGATCTGGAGGCCTGGGAGTGGGACGTGCTGTCGGCGCTGCGCCGCGCCGGGGCGCCCTTCCAGCTCTCCCCCAAGCAGCTCCTCCAGCAGACGCTGGTGTCGAGCGGCACCATGACCAATCGCATCGATCGTCTCGTCGGGCGTCGTTTCGTGCGGCGCGAGGGCGACCCTGCTGACGGCCGCAGCGTGCTCGTGACGCTCACGGATGATGGGCGGATCCGGGTGGATGCCGCGATCACGCGTCTGGTCGACGTCGAGGACGACCTGCTGCGGGCCCTGTCGCGCGGTGACCGCGATCGCCTGGCTGCGCTGCTGCGCAAGCTGAGCCTCAGTTTCGACGCGTGAGGAACTGACGACATGGCGATGCTCTCCCCTCTTCCCGTGCGCGACGGCGTCGGCGCCACGCGCCTGCACGTTCCGATGAGCGGCGACTGGCCGACGGTGGGCGCCTACATGATCGACCGCTTCTTCCACCTCGACCCCGAAGGTCTGCTCAGCCGCTTCGACCGCGGCGAGATCGTGGCCCGCGACGGCACTCCCCTGGCGCGGGACACGCCGCTGGGCGTCGAGGAGTTCATCTGGTACTACCGCGATCCTCCCGTCGAGACGCGCCTGCCGGTCGAGATCGAGGTCATCCATCAGGACGACGACCTGGTGGTCATCGACAAGCCGCACTTCCTCCCGACGATCCCCGGCGGGAAGTTCCTGCAGAACTCCGCGCTGATCCGCCTCCGCAACCTGCTCGGCAACGACGAGCTCGCACCGATCCACCGACTCGATCGGGCGACCGCCGGGGTGCTGATGTTCTCGGCGCGTCCGGCCACGAGAGGCCCGTACCAGCTGCTGTTCGAGACCCGACAGGTGCAGAAGGTCTATGAGGCGGTCTCCGCCCGTCCGGCCGACTGGGAGGCGGCGCGATTCCCCCTCGTCTACCGCAATCACATCGTGAAGCTGCGCAACGAGCTGAAGGTCCAGGTCGACGACGAACGCGAGCCCAACGCCGAGACGCTGATCGAGGTGCTCGGTGCCGACGAGCGCGTCGTGCACACGCTGCTTCGCCCGCACAGCGGCAAGATGCATCAGCTGCGGGTGCACCTCGCCGCTCTCGGCCTCGGCATCCTGAATGACCCGTTCTATCCCGAGCTGCGCGGCGAGCGGCCGGATGACTTCGATCACCCCATGCAGCTGCTCGCGCGCGAACTGCACTTCATCGATCCGCTGAGCGGCGCGCCGAGGGTGTTCTCCACGACGCGCACGCTGCAGGAGGCTCCGGTCAGCGGCGCATGATCTTGCGCGCTAGCCGCGTGCCGAGCATCTGCACGAGGTGCACGAACACCACGATCAGAACGATCGCCGCCCACATCACGAGCGGCTCGAACTGACGGAAGCCGTAGATCTGCGCGAACGCTCCGAGACCGCCGCCGCCGATGAGACCGGCCATCGCCGTCATGTCGATGAGCGCGACGACGATGAATGTGTAACCGAGGATGAGCGGTCCGAGGGATTCGGGGATCGCCACGGTGAACAGGATGCGCCAGGGGCCGGCGCCCATCGCGCGGGCGGCCTCGATGACCCCGGGCGAGACCGAGACGAGGTGCTGCTCGACGATGCGGCCGATCGCGAAGGCCGCGGCGAGACCGATGATGAACGCTCCGGCAGTGGTGCCGATCCCGGTGCCGACGACGACGCGGGCGAACGGCTGCGCGACCGCCATGAAGATCACGAACGGGATCGGGCGGAAGAAGTTCACCGCGAGGTTCGCGACCACGGAGACAGGTCGGTTCTGGGCGAGCCCGCCGGGGCGGGTGACGTAGAGGATGACACCGATCGCGAGACCGAGGATGCCGCCGAGCACGAGCGCGAACGACGTCATGTAGAGGGTCTCGAGCGCGGCCTTCCAGAATTCGGGCCACAGTTCGTTCAGACGGTCCATCAGCGCGCCTCCTCTCCGGCGATCTCGGTGACTTCGACGCGCTGCGAGATCTCCCCGAGGGTGCGGTCGATCACGGCGCTCTCGCCGCGGATCGCGAGCGTGAGGTGGCCGAAGGCCCGCCCGCGGATGTCGTTGATCCCGCCGTACACGAGCTCGAAGTCGAGCCCCGCCCCGGCGAGGTCGAGGAACACCTGCGCCTGCGACGAGTCGCCGTCGCGGAACGAGAACGTGACGAGGCGGCCTCGGTGGCGCTCGCGCAGCACACCGAGCTCGGACGGCGAGGGGATGCCCTTCACGACCGTGCCGACGAAGCGCTGCGACGCGGGGTTCTGCGGAGCGGAGAAGACGTCGAAGACATCGCCCTGCTCGATCACGCGACCGTTCTCCATGACCGCGACCTTGGTGGCGATCGTCTGGATGACGTCCATCTCGTGTGTGATCACGACGATCGTGACGCCCTGCTCCCGATTGACCCGTTTGAGCAGATCCAGCACCTCGTGCGTGGTCTGCGGGTCGAGGGCGCTGGTGGCCTCGTCGGCGAGCAGGATGGCGGGGCCCGTGGCCAGGGCGCGGGCGATGCCGACGCGCTGCTTCTGACCGCCGGAGAGCTGCTCGGGATACGCCTTGGCCTTGTCGGCGAGGCCGACGAAGGTGAGGAGCTCGGAGACCCGCGTCTCGATGTCGGCCTTCGACCAGCCGGCGAGCTTGAGCGGGTATGCGATGTTCGCCTTGACGCTGCGCGAGGCGAACAGGTTGAACTGCTGGAAGATCATGCCGATCCCCCCGCGGACCTTGCGCAGCTCGCTCTCCCGGAGAGAGGTGATGTCCACGTCGTCGACCGTGATGGTGCCGCTGGTCGCCGGTTCGAGGGCGTTGATCAGCCGCACAAGAGTCGACTTGCCCGCACCGGAGTATCCGATGATGCCGAAGACATCGCCCTTCTCGATCGAGAGGGTGACGTCGTCGACGGCCACGACCTCGGCGTCTTCACGGGTGCGGGAGGGGTAGGTCTTCGAGACGTTCGTCAGGGTGACGATCGGCATGTGGTGCTCCGGTCTGCTTCGGGAACGAAGAATCGGGTGACGCACGAAGCGCCACCCGATTCTCCCTCATCGGACGGGGGTGTTCTGCACCCGGTCGTCCTACTTCTTGGCCTCGGTGTCCTCCTGGACCTTCTTCAGCGAGGCGACGAGATCCTTGGCGGGGGTCTGCAGCGGCACCGCAGTGTCACCCGAGGACTCGATCAGACCTGCCTGCACGTCTTCGTTCGTCTGGAAGATCTCGACGAGCTTGAGGTACGTCTCGTTGTCGGCGTCCTCGGCGCGCGACGCGAAGATGTTCACGTACGGCAGCGCGTTCGGGTCCTCCGGGTCGTCCTGCGCGATCGCGTCGTCGAAGGTCAGGCCGGAGTCCTCCACGAAGTCGTTGTTGATGATTGCCGCGGCGACATCCGGCAGCGACGTCGGGATCAGGGCGGCCTCGAGGGCGGTGACCTTCACCTTGGACTTGTCGGTGTCGACATCGGCGAGGTCGGAGAAGATCGTTCCGCCGCTCTTGAGCTCGATGAGACCGGCCGACTGCAGCACGAGGAGTGCGCGCGCCTGGTTCGAGGCATCATCCGGAACGGCGACGGTCTCGCCCTCGGGGATGCTGTCGACGTCGTCGTACTTCTTCGAGTACAGGCCCAGCGGGTAGATCGCGGTCGAGCCGATCGGCGTCAGGTCGGAGCCCGAGGCGCTGTTGTACTCGGCCAGGTACACGATGTGCTGGAACTGGTTGAGGTCGATCTCTCCCTCGGTCAGTGCGGGGTTCGGCTGCTCGTACGAGCCGAAGTCGACGAGCTCGACCGTGATGCCCTCGTCAGCGGCTGCCTCGACGAAAGGAGCCCACTGCGCGTCTCCCTTGCCGACGACCCCGATCTTGACGGTCTCGTTCTCGGAGTCACCGCCGCCTGCGCCGGCGTCGGATGATGCGGTGGCGCAGCCTGCGAGTGCGACGAAGAGCGGGACCGCGGCGAGCGCGGCGATGACGGATGTGGTCCGACGGGATGCTGTGATGGACATGAGTGTTCGGGTTCCTCTCTTGGGGGACTCGAATACGTTAGGCAGGGCGACGCAGTGCGCGACAATCGAGCGTCACAGAGCGTCACAGCTCTCAGTCGTAGTCCTCGATGCCCTGCAGCCTGACCTGCTCCAGGTCGAGTCGCGCCGAGATGCGACGCACGACGAGGTCGTCCACGGTGCCGTCCCTGCGCAGTCCGAGCAGCACCTCCCGCTTGCGGTCGAGGAGGGCGAGCTTGAGACGCGTGTGCTCCTCATGGCGCAGCAGCGGCGAGCGCTGCATGACGTCGACGTCGACCGACGTCGCGAGCATCTGCAGGGTCCTCACCTCGCCCTCTGTGCCGTCGTCATCGTCGGCGATGCGCGTTGCATCGGGCATCCGCACCGTCGTCGGCGCAGCATCCGCTCCTGAGTCCCCCGTCTCGGGTATCGAGCCGCGGCCGAGGGGATCCGGCTCGTCGAGCATCACATCGAGCGCCTGCGCCTCGGCGTCGACGATGGCCTGTTCGCGGGCCAGGGCGCGCGCGTTCGAGAACTCGAGCATCTGATAGCCCTCGGCCCGCACCTTGTCGCGGATCTCCTGTCCGACGCCGTGCTCGACGGCGAGGTCATCGAGGGCTGCGAGTGCCGCGCCCGAGATGGTGCGCTCGGCCAGCTCGTACTCCTCGTCTTCGGCGTGGTCGACCGGGAATCGGGCCCAGCGCACGATGGCCGGAAGGAGCGGCCCCTGCACGAGCAGGCTGAGCAGGATCACCCCGGCGGTGACGAAGACGATCTCGTCACGCCCCGCGATCTCGCCTTCGGTCGCACTGGCGGCAGGCACGGACAGCGCGATCGCGAGCGAGACCGCACCTCGCATGCCTGCGACGGTCGACACCGCCATCGAACGCGCCCGCGCACCGCGCGACGGGCGCGCGGGGTTGCGTCGCTGGAACGGGGCGTTCATCACCTGGAAGAGATAGCGCACGACGAGCAGCGTCATCCACACGGCCAGCGTGATCAGCACCAGACGGCCGATCGCCGCGGCCGAGATCTCGTGCGCGACGAACTGCACCTCGAGCCCGATCAGGACGAAGAGCGCGCCGTTGAGCAGGAAGACCCCGAAGGGCCAGGCCGCCGCGACCTGACGTCGAGACGAGGCGGTCGTCACCCGAGGCGACACATAGGCGACGATCAGGCCGGCGACCACGACGGCGAGGACGCCGGACGCGTGCACGATCTCGGCCAGCAGGAACGCCGAGAACGGGATCAGCAGAAGTGTGACGTTGATGACGATCGTCGAGGAGGTGCGACGCAGCAGCAGGTATCCGAGCGCGGCGACCACGACACCGGCGGCGATGCCTCCGATGTACGAGGTGAGCACCGACATGGTCACCGACAGCGGCGTCACGTTGCCGCCGAGGGCCAGCGAGATGGCGATCGCGTAGAGCACCAGGGCGGTGCCGTCGTTCGTCAGGCTCTCCGCCTTGAGCTTCATGAACATGCGCGTCGGCAGCAGGCGTCCGAGGGCGGCGACGGCCGTGGCATCCGGTGGGGCGACGGCAGCGCCGAGAATCAGGGCGGTCTCCCACGGCATCCCGAACAGCAGTCCGATGCCGGCGACGGCGAAGGCGGATGCCACGACGAGCAGCGTGCTCATCGGCAGGATGTAGCGGAAGTCGCGGCGGATCGACCGCAGCGAGGTGGTCAGGCTCTCCCAGAACAGCATCACCGGGAGGAACAGCAGCAGCACGGTCTCGGGCGGCAGCTGGATCTCGCGCAGCTGCGGCACGAAGCCGAGCAGCAGGCCCAGGATGACGAGCACGAGCGGCAGTGCGAGCCGCACACGCGGCGCCAGCATCGTGCCAACGAGGATCGTGAGTCCGATCAGGACGGTGACCTCGAGTCCTTCCATCTGAACCTCCCGGGTACCGCAGGATCAAGCTGTGCGATCCCAGATGGCATCGAACCCCGCCCAGAGCACAGCGCATCGCACTGCCACCGTATTCCCGCTACGGCCGAATGGCGAGACCCCGAATCAGTCGAGTTCCTCGGTCAGCTCGAACCAGCGGAGTTCGAGCTGCTCGATCTCGGCCTGCTGATCGCTGATCGCCTTCATCTTGTCGCCGAGGCCCGCGAAGTCCGACTGGTCGTGTTCCGCGAGAGCGGACTTCGCCTTGTCGACCTGCTGGGTGAGCTTCTGGATGCGGCGCTCGAGCGAAGAGACCTCTTTCTGCGCCGAACGCAGGGCGGCGCCGTCGAGGCTGGAGGCCTTCTTCTCGGTGTTGACGGCAGTCTGAGACTTGCCGGGCGCCGAGGTCTGCAGCTGACGCAGCCGCAGGTATTCGTCGACGCCGCCGGGCAGATGCCGAAGGTGGCCGTCGAGGATCGCGAACTGCTGGTCGGTCACGCGCTCGAGGAAATACCGGTCATGGCTGACGACCAGCAGGGTTCCCGACCACGAGTCCAGGAGATCCTCGATGGCCGCGAGCATGTCGGTGTCGAGATCGTTGGTCGGCTCGTCGAGGATCAGCACGTTGGGCTGGTCGAGGAGCACGAGCAGCAGCTGCAGTCGCCGCTGCTGGCCTCCCGAGAGATCCTTCACGGGGGTAGAAAGCTGGGCGGAGTCGAAGCCGAGCCGCTCGAGCAGCTGCCCGGGCGTGAGCTCCTGCGCCTTCGAGCCCGAGCCCATCGTGTACGAGGTGCGCAGCCGCGAGATCACGACTCGCACCGGCTCGCGCCGCACATCTTCGAGTTCGTCGAGGCGCTGGGTGAGCGTCTTGACCTTCACGGTCGAGCCGCGCTTCACGCGGCCGACGGTCGGCTCGACGGTGCCGGCGATGAGGCCCAGCAGCGTCGACTTGCCGGCGCCGTTGACGCCGAGGATGCCGGTGCGCTCCCCCGGCGCGATGCGCCATTCGACGTCACGCAGCACCTCTCGCGTGCCGCCGTCGACGGTCGGATAGGTGACTCCCACGTCGAGCAGGTCGACGACGTCCTTGCCCAGGCGCGACACCGCGAGCGACTGCAGAGAGATCTTGTCGCGGATCTCGGGCACGTCGGCGATGAGCTCGTTGGCGGCGTCGATGCGGAACTTCGGCTTCGCGGTGCGAGCAGGGGCGCCTCGGCGCAGCCACGCGAGCTCCTTCTTCGCGAGGTTCTGTCGCTTGGCCTCGGTGGCAGCCGACATCCGGTCGCGTTCGACGCGCTGCAGAATGTATGCCGCGTACCCGCCCTCGAAGGGCTCGACGATGCGGTCGTGCACCTCCCAGGTCTCGGTCGAGATCTCGTCGAGGAACCATCGGTCGTGAGTCACGACCATGAGCGCTCCGGAGTTCGGGCTCCACCTCTTCTTGAGGTGCCCGGCCAACCAGGTGATGGCTTCGACGTCGAGATGGTTGGTGGGCTCATCGAGCGCGATCACGTCCCAGTCGCCCGTCAGCAGCTTGGCGAGCGAGACGCGACGACGCTGACCACCGCTGAGAGAGCCGATCTCGGCATCCCACGGCAGATCCTTCAGCAGTCCCTCGATGACGTCACGGATGCGGGGGTCGCCCGCCCACTCGTATTCCGGGGTGTCTCCGACGACCGCGGCGCTGATCGTGAGGTCGTCGCTGAGGGTGTCGGCCTGGTCGAGGACGCCGATGGTCGTTCCGCCGCGCACCGTGACGCGGCCCGAGCTCGGCTCCTTGAGGCCTGCCAGCATCCCCAGGAGGCTCGACTTGCCGTCGCCGTTGCGGCCGACGATGCCGATGCGGTCACCTTCTTCGATGCCGAGGGTCACGGAGTCGAAGACGACCCTCGTCGGATATTCGAGATGAAGGGCTTCTGCCCCG
>Ga0308167_1002091_pt1 | contig 19876 bp, 15 predicted proteins | sample PhyCR1_2_FD_202138 | JGI IMG/M metagenome (GOLD analysis project Ga0308167, IMG submission 202138) | Phyllosphere microbial communities from UC Gill Tract Community Farm, Albany, California, United States - DLSLRC.R1 | ecosystem: Host-associated > Plants > Phyllosphere > Unclassified | place... | reverse complement strand
CGGGTGCCAGCGACCGCCCGGACCTGCAGAGCGCCAAGCGCGTGGTCTCCGGTGGCCGTGGCGTCGGTTCGGAAGAGAACTTCAAGGTGATCTTCCAGCTGGCCGACAAGCTCGGTGCCGCCGTGGGTGCCTCGCGTGCCGCGGTCGATGCCGGCTACGTGCCCAGCGACCTGCAGGTCGGCCAGACCGGCAAGATCATCGCCCCGGAGCTGTATGTGGCGGTGGGCATCAGCGGTGCGATCCAGCATCTGACCGGCATCAAGGACGCCGGTACGATCGTGGCGATCAACAAGGATCCGGATTCGCCGATCTTTGAAATTGCCGATATCGGCCTGGTGGGGGATCTGTTTACTCTGCTTCCGGAACTGGAAGCTGCGCTATAAACGCAATGTGAACCAAACGCCGTGCGGCTCAGCGCTGCACGGCGTTCTGCTGTCTGGAAAAGCGACATGATCCTCAGAATGCTGTCACTATAATCCGCGGTCACCCCTGTAAGGATTGCATTGATGACGCTCCCTTGTTTCAAGGCATACGACATTCGGGGCCGCGTTCCGGAAGAATTGGACGCCGCCCTGGCCGAGCGTATTGGCGCCGGCACCGCGTCCCTGCTGGGATCCGGCCCTGTCGTGCTGGGACGCGACATCCGCCTTAGCAGCCCGGAACTGCAGGCCGCGCTGGAAAGAGGCTTCACCGGTTCCGGCCGGGACGTGATCGACATTGGCCTGTGCGGCACCGAAGAGGTCTACTTCCAGACCTTCCATCGGCAAGCGGCCGGCGGCGTCATGGTGACCGCCAGCCACAACCCGATGGGCTACAACGGCATGAAGCTGGTACGCGAGCACGGGCGCCCTATCAGCGGCGACACCGGCCTGTTTGATGTCCGCGACTTCGCCGCAGGCGATGCACCGCTGCCCTCCGGGGAGGGGCAGGTGCGCAGGGATACCGACAAAACCGCCTACATCCAGCACCTACTGGGGTATGTGGACGTGAGCCATCTCAAGCCCCTGAAGATCGTGGTCAATGCCGGCAACGGTGGCGCCGGGCTGGTGATCGACGAACTGGCGCCGCACCTGCCATTTGAGTTCATCCGTATCCAGCACGAGCCCGACGGCTCGTTCCCGAACGGCATCCCCAATCCGCTGCTGCCGGAAAACCGCGCCGCTACCGCAGTTGCGGTGCGTGCCCATGGTGCCGATTTCGGCATTGCTTGGGACGGCGATTTCGACCGCTGCTTCTTCTTCGACAGCCACGGCGAATTCATCGAAGGCTATTACCTGGTGGGTCTGCTGGCCGTAGCGCTGCTCAAGCGTACGCGAGGTGGCAAGATCATCCACGACCCGCGCCTGACGTGGAACACTGTGGAAATGGTCGAACAGGCCGGCGGCGTGCCGATCATGAGCAAGACCGGCCATGCGTTCATCAAGGAGCGCATGCGCGCCGAAGACGCGATCTATGGCGGCGAGATGAGCGCCCATCATTACTTCCGCGATTTCGCGTACTGCGATTCCGGCATGATCCCGTGGCTGCTGATTGCCGAACTGGTCTCGCAGACCGGTACCTCCTTGGGCGACCTGGTGGCCGACCGCATGCGGGCCTTCCCCTGCAGCGGCGAAATCAACTTCCGCGTCGAGGACGCCAAGACCACCGTAGCCCGGGTGCTGGCGCACTACACCGCGCAGGACCCGGTGCTGGACCACACCGACGGCGTCAGCGTCGAATTCGCCACCTGGCGCTTCAACCTGCGCAGTTCCAACACCGAACCGCTGCTACGGCTGAATATCGAAACCCGGGGCGATGCCGCGCTGCTGCGCGCCCGGACCGAAGAGCTGACCGCCCTGCTCGGCGGCCAAGCCCCCCAACACTGATTCAGGACGATCTTCATGTTGCCCATTCTTCCCGTCATCCTCTCCGGTGGTTCCGGCACGCGCCTGTGGCCGCTGTCGCGCGAGGCGTACCCAAAGCAGTTCCTGCCGCTGGTAGGCGACGCCACGATGTTGCAGGCGACCTGGAACCGGGTCGCCGCCATCGCCGGCAAGGCTCCGATCATCGTGGCCAACCAGGAGCATCGCTTCATGGCCGCCGAGCAGCTGCGCGAATGCAGCGTGACGCCGCAGGCGCTGATCCTGGAGCCGATCGGACGCAATACCGCGCCGGCCATTGCCATTGCCGCGTTGCAGGCGCTGGCATCGGGCGAAGATGCGCTGCTGCTGGTGCTGCCATCCGACCACGTCGTTCGCGATGACGCCGCGTTCCACACCGCCGTGGGCCAGGCCGCGATCGCAGCCGACGCCGGAAAGCTGGTGACCTTCGGCATCGTGCCGACCGCGCCGGAAACCGGCTATGGCTATATCAAGGCGCAGGCCGGCGCGGGCGTGCGCGGCGTCGATCGCTTCGTGGAAAAGCCCGACCTGGCCACGGCCGAGCAGTACGTGGCATCGGGCGAATACTACTGGAACAGCGGCATGTTCCTGTTCAAGGCCTCACGCTATCTGCAGGAACTGGAAGCGCTGCAGCCGGCCATCCTGGCTGCCTGCCGGGCCGCGCTGGAGAAGGCGTCGCGTGACAGTGATTTCATCCGTCTGGATGCCGAGGCATTCGCGGCCAGCCCCAGCGATTCGATCGATTACGCGGTGATGGAAAAGACCGCCGATGCGGCCGTGGTGCCGCTGGATGCCGGCTGGAATGACGTCGGTTCGTGGTCGGCCCTGTGGGAAGTGTCGGATAAGGATGCCAGTGGCAACGCCTGGCACGGCGACGTGATCGCGCTGGACTGCAACAACAGCTATGCATACGGCAACCGCCTAATCGCGATGGTCGGCCTGGACGATGTGGTCGTAGTGGAAACCGACGACGCCGTGTTCGTGGGGCACAAGGACCGCGTGCAGGACGTCAAGGAGATCGTGGGTCGGATCAAGCGGAATGGGCGCAGCGAAGCGGCCGCGCATCGCAAGGTGTACCGCCCGTGGGGCGCTTACGATTCGATCGACAACGGCGCGCGCTTCCAGGTCAAGCGCATCACGGTCAAGCCCGGCGCGACGCTGAGCCTGCAGATGCACCACCACCGCGCCGAACACTGGATTGTGGTCAGCGGCACGGCCGAAGTCACCCGTGGCGAGGACGTGATCCTGCTCACCGAGAACCAGAGCACCTACATCCCGCTGGGCGTGACCCACCGCCTGAAGAACCCCGGCAAGCTGCCACTTGAGTTGATCGAAGTGCAGTCCGGCAGTTACCTCGGCGAAGACGACATCGTGCGATTCGAAGATCAGTACGGGCGCGCTCCCGCCTGATCTTCGCGTACACGCGCCCTATCGTTCGCGGTAGGGCGCGGTGCGTTCGGCGAACGCCTCATAGCTGGGTCCGCCCCGTCGCTCGTACAGCAGCGGGCCTGGATGGGGCCGCTGCGCGGTACGGCCGGCTTGCACCGGCTGCAGCACGAAGGGGTATCGGCTGAAGGCGAGCTTCAATGCGTAGAAGGGCAGCAGGCCCACGAAGCTCTTCCACTGCGATCGAAAACCGAAGCATGCGGTGATGTAGCGCACGCGCTGTCCCGCACTCACGGCAATGGTCTGGTGCGGTCCATTGGCCGGCAGCGGCGAAAGCACGCGGAACACCGGCCCGGGCAGTTTCTCCCCCTGGTACAGGGTGTACTGCAGCACTTCGCCGCCACTCTCAGCAGCCAATGCGAGCCCGGCCAGATGCGAAGCATCATGATCGGGGTGACCACCCTCCCATGCCGGTACCACGATGTGGCTGGGCGCAAGTGTGCAATAACGCGCACGCAGGACCTCGATCACCTCGTCCAAGCGATTCCACAGATCGCCGTCGGCGAACCCGTGCTCACCGCCGAGAAAATGCATGGCGTCCAGCGGCACGCCCATCGCGGTCAGGACGTGTTCGCTTTCACGCTGGCGACGCCCGATGTCCTGCCCGCCCCAGCCACCATCGGTCATCCATACGCAGCGCACCGTGCGACTATCTGCCAATGCGCGTTCGATCCACGGGAACACACCGAACTCATCGTCCGGATGCGCCAGTAGGAACACCACGGGGCCAATATCAGAACGCATCGAAGTCCAATACGCTGAACAGCACGGCATCGGTGGCGGGCACCTGCATAGGCCCATCCAAGGTGCGGAAGATCAGGTTCAAGGGGCTGCTGCGCAGCCCGGCCGGCAGCTCGAACCAGGCACCATTCAGCGCCCCCATCGAGCGCGGCACCATGCCCAGGTGCAGACGCATGCCCATCCCCGGCGAGCCATACTCGAGCCCCTCCACCGCCTTGGGAAGCGCAGCGAACGCCGACAGCAGCGGCTTGCCGGTTGGCGCATGGGCGAGAGCTCCGCCCGCCCTCGATCGAGCCAGCCGGTAGCCACGGTGCGGATTGGCGCACCTCCACTGCAGCGAGGCGCGGTCCCAGTCCCGGCGGAATTGCACGTCCCCCAGGACCGACAAGGCCCGCTCCGGCAGCAGGGCGCCGACCCCGACCTTGGCGTCCAACGGACCCACCAAGGTGAAGCCGAGCTTGCGCAGGAAGCCTGGAGTGGAATTGGCGTTGGCCACGCCATACACGGCGGCCATGCCCTGCTCGGCTCCCGCCGCGTACGTACCCTCAGCGAGTTTGGTGAACAGCCCCTGCCCTTGATAATCGGGATCGGTCGCCGTATTTAGCGACAGCATCACCCGGCAGGCCTGACCGCCCACAATCGCCGCCACCGGAATGCATGCGTAATGTGCGGCCAGGCGATCGCCATCCCACGCATCTAAGCCGATCACCGGGCCGGCCGGATTGCGCACATACAACCACTCCAGATATCCCGCGTCCAGGTGCGTGGCCTGTGGAAAGCACTTGGCGAAAATCGACTGGTAATGGCGAAGCAGTTCCGGTGCCGTACCGGCAGGGCGGATGTCCAAGGGCGTCTCCCGGGCAATTCAACATGTAGCACATGCATACCGGCACCCCCGGCGACGCGAGGCGCTTTTGTCTCGGATTATATAGGCTCAGTCTGGCCTGCGCGGCACCAGCAGGGCCGTAAGCGGCCGCCGCGGTACCGACGCGATGTCGTAGCCCAGGAAGGCCAGCAGGAACTGCAGGCCGGAAACAGCGGCCACCGTGGAGATCATCACCGTGCCCAGTGGGGTGGACACACCGTCTTGGGCCGAGTGCCACCAATGCCAGCCACCGAAGGTGGCTGCCAGCAGCAGGAGGCCCAGCGCAGCGACCAGCTCGAAGGAAGCCAACGACAGGTCACGCAGGAAGTAGTTGTAGCCGATCCGCTTGAAGGTGTTGCGCGCGTGCTTGAAGGCGAACTCACCGAGGATCTTGCCGACCTTCAGTCCGCTTTCCTCATCGCCGTAACGTGCGTCCATCGGAATATCGACCACCACCGCGCGCATGGTATTGAGGCGGAACAGGATGTCCGTCTCGAAGAAATAACGGCGGCTGATCTGGTCCATGGGTAGGTGGCTGGCCACCGAGGTGCTGATGGCGGTGTAGCCGTTGGTGGGATCGAACAGATCCCAGTAGCCGGTGGAGGCCTTGGACATGAAGCTCAGGCCAAGGTTGCCGATTCGGCGCAGCGGCGGCATCTGCTTGATCTGGCGCAGATCCCAAAAGCGGTTGCCCTTGGTGTAGTCGGCTTCGCCACGCAGGATGGGTGCGACGAACTGCGGCAGCAGCGTCGGGTCCATCTGGCCATCGCCATCGACCTTCACCACCACCGACGCTCCGTCGATGATCGCCTGTCGATAGCCGGTCATCACCGCGCCGCCCACGCCCTGGTTGACGGCGTGGCGCAGCACGCGCACGCGGGGATCGGTGACGTTGGCCTCGATGAAATCGCCACTCCGTTCCGGGCACGCATCGTCGACGCAGTAGATCAGCGCTACTTCGCTGCCGATCGCCGCGACCACGCCGGCAATGTGCCTGGTCACCTTGTAGCAGGGAATCACGACGGCGATGCGGGACGGTGCGGAAGGAGAATTCATCGATAAATCCAATGCTTTGAAATGAAGAAGCTCAGTAGGGCAAGCGCGGCGTCGCCGGCGGGCTTGACCAGCCACGCCCAGCCCAGGCCCGCCTTGTGCCCGACGATCCACACGATCGCTGAACTCAATACGCTCATCGCGATCCAGGTGACCACGAACCGGATCATCTGGTTCCGGCCAAGCCCGCTGCCGCCGGCGAAAGTGTACTTGCCGTTGAGCCAGTACCCGAACGCGGCACCGCCTGCCCGGGACACAAGGTTAGACGGTACCACCCCCAACCCGGCCCAAGACAAGGCGACGAAGAGTGCCCAGTCGACCGCCAGCTGGATGCCGCCCACGAGGCCAAACCTGCCCATCTCCCCGGCCAGTGACCTGAGCGCCTTGACGCTCAGTCGCTGCGACCAGCTGCGCCGTTGTGCGATCTCAAAGACCATGCTTAGCCAACGGTCAACACGCGCGAGGGGCCCAAGGTACAGGCCACGGCCTTCCCAGCGTCACCAATCACGTAGAAGATCTCATACTGCCCCGCCGCCACGCCATCGAGCCGGATACTGGAGGTCAGCCCCGCATTCGACGGCGGCGCGGCGGCGAACTGCGGCGACGCGCTGACGTCAGCGCGATCCGATCGTTCGGCCGCGAAATACACATCCGTACCGCCCGGCGCCAGGCTGTGCAGCCGGATCGCCCCGGCGCGCTGCGCCGTCGCGCCCGTCTCCACTGCCCAGCCCGCGATCCGGATGGCATCGCCTGCAGCGGCACGCCATCCGTTTCCACCGGAAAGGGCGCCTTCCACGACGTCCAGATAGCACACCAGCGACGCATCGGCCGCAGCGCTGGACATCCACGCCGGTACCGTGGCCAGTGCGGCTTTACCCGCCGGCTCGGCCGACGTGGCGGCGCCGTCGGGTGACATACTGGGCGGTGTTTCAGTGGCGCTGCAGCCGGCAAGGCTGGTCAGCAGCAGGGTGATCCACGGCAACGTGCGCATCACGACTCCTTGATCAGTTTGTTGAACAGCTCGATGTGGCCTGCCACCTGGTTCTGCAGGCTGTATCGGGTCGCACGCTCGCGGCCTGCCTGCACCAGTTGCTGTGCATAGGCTCTGTCTTGGGAAATCCGCTCGAGTGCACGGGTCATTTCGGCGGGATCCAACGGATCCTGCAGCAGCAGGCCCGCACCCTCGGCGATCTCCTGCAGCGAGCTGTTGGCCGAGGTGATGACCGGCGTTCCACAGGCCATGGCCTCAACCACGGGCAGGCCGAAACCTTCGTAGAGGGACGGGTACACGAACGCCGTCGCGCGGCTGTAGAGCGCCGGCAGGTCCTGGATGGGCACATAGCCGAGCACCTTGACCTTGGCACCGGCGCTTTTCATTACCTTGCGCAGGTCATCGTTGAGCCAGCCCGACGCCCCCACCACCACCAGGGTTTCCGGGCCGTCGTAGGCCAGCATCGCCTTGAGCAAGGTCATCAGGTTCTTGCGCGGCTCGATGCTGCCCACGTACAGGAAGAACGATTCGGGCAGCTCGTAACGCTGGCTCACGCTGTGCATCTGCGACCTGGATGCCGACTTGAAGGTCGCCGGATCGATTCCACAGTGGATGGTGTGCACGCGGTCTTCGGCAACTTTGTAGTGCTTGAGGAAGTCGCGGCGCGAGTTCTCCGAGACGGCCACGAAGCTTGCACCGGCCTGCACCGCGCGCTCGAAGTTGCTCGAGCACAGGGCAATGTTCTCGGCGGTGTGGTACGCCGGATGCGACAGGAACGTCGTGTCGTGCACCACCATGAGTGCGTTGGCGCCCACGCCAACCGGGAACACGTTGCCGGCGCAATACACCAGGTCCAGCCCGGGGACGAAATGGTCCGGATCCTTGAACGCGGGCAGCGGACCGCGGTACAGCGTCATGCCACTGCCGAGGCGTGTCTGCAGGCCGGACGGCTTGCCGGGCGCGTAGTCGGGATGCACGAAGTCGCCGAACCCAGGCAGCAGCAGGTAATCGCGCGCACGCCCGGTTTCTGCCTGGTATTCGGACAGGCCCTTGGTCAGCATCGCGACGTAGCGGCCCACACCGGACACTTCACCGCCCATGGCGCGTGAAACATCGATGCCGATACGGCTGCGCACCGCAGCGGGCACTTCCGGCAGGCTGGAGCCCTGCGGATTGAGCGCGGCCAGGCGCGCGCGCATGCGTTCAGAGGAGCGCTCCAGCGACCAAAGCTCACTCACGTCACGCGCCGCCTGCTCACCCTTGGCCCGGGTTTCGTCTGGATGCTCGAAGGCATGGCGCAGCAGCGCGACCAGGTGGTCTTCGTCGGGGAGCGCCCACTGGAAGCCATGGTAGTAAGGGCACTTCGCCTCGGCCGGCGTGAGCGACACCTGCAGCGGATAGCTGTTGTCCTCGTCCATGAAGGCCTGCTGGGCACTCCAGTAACTGCCGATCACCGGGATGCCGCAGGCCATTGCCTCCAGTAGCGGCATGCCCCAGCCTTCCCCGCGTGTCGGCAGCACGAAGCAATCTGCCGAGCGGTACAGCTGGGCCACCTGGTAATACGGCACCGATTCGTTGACCGAATACACGATACGGCCGCCATTGGGGTCCAGCTGCAGCCCGCGGATGATGGCCTCCGGGTCGACGCCCGGGTCGCTGTTGGAATACTTGCAGATCAGCACCACCGGGTCGGTACTGCGGAAGGCGCGGTTGAAAGCGCGCAACAGGATTTCCGGCGACTTGCGCTCACCCCACTCGAAGATCGAGAGGAACGTGAAGACGCCATCGATCTTCATGCCGCGGATGCGCGGATTGAAGTGATTGGTGTCAATGAGCGCGAGCGGCATCACCTTCACCGGCACGGTCACGCCGCTGCGCTGGAAGGTCCATTTGTTGAACTCGGTTGGCACCCACAACTCGTTCATCGTGTTGCAGCCGTCCACCCACTCCTTCGGCACGCCGGTGGTCTCCAGCATGGTGTAGCCGATGCGGTATCCCTCGGTCACACGATTGAAGGCATCGGCCTGACCATAGACCAGCCGCGGCACGTCCGGGCCGGGTGCTTCGCGCTGCTTGATAACTTCCAGCGTATAGACGCCGGTGTTCTGGGCGCGCGATTCGGCGATGGGCAGGACGCTGTCGAGGCCGTACAGGTACTCGTAGGAGACCGATACACCTGCATTGTCCAGGCCACTGGCGATCTGCCGAGCGGTCATCGCATAGCCGACCGGGCGGAAGAAGGTCGAATGCAGGTGCACCTTGTACTGGTAGCGGGCATCGAGCACTTCCTTCCACTTGCCCAGGAAGGTTTCCTTGGACGTGAGGAACATGTCGTTGTGGCTGACCTTGTTGACCGAGGTCGAACCATGCTCGCGGTGGCGGATGGTCAGCGAGCCGCAGTTCATGACCCGGAAGCCGGCGGCGCGCGCCTTGAGGCAGTAGTCGGTGTCTTCGTAGTAGGAGAAGAAGTCTTCGTCCAGGAAGCCCACCGCGTCCATGACCTCACGGCGGATATAGACGCACGCAAACACTACGCCCTCCACTTCCCGGTCGTAGGCGTACTGGTTGATGTCCTTCTCACCCGAGCCCAGCTGCTGCCCCCAGTAGCTGCGGTCAGGGATGTAGGTGCCAGCGTGCTGGAAATCGGCCCCATCCAGGCGTCGGATGCGGCAGCCCACAACACCGACGCGATCTTCGCCGAAGGCAGTGGCCTGCAACTTCTCGATCCAGTGCGGGTCATCGATCTCGGTGTCGTTGTTGAGCAGGATGACGTCGCGATCGGTATCGATCAGGCGCAGCGCTGCGTTATTGCCGCGCACGAAACCCAGGTTGTCGCGGTTGAAGATGGTGGAGATGCCGGCGATCTTGCTCAGGTACTCCACCGTTCCGTCGGTACTGCCGTTGTCGACGACGATCACCTCTACGCGTGAGGTGTCGGTGTGCTTCAGGACACTGGCCAGGCAGGGTTTGGTGTATTCCAATCCGTTCCAGGTCAGGATCACGACCGAAACTGGGCGCGCCACGCGCATGGGTTCGGCGGGGACGTGAAGTGGGCTGTGCTCATTGCTCATGTCAGTCGACCTTATAGATGCTGCAGGTACCCGTGCCGGGGAGACGGGTTGCATGTGTCACTTGGATGCGCTCATCCGCCAAGACGTAGCGCGCGTTTGCCAGCGTGCGGCCATCCACCACGCCGCCGTCGGGCAGCATGCGCATGGCGACCGGCAGGTAAGGCAGGAAGAAGACGTTGTCGACCAGTTCGCGGCGACCACTGGCCACCACGGCGATGCCACCGGGGTCATGGGCGACCATTTCATGCGCCAGGGCGCCGCAGCGCGCGTCAAACGCGCCGGGGCTGCGGCTGAGCTCGTGCCAGGTGCCGGCGTTGGCCACCGTCAGCCACGTGGCCAGCAGCGCCAGCTGCAGGGTCCGCCGCAGCCAGCCGTCGCGCACAGCGGCGATCGCCAGCACCAGGACCACAAAACCGACCAGCCACCATCGCGTGAACCGGTACCACTGTGCTTCCATGCTGTCCACGGTGGCGCCGAACCAGGGCGAGACATTGAGCTTGAGCACCATCACGAACAGCAACGCGGCGCACAGCACGCTGGCGAGCACGCCCCAGTAGACATGCCAGGCCAGTGCTGATTGTTCGCGGCGCGGACGGGGAACGAACAGCAGGATCAACAGCAGGGGGAAAGAGGAGAAGTAATAGCGGCTGTGCCAGCGTCCAAGCCCGCCCAAGTCGCTGGGCGAGATACCGACGGTGAACACGATCGCCATGCCGATTGCGCCGGCCGTGGCGAGCAGCAGGAACAGGCTGGTCGTGCGCACCTGTGCCGGCGTGCGCTGGTTGCGCCAGGGCAGCAGTATGGCGACGCCCGCAGCCAGTGCCAGCGAGAATGGGATCGACAGGATCGTCAGGTGGCCCAGCAGCAGCCCGGCTGCGCCGTGCAGGTCGGACATGATCGTATGCTGCCAGCCGCCCAGGCGGTTGCCATACATGCCCAGCCCATCGGTAGTCGGCGCCGACAGGCTGACCGTCACCATCTTGAAGACCAGGTAGCTGGACAGCGGCGCCAGCAACCAAGTCGGACGCGTCAAGAATTGACGTAGTGTCCCTTCACGCAGCGCAACGAGTCCCCACGTCATCAACGCCGCCATCAATACGGTGATGCCGTTGAGGCGCACGTTGAGCATCAAGCCGATCCAGACACCGAAGACAATCGGCGCGGTGATCGAGCCGGAACGTTCCAGGCAGCGCACGCCCGCCCAGCAGGCCCAGAGGTAGAGGGGGAAGTACAGCACCTCGGTGACCGCGTAGGCGGAGATGAAGACCCCCGGCAGTGCGATGGCGGCCACCGCGATCACCAAGCTCAGGCGACCATTGAGGAAGCGCCGCGCCATCAGGTAGGTGGGGAACAGCCCAGAGGCAACGATCAACGCATTGATCAACCGTACGCCGGTATAGAACGAATCACCGATCATGAAACTCGGTGCGATCAGATACGGGTACAGCATGTTGGGCAGGTTGGTCGCGTGCTGGATCTGGTCGGGCAGCGGGATGCCGGATCGACCGCCACCGGCCCAGATGCCCGAGGCGATCATCTTGTAGACGTATTCGTCGCCGGACCAGTAAGGCAACAGCTGCGCGGCAACGTACCGAATCAGCGCGGCGCTCAGCCACAGGGCGACCAGCAACGACCACGGAATGTACGCGGCGGCCACCGCGTCATCCTTGCGGGTCCAGTCGGCGACGGCGGCGATCAGCGCCACAGCGGCGGCGAGCAGCAATGCCATCAACAGGTGACCGACCCAGATGCGCCAGGTCGGCACTTCAACCACCCGGATGTCGCTGAGCAGCAGCCCTGGAGGCCCGTCGTAGAAGATGCGCAGCGACACCACGTCCGGCACGTCGTGCCCGACGTCCATGGTGTCCGACCAATGCACGGAGGTCTGGCCCGGCTGGGTGGCGAACGTCCGCTCCTGGGCAGGATTGTCGTAGCCCGGTCCGAACAGGTCCACCACGATGGCAGCGGGCGCCCCCGGGGCGGCATCGACGGAGAACGCGAAGGAATAGCGCTTGTCCGCACGCAGGCGGAATTGTCCGGCGAGCGAATGCGAAGGCTGGCCACCCACGGCGCGGAAGCCCTTACCCTCCACGCGGAAACCGTCCATCTGCACACTTTCGGCCTGCAGTTGCGGAGCGTGGCGGGGGTCGGCCTGAAACGTGCCCCACCACCACACCAGCAGCAGGGCCAGCAGCGTGGCCCCCGCCGCCCAAGCCACGGCAGGGAGGCGCGCACCGCGCCGGTCGCTCAGTTCAATACGCTGGTTCAACTTGTCTTCCATTCCCTGCGTTCTCGGGTCCCGTTCAGGCCTGGAGGCGGCGAAGATCCGCGTCCACCATCGAGATGATCAGCTGCTGGAGGCTGGTCTTGGGCGTCCAGCCCAGGACCTTCTGGGCCTTGGCCGGGTTGCCGAGCAGCACGTCCACTTCGGCCGGGCGCAGGAACTTCTCGTCGATGACCACGTGCTGCTGGTAGTCCAGGCCGACGTGGGCGAAGGCGATCTGACACATGTCACGCACGGTGGTGGTGATGCCGGTGGCGATCACGTAGTCATCGGCGTGGTCCTGCTGCAGCATGAGCCACATGGCCTCGACGTAGTCGCCGGCAAAACCCCAATCGCGCTTGGCATCAATGTTGCCGAGGTGCAGCTTGTCCTGCAGGCCCAGCTTGATGCGCGCGACCGCATCGGTCACCTTGCGGGTGACGAATTCGATGCCGCGCAGGGGCGATTCGTGGTTGAACAGGATGCCGCTGGAGGCATGCATGCCGTGGCTTTCGCGGTAGTTGACGGTGGCCCAATGGCCCATCAGCTTGGCGACGCCATACGGGCTGCGCGGGTAGAATGGCGTGCGCTCGTCCTGCATCTCGGCCTGGATCAGTCCGAACATTTCGCTGGTCGATGCTTGGTAGAAACGCGCGTCGGGGCGCACGATCCGCACCGCTTCAAGCATATTGATCACACCGACGCCGTCGAGCTGCGCGGTCAGCACCGGCTGCTGCCAGGAGCTACCGACGAAACTCTGCGCAGCAAGGTTGTATACCTCGGTGGCAGCGGAGAGCTGCATCGCGCGGATCAACGAGGACAGGTCGGAAATATCGCCATCAATCAGCTGGACCTGCTTGTCCACACCCAGCTCGCGCAGGCGCCACAGGGTATCGGTGCTGCGACGGGCCAGCAGGCCGTACACGGTGTAATCCTTCTCCAGCAGCAGCTTGGACAGGTAGGCGCCGTCCTGACCGGTGATGCCAGTAATCAATGCGGATTTGGTGCTCATTGGCTTCTCACTGATTGCAATATGTCGGCGAGCGTCTGATCGAAATCGATGAGTGGACGCCAGCCTGTGTCATGGGTAGTGGCGAAGGGATCGGCCACCATTCGTCGCTGTTCGGAAGGGCGAAGCCGGGTCGCGTCGACCCGGATATCCGCCTGCACCTGCGCCAGCTCAAGCATGCGGCGCAGAATCTGCGCCACTGAACGCTCTACGCCCGACGCAACGATGTAGCGGGTCTGATCCTGCCCGTGGGCGAGGATCGCCGCATAGGCGGATACCACGTCGCGTACATCGCTGAAATCGCGCGTTGCGTCGATGTCACCGACATCGATCACTGCAGGTTGCCGTCCCTCCTTGATGGCCATTACCTGATGGGCCAAGGAGGATACAACGAACCGGTTACTCTGCCCCGGTCCAATGTGGTTGAACGGGCGGGCCACCAGCACCTGCGCGGCGGTCCGACGCGACCATTGCAGGCACAGCTCTTCGGCGGCCAGTTTGCTGGACGCATACGGGTTGCCGGGATGAGGCACAGTGGCGGCAGTGACCGGCAGGTCGCGCTCCTCCACCCGGCCGTAGATGTCGCCTGAGCTCACCAGCAGCAGGCGACCGCTGAAACCGGCGGCTTCCAGCGCCTGGATCAGATTGAGGGTACCGATCACGTTGATCTCGTACGTTTCCTTGGGCTCGGCGATGGCGCGTGGCACGAAGCTCTGCGCAGCCAGGTGGATGACGGCTTCCGGGCGCTGATCGGCGATGAACGCAGCCAGTGCATCGCCGTCCCGCAGGTCCAGCCCGGTCGGAAGCACGACGGCCGCGCACTGCGGACCGAACCGGCCAGCGGCGATTGCCGCCAGCAGGTGCCCACCGACGAAGCCGGTCGCGCCTGTCACCAGCACCTTCGAAGTCACGGTTCCGACACCGACTTGCGCGCCATGATCGCGTAATCGCGCGATGCGTGGAGCGGCTTGACCAGTGCATTGATGGTGGCCGAACCGGGGATGTCGTCGGCAACGAAGTCGACCTCGGACGTACCACGCGCCTCGAAGAGCGGCTTGATGTCGGACTGCGCGAAGCCACGCGCCTGCACCAGCCAGCGCAGCATCTGCGGCGGCAGCGGGTTGCGATGGGTGGGATCCATGTAGAAGGCCCACTGGGCGACCAGGGCATTTTCCGGATTGGGCGTTTCCACGATCAAGCCGCCGCCCGGCACCAGCACCCGCCGTACTTCATCGAACAGGTCGATCAGCGTACGGAAACTCAGGTGCTCGGCAAGGTGGAACAGCGTCACCATGCCCAATGATGCATCCGGAAGCGTGCGGAGCTTGCTCAGCGCGTCGATGTACTCGACGCTCAGTCCCCTGTTCTCGCATTCCTCCACGAACAGGCTGTTGAGGTCCACGCCAGAGGCATGCAGGCCTTGTTCGCGCAGCATGTCCAACCACTCGCCACGACCGCAGCCAAGATCCAGCACCGGCGCTGACGGGGTACCCGCGCCTACGTCTGTGATAAACTTGATATACGGCTGCAGGCGTTCGCGAATCTCGGCCTGAGGGCCGCGGAACTGATCTTCGAACGCGGCATACAGTTCGTCCAGGTCCGAATCAACCGCCGACGCATCGACCGTCGCGGCGGTGGCCTCGGTACTTGCCACCGGCGGCCGCGGTGCCAGGCGGAAACGCGGCATCGCCTGCAGGGCCGCAAGCTCCTCGGTCATGCGCGGCATAGCCTGCAGCGTGGCGAGCTGTTCGGCCATCTGCTCTGCCAGCACGTTGATGCGCTGCCCGAGCTCATCCACCTGGGTAGTACTGGGCATGCGTTGCAGCGCCTGCTCCTGCGACTCCAGACGCGCAGCCTGTTCGGCCACCACCTGGGAAATGGTGCCCTGGAAGAACTGCAGATCGCCACTGACCGCCGAGATGTGGGTTTCCACGGCGCGCGCATGGCGCGGCAGGCGCACCAGCGCATGCACCCAGTGCAGCATCCAGCCCAGGACCGGGATCCGGCGCCAGGCATGCAGCTTGTACGGGATCAACAGACCATCGATGTGCACCCCGTTGGTATGCCCTTCCGGCGACCAGCGCAGCGCAGCAAGGATCTCGATCTTGCTGGCCGCACCCGAACGCAGCGCCTGGAGATGGCTGCGTGCGTGCTCGTCGGGCGCGCGATGCAGGATCGCTTCGTACGCATGGGTAACGAACGCGAGGTCGTCGTAGCCAAGAAAATCGGCCAGCACATACTCGGTCCGCTTCTTGAAGTCCGCAGTCGGCGGCTTGAAGGCGGGATTCGGCGCCGCGCTGTGGGTTCCCGCTACCACGCTGGTGAGGACGGCCGAAGCCGCCCCCCCCGTGCCGATTTCGCCAACGCCTAGGCGCATGCGCACGCGACGCATGACCTCGTCGGCTGAAATCAAGCTTTCCTGACTGGATGACATCGATGGATCCTCAGATTATCTAGATGCTTGTAGGGTCGAGGCAGGCCGGAGCCTGTGAATTGCGGCATGGCCTGTCACGCGATGGATATCCGGGGGGGTATCCAGCTGGTCCCTATGAAGTACTGCTTGTCCATGTTGGCGACGGAGAATACAAGGGCCATGTCGCGCCATTCATAATTGTGACCAAGATGGTCCTGGGCATCACTGAGCGAAAGTGACACGGAATAGGTCCCGGGCCCAAGCGTGGCGATGAAGTCTGCGCTGAAGGTCAGCGCCTGACCAGCCACCACTCCCGAGACCACCTGCTCGGTATGGTAGGTGTTGGTACCGAAAATGGCCTGCCCGAGACGGTCGCGGATCATGTAGCCGAAGACCAGCTTGTCGATCGGGGCAGCCACTTTCACCCCAACGCGAAGGCTCACGGGCTCACCGACGGCGACATATTCGGTTGCTTCGCCCTTGTCATTGAGCAGTTGCACGGTCTCGATGGCTGCTTCGCCGGTGCCAGAGGAGATCGCAGCAGCGCCGTCCTCGCGCACTGCCACGTTGATCGTGCCCTGCTCTTTCTGCGCGATCAGCGCGTTGTAGTAGTCGATGACCTGCTTGGGATCGGCGTCGAGCAGCAGCCGCCCCCCCTCCAGGAGGATGGCTCGGTCGCACAGCACCTGCACGGCGGTGGGATCGTGCGACACGAACAGCAGGCTGGTGCCCTGCTCGCGGAAGGCCTTGATGCGGTCGAAGCACTTGTGCACGAAGTAGGCGTCACCCACCGACAAGGCTTCGTCGACGATCAGCAGGTCCGGCCTGAATGCGGTAGCCACACTGAACGCCACGCGCATCTGCATGCCGCTGGAATAGGTCCGCACGGGCGCGTCGAAATACTCGCCAATCTCGGCGAAGGCTTCGATGTCATCCATGGCGTCGGCGATCGCCTGCTGCGGATGGCCCATCAATCCGGCGGCGTGGTAGACGTTCTGGCGTCCGGTCAAGTCGAGGTTGAAGCCCATGCCCAGTTCGAGGATCGCCGACACCTTGCCCTTCTGCGTAACACTGCCCTTGCTGGGCTGGGAGGTGCCGGTGATTAGCTTGAGCAGCGTACTCTTGCCGGCGCCGTTCTGCCCCACAATACCCACGCTTTCGCCAGGGCCTACCGCGAAACTGATGTCGCGTAGAACCCAGTGCTGTTCCGCCGGTTTAACCGGCAGGCCGAACCAGGACATGAAACGCATCCACTCGCTGTTCCAGCGCGAGTAGCACTTGCCGACGCCACGTACTTTCAACAGAGAACTCATAGAGCATCCACCAATTCAGCGCTGGACTTGCGGAACATCAACAATGCAACACCTGCCAGCAGGGCCGTGGCCAGCACCAATCCACCCAGCTGGCCCCACAGCGGCGGCTTGCCGTAGACAAGCACGTTCTGATAGCTGGTGACCAGCACATACAGGGGGTTGAACTTGAACCACGCCTGGTAGCGCGCGGGCAGCGCGTTGAGGTTGTAGACGACGGGGGTGAGCCAGAACAGCGCGTTCAGCACCACAGGGATGACCTGACCGAGATCGCGCATGAAGACATTGATCACGCCCAGCAGGGTGCCCAGGCTCATCGCCAAGGCGAGGGTCATCAGCACCAGTACCGGAAGCCAGATAACGTTCGCGTCCGGGAAGTGGCCCAGCGCGGCGAACACACCGAAGATGGCCGCGCAGAGGAGCACGTTGTTCACCAGCATGGTGCCTGCCGCGATGATCGGCAGGCACAGCCGTGGGAACGCCATCTTCTTCATCAGGTTGGCGTTGTCGATGAACAGTGTCAGACACCGCTGAATGGTTTCGGCGAACAACGTCCAGAACAACATGCCGGCCATCAGGTACAGGGCGTAGGCGTACTTGTTGTCCACGCCCGGCAGTTTCGCCGACAGGACCTCGGACAGGATCAGCGCGAAGATCAGCACCTGCGCCAGCGGGTGGATCACCATCCACAGCCCGCCCAGCTTGCTGCGGGTGAACCGCGCCCGAAGATCGTTCTTGATCGACGAGAGGATGAAGAATCGGTAGCTCCAGATGGAGCGCAACACACTGCTCATGGGGTTCCTGCTCCAGACAGACCGCGTCCATCCGGCGACGCCGGCACGGCCAAGGGGGGGGGGCTCTCCAGGTACGCCGCCAGCAACGCACCTGAGCGCTGCAGCGACATGCCATGTTCAATTTCCCGACGCGCCCGCCCGACCCGGTCGGCAACGTCGGCTGGGCGGTCGACCACCTGCTGCATCAACGCGGCCGCGTGCCGGACGTCCGGCTCGGCCCATACCTGGCCTTCGGCGTGTGGATACTCGCCGGTTTTGACAGGCACCAGCGTGTAATCCACCAGCAGGCTGTTGCCTGCATTCATGAAATCCATGTTTCCCGACCAGCCGGTAGCGATAACCGGCTTACCCAGTCGCATGCACTCGGCCATGCCCAGACCAAGCCCTTCGGCACGATGCAGGGAAACATAAGCATCGCAGTGGCACTGAAGTGCCTGCAGATGCCGCACATCGATCACGTCATCGCGCAGCAGGATGCGGGAGTCGGCACCGGCAAGAGCCAGCAACTGGCGCAGGGCGTCCGGGTTTCGATGGCCGTTGCTGGACTTCAACATCAGCACGACGTCCTTGCGCTCCGGCGGAAACGCTGCGCGGAAAGCGTTGATGACGGCGCCGGGATTCTTGCGTGCCACTGCGGAATTGCAGTCGAAGGTGCACAGGAACACGAAAGCGCCGTCGGGTAGGCCGAGGTCGGCGCGCGCAAGGCGGCTGGGCTCGGCGTCCAGCAAGGGGAACGGGATCCGGGTCACAGGCTTGTCAGTCACTGCGCGGAAGGCATCGGCAACGAATTCCGTGGCCACGATGATCTCGTCCACGGCAGCCACCGCCTCACGCCAGGCATCGGGCACGCGCGGCAGCTCCCAGAACCAGCAAGCCACTACTCGCTGTGGCCGCTCCACGTCCCCACGGGCCGCCATCGCTTCGCTGAAGTGGTCCGGATTGACGAATACCAGCGTGGTGGCAAACGCGCCGACGCCGGGCCGCAGGTGCGACACCAGGCTCTGGTCTGCATTGGCGTGAGGGACGGCCACGCGCGAATCCTGCAGGGATACCGGGTAGCCCACGTTCATCAGTGCCTGGCTGTAAGCGCGCGCGCTGACACCCAGCCCGAACTGGCCGCGCAGGTAACCCAACACGTTCACGCCCCGTTTCCACACCGGATCGGGGGGCGGGGAGGACTGCGACGTCGTCGGGTCGGGCAGCGTCCAGGCCGGGCCCTGGGCAAAGCGCAACCCATCGCACAGGCGCTGGTTGCGACGCCGTGATAGCCATTCGCGCAGCGCAACCGGCAGCAGCGAACGGTACAGCCGCACCAGCAAAGGGAGCGCAGGTCCACTCATTCGAGTAGGCCTTCCCGGCGCGTCCACGGCAGCGATGGGAAACTGCACTTCAAGCAGCGAGTGCCTCTTCCAGATCCACCTGCAGATCCCCCAGCTCCTCCACACCCACGCTCAGCCGCACCAGCGCATCGCTGATCCCCAGCTGCTCCCGGCGCGCGACCGGGATCGAGGCATGCGTCATCACCGCCGGATGGTTCACCAGGCTTTCCACGCCGCCCAGCGACTCGGCCAGGGTGAACAGTTCGGTCTTCTCGCAGAAGCGCTTGGCCGCCTCGAACCCGCCCTTCAGCACGATCGAGACGATGCCACCGAAGCCGGCCATCTGCTTGCCGGCCAGCTCATGCTGCGGGTGCGAGGGCAGGCCCGGGTAGATCACTTTTTCCACCGCCGGGTGCTTTTCCAGCCACTGCGCCAGCGCCAGCGCGTTGGCGCAGTGTGCCTTCATCCGCAGCGGCAGGGTCTTCAGGCCGCGCAGGGCCAGGAAGCTGTCGAACGGCCCCTGCACACCACCCACCGAGTTCTGCAGGAACGCCATCTGTTCGGCCAGGTCGGCATCATCACCGACCACGACCATGCCGCCGACCATGTCCGAGTGACCGTTGAGGTACTTGGTGGCCGAATGCAGGACCAGGTCCGCGCCCAGCTCCAGCGGGCGCTGCAGCATCGGCGAGGCAAAGGTGTTGTCGACCACCACGATCAG
>Ga0308167_1002089_pt1 | contig 19899 bp, 22 predicted proteins | sample PhyCR1_2_FD_202138 | JGI IMG/M metagenome (GOLD analysis project Ga0308167, IMG submission 202138) | Phyllosphere microbial communities from UC Gill Tract Community Farm, Albany, California, United States - DLSLRC.R1 | ecosystem: Host-associated > Plants > Phyllosphere > Unclassified | place... | reverse complement strand
GGGGGCTCGCGCCTCCAGGCTGGTCACTTCTCGGGCACGCGACGAACGCCCGCCACCGGCTCCGGCTCCGGGGCGAACGACTCACCCGAGCGGCTCGACGCCGTAGCTCGTGACCACCGCCCGCAACTCCTCCAGGTACGTCTGCGCCTGCTCCGTCAGGGGCACCGAGGAGTGCGCGATCCACCCGATCTCGATGCGCTCGTCGACGTCGAGCGGGATGGCGACGATCTCCGGGTCGAGGTCGTCACTGATGAGCCCGGTCGAGATGGTGTACCCGCCGAGCCCGATCATCAGGTTGAAGATCGTCGCCCGGTCCGACACCCGGATCTCCCGCTTGCTCGACATCGTCGACAGGATCTCCTCGGCCAGGTAGAAGGAGTTGTTCGCGCCCTGGTCGAACGTCAGGCGCGGCAGTTCGGCCAGGTCGTCGAGCGTCGCCCGCTCCTGCGACGCCAGCGGGTTCCGCCGGGCGACGAAGACGTGCGGCTGCGCGACGAACAGCGGCGTGAACACGACTCCGGCGTCCCGCATCAGCTTGCCGAGGACCTGCCGGTTGAAGTCGTTGCGGTAGAGGATGCCGAGCTCGCTCCGCAGCGTCCGGACGTCCTCGATGATGTCCCACGTGCGGGTCTCGCGCAGCGAGAACTCGTACTGGTCGGCGTCGGCGCCCTCGACCATCCGCACGAAGGCCTCGACCGCGAACGAGTAGTGCTGGGCCGACACCCCGAGCAGCCGGCGCGACGCCTGGCGCCCGACGTACCGCTGCTCGAGCAACGACACCTGCTCGACGACCTGGCGGGCGTACCCGAGGAACTCGACGCCGTCGACGGTGAGCACGACCCCACGTGCGGACCGGGTGAAGAGCGGCCGGCCGATGCGAGCCTCCAGGTCCTTCATCGCAGCCGACATGGTCGGCTGCGAGACGTAGAGCAGGTCTGCGGCCGCGCTGATCGATCCTTCGGAGGCGACCTCGATGAAGTACCGCAGCTGCTGCAGGGTGATGTCGTTCGCAACGCGAGCCATAGGAACAGGCTATGCGACCGCATAGCGTCTCGGTATTACCTGATGACCCGCGCCTCCCGTCATGATCGGAGGACCCTTCCCACAGTGCCCGCGGGCGCTCGACGACCGGACTCCGGACCATGGCGAACGACATCACCTTCAGCATCAGCAGGACACGCTTCGACGAGGACTACTCCCCCGCCGAGAGCTCCCGCCTGACGACGAACTTCGCGAACCTGGCCCGCGGGGAGCACCGCCAGCAGAACCTCCGCAACGCGCTCGCGCTGATCAACGGGCGCTGCAACGACCTGGCCGGTCACCCGGACGCGGATCGCTACCGCGTCGAGCTCGACATCGTGTCGGTGACGATGCAGTTCGAGGACGGCGGTCTGGTCGAGCGCTTCCCCTTGATCGAGGTGCTCGACGTCACGATCGTCGACCAGCACTCCGGCGAGCGCCACCAGGGCATCGTCGGCAACAACTTCTCGTCGTACCTCCGCGACCACGACTTCGCCGTCCGCCTGCCGTCCGCATCCTCGCTCCCCGCCGACTTCGGGCTGCTGCACGGACAGCTCTTCCAGCACTTCCTGCGGTCGGACGCGTTCCGGTCGGAGTTCGACGCGGAGCCCGTCGTCTGCATCAGCGTCTCGACGAGCCAGACCTACCGACAGACGGGCTTCGTGCACCCGGTCCTCGGTGCGGAGTACGAGCACGAGCACTCGTCGCTCACCGACGACTACTTCGGTCGCATGGGCATGCAGGTCCGGTACTGCATGCCGCCGGGGTCCAAGGCACCGCTCGCCTTCTACTCGCGCGGCGACGTCCTCACCGACTACTCGGACCTGCAGCTCATCGGCACGATCGCCACCATGGAGACGTTCCAGAAGATCTACCGGCCGGAGATCTACAACGCGAACGAGGTCGCGCCGAGCACGTTCCGCCCGACCCTCGAGCACGACGACTGGACGTCGACCGGCATCGCCTACGACCGCGAGGAACGCAGCCGCCTCGGCGCCACGCAGGGCCGGTGGACCGAGGAGCACCTCGTCACACCGCACCGCGACTTCCTCGACCGCTGGCTCGCCGAGCAGACCGCACACGCCGGCCAGGCTCTTCCCGCCGCCCCCGCTGCCCTCACCCACTGACCGACTGGACCCCCACGCGCATGAGCACGCTCCTCCCCACCGCGATCGTCGGCAGCCTGCCGAAGCCCTCCTGGCTCGCCGAGCCCGAGCGACTCTGGTCCCCCTGGCTGCTCGAGGGAGACACGCTGGTCGAGGGCAAGCAGGACGCCCTCCGCTCCGCCGTCCACGAGCAGGAGCGCAACGGGATCGACCTCGTCAGCGACGGCGAGCAGACCCGCCAGCACTTCGTCACGACGTTCATCGAGCACCTCGACGGGATCGACCAGGAGCGCAAGGAGACCGTGCGCATCCGCGACCGCTACGACGCCGCCGTGCCCACGGTCGTCGGCGCGGTGAGCCGCCCGGAGCCGGTGTTCGTCGAGGACGCGAGGTTCCTCCGCGCCCAGACCGACCGGCCGATCAAGTGGGCACTCCCCGGCCCGATGACCATGATCGACACGCTCTCCGACCAGCACTACAAGAGCCGCGAGAAGCTGGCGTGGGAGTTCGCCACGATCCTCAACCAGGAGGCACTCGAGCTGCAGGACGCCGGCGTCGACGTCATCCAGTTCGACGAGCCCGCGTTCACCGTCTTCCACGACGAGGTGCGGGACTGGGGCGTCGCCGCACTCGAGCGCGCCGCCGAGGGCCTGCGCGCCGAGACCGCCGTGCACATCTGCTACGGCTACGGCATCGAGGCGAACAACCGGTGGAAGGAGACCCTCGGCGCCGAGTGGCGGCAGTACGAGCAGTCCTTCCCGCTCCTGCAGCAGTCCTCGATCGACATCGTCTCCCTCGAGTGCATCCACTCCCACGTCCCGCTCGAACTCGTCGAGCTCATCCGCGGCAAGAAGGTCATGCTCGGTGCGATCGACGTCGCCACCGAGCAGGTCGAGACACCCGAAGAGGTCGCCGCAGTCCTCCGCCGCGCTCTCGACCACGTCGACGCCGACAAGCTCATCCCGAGCACGAACTGCGGCATGGCGCCGCTGGCGCGTGGGGCGGCCCTGCAGAAGCTCGGTGCGCTGTCCGCGGGTGCGGACATCGTCCGAGCCGAGCTCGCGAGCGTCGCGGTGCCGACAGCGCGGTAGCGGCGCGGCTCCAGACCGGTCTGGAGGCACGGCTCGGTCCCTCGACGAACGTGACGATCGACTGCTTCGCCTGCTCAGGGCTCTTCCCGCAGCGCTCGGGCCCGCCGCGCGACCACTGACACAAGCAGGTCAGGCTGGGAGCGTTGACTACGCCCATGATCACCAAGAGCACGATCCACGAGGTCGAGAACGCGCCCGTCAAGGACCGCGACGGCGCATCCGTCGGCAAGGTCGCGCAGGTGTTCCCCTCCGCCGAGGACGGCAGCGCCGCGTTCGTCAGCGTCGCGACCGGACTCCTCGGGGGTCACACCGTGCTCGTCCCGGTCGAGGACGCCACGTTCGACGGCACCGACCTGCACGTCGGCTACTCGAAGAGCGCGATCAAGGATGCCCCTTCCCCAGGAGCCGGGAACACCGTGACCGACACCCAGGCGGATGCCGTCCGCAAGCACTTCGGGCTGTCCCCGGCAGGCAAGGCGACCGGCGACATGGGCGACCCGCACGAGAACCTCGACCAGGCCGGTACCGGTCCGGCGGGCGCTGACGACACCGAGGGCGCGGGAGCGACGCCGCCGGCGTGAGCCGCACCAGGATGCTCTTGTGAGCGACGACCGAGACATCTTCGCACCGGAGGTGCGCGGCACCTTCTTCCGCGCGGTGGACCCGCGCTTCCGCGCATCCGCCATCGCAGGGTCACGGTCCGCAGGCCGGTACTCACGTGCTGACGAGCCCACGCTGTACCTCAGCTCGTCGGTCGAGGGTGTGGAGGCCGCACTGGTGGCGCATCCGGACACGCGCGCCACGGAGCCGATGATCGTCGAGGTGGACGTGGTGGCGTCCCGGATCGTCGACCTCCGCGACCGGGCCGCTCGTTCCGAAGCCGTGGTCGACCTCGAGGACGCGACCGCTCCGTGGCAGCAGGTCGTCGCAGACGGTGGCGTCCCGGCCTCGTGGCAGGTCCGAGACCGCCTGGTGGCACTCGGCGCCGACGGCCTGATCGATCCGTCGAGGAAGCGCCCGGGCCTCTGGCACCTCGTGTTGTTCCGCTGGAACACCGACGGTGCGCCGCAGGTACGCGTCCGGACAGAGGCCGGCTGAGACCGTGCCGGGTTCGACGACACGTAGGTGACACTGATACTTCGCTGTTCTCCGCCGGGGACGCTAGCGTCGTCGGCATGGACGGTGCGGTGGTGTTCCCGATGGCCCTCGAGATCGGGGCGGCTGCGCTGGTCACGTGGCTGACGTGGAGGGCCGCCAACGGCTCGCTGCCACGGAACAGCCTCGCCGGCGTCCGGACGTCGGTCACGATGTCGAGCGAGGCGGCCTGGCGGATCGGCCATCGTGCAGCGCTGCGCCCGACGATCGTCTCCGGCCTCCTCGTGACGGCGTGGTGCGCGATCAGCATCGGAGTTCCAGCACTCCACACTCCTGCCGCCGTCCTCGTCGCCGCTGGTCTCCTCGTCGGTGGAGCACTCCTGTCCATCCCGGCCGCCCACCGCGCCGTACGACGAGCGTTGCCCGAGGCTGGAGGCGACGGTTCTCACCCCGATGGCTCCCCCGCGACCCCGTCGCCCGTCTCGAGTGAGAGGGACACTGACGACGCCGATACGGTCGGATGATGCTGTGCACGTGGGTGTCCCATCCCGAGGTGACCGTCGACCCGACCGTCCGGATCCAGGACTGGGGTCTGGCGCCGGTCGGACGGGCCCGCGCCGCACACATCGCGACGCTGTTCCCCCAGCCCCTCCGCATCGTCAGCAGCAGCGAGCGGAAGGCCCTGGACACCGCCGAGATCATCGCCGGACAGTGGGGCTCGGAGTTCGAGGTCGACGAGGACCTCGGTGAGATGGACCGCAGCGCGACCGGTTACCTCGACCCGCGCGAGTTCGAACCGACCGTCGACGCGTTCTTCGCCGAACCGCACCGGTCCGCCCGTGGTTGGGAACGCGCGATCGACGCCCAGAGCCGTGTCGAGCGCGCGGTCCGACGCATCGCGGCACAGACGCCCGAGCGGGGCATCGCGTTCATCGCTCACGGCGGGGTCGGCGCACTCCTGCTGGCGAGCCTCCGACGCGAGCCCATCAGCCGCGCACTCGACCAGCCCGCGATGGGCAGCTCCTTCGCCTTCGACCCGCAGGACTGGACGGCGCTGTCGTCGTGGGAGCACGTCGGCTGAAGCGGGAGGCGGGGGGGCAGGTCCGGCGGCGGCAGATCAGGTCGAGAGCAGTACGCTGCCGTCAGGGGAACGCGAGGGGGAACCGTGACCACAGATCATCGGGAACGAGCGACGGCCGGGCAGCTCGAGTGGCCCGCGGTGTCCTGGCCGGGGCTGCCGTAGATGGACGACCAGGACACGCGCTCAGGCCTCCCGTACGACTCATGGCCGGAGTCGGAGGTCGACGACCAGCGCACCGTCGCCCAGGTCAACAGCAGCCGGAAGGCCTTCCGCACCACGGCCAGGGCCGGCTTCATCATCGCGCCGGCGATGTTCCTCCTCCCGCTCGTCTACCCGCTGCTCGGCCTCGGGTGGCACTTCCTGCCGATCATCTGCATGACGGCGGCGTGGGCCGTGCTCGTCTCCGCGTGCTCGTTCGCCGCGATGACCACCACGGAGCCAGCAGGTCACCCCTGGGTGCACCAGGTGTGGGCGGTACCCGCGGCCGTCCTCGCGATGTTCCCCGGCGGCATCGCCGCCTTCGCGCTGTACGGGTCGGTCGTCGCAACGGTCCACCAGGCAACGAAGTGACGGGCGGGCGCCGCTGCACCCGCAGGACCCGCGCCTCCCGGCCCGGACCGGAGGCGCGCGAGCGCCGCTGACCCGAACGGTGTGCTGCACCAACCGTTGCTCGGTCGACGTGGACGCTGCTAGCGTTCGTCGGTCTGGTCCGACGACGGGGAAGGTGGCGACGATGCCGTTCAGTGCCCCTCGTGGACTGTTCCCCACGAAAGCCGCGCCCGAGCTCGTCGGACCGCGGCCCGTCCCTCCCGGAGTCATGGCAACGCAGCACTGAGCTGACCGACACGGTCAGCCCTCCTCGCCGCGAGCGTTCTGCTCGCGTGCTCCTGCACGCCCGCGCCGCCGCTCGGCGGCGGTGCGACGACCTCACGGGAACACCTCCATGCGCTTCACCCCTGCCCGGTTCCGGGCCCCGCTCGCGAGCCTCCACGAGCACCGCTTCGTCACGTTCGCGGTCCTGACCGACACCATCGGCGCCGGCCTCACGCTGCCGCTGACGATCGTCTACTTCGCGATCACCACCGACGTGTCCCTGGCGGTGATCGGTGTCCTCTCCACCGTCGCATCGCTGGTGGCACTCCCGATCGGACTCGTCGGCGGCGTCCTCACCGACCGGTTCGGTGCCAGGGCGTCGATGGTCCTCAACAACCTGCTCTCCGCAGCGGGCTTCACGCTCTACCTCTCCGCCCACGATCCGGTGGTGATCTTCGCGGCGATCTTCCTCGCCAACGCATCCGAACGGCTCTACTGGACCTCGTGGACCGCGTACGTCCACGACCTCGCGGCGGGCCGCCCGTTCGAGCGCTGGTTCGCCTTCCTCGAAGCGACGAAGGCCGCCGCCCTCGGGGCAGGCGCGATCGTCGCTGCGGTCACCCTCGCGCACGGACACCAGGACGGGTTGCGGTGGCTGGTCCTCGCCAACGTCGTCACCAGCGTCGCAGCGGCCGTCGTGTTCGCCACGCAACGCACCGGTCATCGAACCCCGCCGGCGGCGGCACCGACGGGAGCGGGACCAGCCGATGCCTCCGGGCTGCTCCGCGCCTTCGTCGCCGACCGGTCGATGCGTCTCATCGCGCTCGGCCAGTTCCTGATCGGTCCCGCCATGCTGCTGCCGAACGTCGCGTTCGCCGTCCTGTTCATCGAGCGGTGGGGCGTGTCCCCGGCGGTCGCACCCGTCCAGTTCGCCATCGCCACTGGCCTGTGCGCACTCTTCCAGACATCCGTCACCCGATGGGTCGCCGGGCGACGGCGCGGGACGCTCATCGCGCTCGGCGCCGTCCTGACCGCTGCGACGACGGCACCGTTGATCGTCCTTCCTCCGCTGCACGGACCGGGCGCGTGGTCCTACGTCGTCGTGGTCGCGGTCGTGCTGGCCGTGGCGGACATGATCTCCCTGCCCGCGGCGAACGCGGTCATGGCCGCAGCTCCGCACCCATGCATCCGAGGCCGAGCGATCGGGGTGTTCCAGACCGCGAGCTCGATCGGGATGGCACTCTTCCCGCTCACCCTCGGACTGCTGGACTCGCGGATGCCCTGGCTCCTGTGGCTCATCGCCACTGGTGTGTTCCTCGCCGCTGCCTGGGCCTGGCACGCAGCGGTCCGCGGACTGCCGCGCCGGGTCCAGGGAACGGGGTCGACCGACGTCGACGGGTGAGCAGGGTTCGGCCACTCGGACGGCTGGCTGTCCTGAGGAGGCCGGCTGCGGGTGGTCGCGCGTCAGCTGATGGCCCCGACCGGCACGAGGACGACCTGCCACGGACCGGTCGCACCACGCTCCGCCGCACCTGAATCGGTACCGTGCAGGGGTGACTCCCCTGCGTCTGCCGGTCATCTCGTGCAGCCTCGATCCCGTCAGCACCAGTCGCCGGCTGGCCGAGCGGTCGGCGTCGCTCCTGAGGGCGAACGGTCACGGGTCAGAGGTCGTCGACCTGGCAACGGCACCGCTGCCGGCGTTCGACAACGACCAGGTCTTCGACAGTGACGCGTTCGGTGCGCTGCACGATGTCATCCGGGAGTCCGACGGCGTGGTGCTGGCGTTCCCGATCTACAACTGGGCGCCGTCATCGGCGGTCAAGTCGCTCATCGAAGCCACCGGTGCGACGGGGGAAGGCCGGCGTGCTGCGTGGTTCGACAAGGTGGTCACCTTCGTGTGCGCTGCCGGGCTCCCGCACAGCTACATGGCGACGGGCGCGCTCGCGCAGTCCCTGATGCTCGACTTCAAGTGCGTCGTCAACCCGTACACGGCGTACATCGCGGAGCGGGACTGGGAAGCGGGGACGCTCTCCGTCGACAGGGCAGCGCGTCTGGAGAAGACCATGACGGTGCACGCCGAACTCGCCGGTCTCCTCCGCGACAGGACCTCCCTGTCGGACTGGGAGGTTTGAGTCCGACGACGGTCGCGCGGTCCACCGACCACCGACTACCGACTACCGACTACCGACTACCGACTACCGACTACCAGGATCCTCGCGATTCCGCGACGATGTACGGATGAGCAGACCCGTCAGGTTCGTTGCGCTGTTGTTCCCGAACGTGACACAGCTCGACCTGACCGGCCCGGTACAGCTCTTCTCAAGGCTCCCCGGCGCGACCATCGACCTCGCCTGGCACGACCGAGAGCCGGTGGGCACCGATGCGGGCTTCGCGATCATGCCGACGGTGACCTTCGACGAGGCCCCGCAGGCGGACGTCCTCATGGTCCCCGGAGGGCAAGGTGCCTTCGACCTGCTCGACGACGAGCGAGCCATCGACTTCGTCAAGCGGCAGGCTGAGCACGCGCGCTACGTCACCAGCGTGTGCACCGGAGCGTTCGTACTCGGTGCCGCAGGCCTGCTCATCGGCAGGCGAGCGACGACGCACTGGGCGTCCCACTCGCTGCTCGAGACCATCGGAGCCGTACCCGAGCAGGCGCGGGTGGTCCGCGACGGTCGGATCATCACGGGAGGCGGGGTGACCAGTGGTGTCGACTTCGCCCTCACGGTCGCCGCTGAGGTCTACGACGATGCCGCAGCCCGCGCTGTCCAACTGGCCGTGGAGTACGACCCGCACCCGCCGTTCGACGCTGGATCACCGACGCGCCCGGAAGCGGACGCCGAGCAAGTGCGACGAGCCGTTGCAGACGCGCGACGCAGCCGCGGACCGGTCGTCTCGCGAGCAGCATCCCGACTCGGACTGGCGTCCTGCTGAGGGGCCTCCGGCGGAACGTCTCCGGCCGGGTCGCGTGTGGTGTCAGTCCTCGGATCGGCCGCGAGGTCCGTGCCGTGGGAGGGGCCCGGTCGACGACACCGTTCCTGACCATCGGCCTGCCGATCCGACGATCCGCACCGTTCTGCGTCGAGCAGGCGCATACTGCAGGGACCGGAGATCATGTTCGCGTCGTCGACGCTCGCCTTGTGGCTCTCCCACTCAGACAGGGGCCTCGCATGGCCACGTCCCGTATCCTCCGCCGCACCGCGTTCGCCCTGACCGGCATCGGCCTCGCCGCTTCGATGGCGATGATGTCGACCGCTGCGGCATCGGCCGCGACCGTGATCGACGGCCCGGTGAACCTCGGCACCGCGTCGACCTACGGTGTCCTCGGCGCGAGCGCCGTGACGAACACCGGCCCGTCAGTCGTCAACGGCGACCTGGGGCTCTCTCCCGGCACCTCGATCACCGGCTTCGGCGGTGCGCCGAACGGAACCGTCAACGGCACCACGCACCAGACCGACGCCGCAGCCGCGCAGGCGCAGCGGGACACCACGACGGCGTACGACGTCGCTGCGTCACTGTCCCCGACGCAGACCGGCCTCACCGAGCTGAACGGCCTCTCCCTCTCACCCGGGGTGTACTCCGGCGGGGCGCTCCAGCTCGCGAACAACGGTGCGTTGACCCTCGCCGGCAGCGCGGACTCGGTGTGGGTGTTCCAGGCCGCATCGACGCTGACCATCGGATCCGCCAGCCGGATCACGGTCACCGGTGGTGCGAGTTCGTGCAACGTGTTCTGGCAGGTCGGCAGCTCCGCCACCATCGGCACCGGTGCCCAGTTCCAAGGGACCGTGCTGGCGCAGCAGTCCGTGACCGCCACCACCGGCGCCACCGTCGTGGGACGCCTGCTCGCCCGCACCGGCGCTGTGACCCTCGACACGAACACCATCACTGCCTCGACCGGCTGCCCCGCCCCGGGGACTCCGACCGAGACGACCGCACCGGTCATCACCTCCGACGCACCCGCCGCCGCGACCGCCGGGACGCCGTACTCGTACACGGTGACCGCGACGGGTACGCCCACCCCGACCTACACGGCGACCGGACTGCCCGCCGGCCTGACGATCAACGGCACCAGCGGCGTCGTCTCCGGCACGCCGACCACACCCGGCACGTCCACGGTGACGATCACCGCGTCGAACGGCACGCCGCCCGCTGACGTGCAGACCGTGACGATCACCGTGCGACCGGCTGCTTCGTCGACTCCCACGCCCACTGCGTCGCCGACCGCCCCCGCCAGCACCCCCGCTGGGACCCCGACAGGCGGAGCAGCTACGGGCGGGAACACCCCGACCGCTCCCACCGGCACCCCCTCAGGGAGCCCGACCGGCGGAGCGGCACCGGGCGGGAACACCCCGACCGGTGAACTGGCCTTCACCGGGAGCGACCCGGCGCTGCCCCTCGGCATCGCCGGAGTGCTCCTGGCAGCCGGCACGGCGATCACGCTGATCGTCCGGCACCGTCGTCGCACGAGCCGCATCTGACACGCAGCCGCCCCGGACCGCCACCGGTGTGGTGGCCAGGTCCGCGGAACGGCCGCGGACCCTCCTGCCGCACCGGCGACGAGGTCGTCGATGTCGAGCGGACCGCCGGCATCTCCCCCTCCCTGACAGGAAGCACCACCATGAAGACCGTCATCGTCCTCCTCACCCTCTGGCTGATCCTCGCCGTCGTCGGCTTCGCGCTGAAGGGCCTGCTCTGGCTCGCGATCATCGGCATCGTCCTGTTCGTCGGAACCGTGGTCTTCGGGGCGATCCGCCGCTCCGGGAACACGGCCCAGCGCACCGACTGATCGGGACGGACCAGTGCAGGATCCCCCACGGCAGCGAACCGCAGCCGTCGTCATCAACCCGGTCAAGACCGACCCGGCACGGCTGCGCACCCTCGTGGACGCCGAAGCGTCCCGCAACGGGTGGGCACCCACCCGATGGTTCGAGACCGCCGCGGACGACGACGGTCGCGCAGCCGCACGCGAAGCAGCCGAGTCGAAGCCGGACGTCGTCCTCGTCGCCGGCGGCGACGGGACCCTCCGTGTCGTCGCCGAGGAGCTCCGCGGCACCGGTGTCCCGGTCGCGCTCCTGCCCAGCGGTACCGGGAACCTGTTCGCCCGCAACCTCGGTCTCACCCGCAACGATGTCGACAGTGCCGTCCACGACGCCTTCACCGGCGCCGACCGGCCGATCGACGTCGGGCTCGCCGAACTGACCGACGTCGATGGATCAACGACCACCCACGCGTTCCTCGTCATGGCCGGTGTCGGACTCGACGCGAGCATGGCGGCGGACACGAACGCGTGGGTCAAGAAGCGGTTCGGTTGGGTCGCGTACTCGGACCCGATCGCCAGGTCCATCGTCGGGAACCGTCAGATCCCCGTCCGCTACGACATCGACGGCGCCCCGACCAGGACGATGCACGCACACACCATCATCGTCGGCAACTGCGGCACCCTCACCGCCGGCGTGCTCCTCCTGCCGCGCGCCGAGCCCGACGACGGCATCCTCGACGCCGTCGCGTTCCGACCGAACGGCTGGTTCGGCTGGACGAAGATCGGCTCCACCCTCACGCTCAACCGCTTCTTCTCGCGCACCGGGTTCGGTCGGCTCCTCGCTCGGTTGCTGCCGCGTTCCCGGGTGCTCCCGACCACCCGAGCGCGACGACTCCGCCTCGCGTTCGACGAACCGGAACAGGTACAACTCGACGGGGACCCGTTCGGTCGGGTGGTCGCCGTGACGTTGAGCACCCACCCTCACGGGTTGACGCTCCGCGCCTGACCGGCACTCGTCCGCGGTGGTCACGCGCCGACCGTGCGAACGTCGTGCTCACACCACCACGGGGCAGTGCTCTCGGCCCTCCCCCGACATCCCTCGCCCAGCGGACGCGTCGAGGGTCCATGATGTGGCTGTGGCCACACACCCGCTCTGGCGGCCGTTCACCGCAGACGGCAACGCAGCCCGTCAGTCGCAGCGTGTCGCGTTCCGACAGGTCGACCCTGGCAGCCTCCAGGACCACGACCCACATCGGGCCGATGCGTTCGCGCGCGTACGGGACCTCGTCGCAGGTGCGCTCGGCGCCGATCACACCATCGCGCACGTCGGCTCGACTGCCGTTCCCGGGATGATCGCCAAGCCGGTCATCGACGCCGACCTGCTCGTGCCCGACCTCGGTGATGAACGCACCTGGCTCCCGGAGCTCGAGGCCGTCGGGTTCCGTCTGGTCTTCCGCGACGTGATCGCCGGTGACCCGCACCGGCAGCTCACCCTCGGCGATCCCGACACCAACCTGCACGTGTGGCAGCCGGGGGCAGCGGAGCCGCAACGGCATCGCCTGTTCGTGGAGTGGTTGCGATCCCACCCCGAGGACCGGCAGGTGTACGCGGACGCGAAGGCAGCGGCCGTGAACGCCGGCAACGGCCTGCGCTACAACGACGCGAAGGCCGCTGTCGTCCACGAGATCTACGAACGAGCCTTCGCATCGGATCCGCACCACGCCCACGACGCTCAGCCGCGGCCATGACCACCCGCAGCCGTCCGTCGCCCGTGTCGCGGCAGGTTTGGCCGATCGGCAAGCACTTGCCAACATGGCAAGTTTGTGCCAGGCTGGAACCCGAGAGGGGAACACCATGGACAACCAGAACAGCATCAGCCCGGCAGAGGCGCGGACGCTCCTCGACACCGCCGATCGCCTCAGTCGACGAGCGCACGAGTCCGCCCGGTGGCCCTACGTGACGTTCATCCTCGCGCTCGGCACGGTGACCTCGTTCGGGACCCTCGGGATGGGCCTGACGACCGGCTCGGCCTTCGGCCTCACCTACGTCGGCACTCTCGCCGCCTTCTTCGCGTTGATCGTGTTCTTCGCGGTCTCCATCCGCGGGCGAGCCGCCTTCGCGCGGAGCCGTCGATGGACGACCTACATCGCGAGCTGGTTCGTCACCTACGGGGCTGCGATCGCCGTCGTCGCCTGGGCGCACGGATCCGTCCTGTGGTCCGGGATCACGTCCGGAGCGATCCTGGCGGTCACGATGGCCTGCGCGTCGTACGAGGCACGACGATGACGACGACGAACCAGGCACCGGTCCATCCCCGTCACCGGCTCGACGGTCACTTGCTGAACCCGGTCCGCTTCTCGATCATGGCCGCACTCGACCGTGCCACCACGCTGGGGTTCCGCGAGGTCCGCGACGCCGTCGAGGTCACCGACTCGGCGCTGAGCAAGCAGGTCGCGCTCCTCGAGACGGCGGGGTACGTCGCCGTCGGGAAGGCCTTCACGGGGAAGACCCCCCGGACGTCGCTCACCGTCACACGCGAGGGTCGGACGGCGTGGCGTGCGCACCTCGCAGCGCTCCAGGAGATCGCCGACCCGTCCTGATCCCTGCGGTCGTCGCTCGCGCGGCACGGGACGAACCTCCTGGAGCGGCCGTCCGCTCCGCTCCTGTCGGTGCGGACGACGGGGAGGCCAGAGTGCACCGAGAAGCGGTCGACACGTTGGGGAACGACGGGGTGTACTTCGACCCACTGTGGCGGATCGAGGTGCGCCTCACGGCGACCGAACAGCGTCTCCTCCGCACCTGGCCGCTGCGGCGTCTCGCCTTCATCGCCCACGCAGGAGCCGCGTCGATCACGACGGTGCAGACGTACTCTCGCCTCGAGCACTCGCTCGGGGTACTCGCACTCGTGGCCCACTTCGCTCCCGAGCACCAGCCCGCGCGCACCGCTGCGTTGCTGCACGACGTCGGCCACCTCCCGTTCAGCCACACGCTCGAGGGTCTCGCAGGCCTCGACCACCACGACCTCACCCGACAGCGGATCACCGCGTTGTTCGCCACCGATGCGGCACTCGATGGCGATGCCGAGACGATCATCGCACTCGACGACGGAAGCATCCCCTCGCCGCTCACGGCGTCGCACGGCGGCCTGAAGCTGGACCACCTCGACTCGTTCCTCCGCAGCGGACAGGCCCACGGGCGCACATGATCAGCACCGCACGAACTCCTGCGACGGCTGCATCTCAGCGACGGTGCCGTCGATGCCGATCCGGTCGATGCGGTCGAACTGGCGGACCTCGCGATCAGCGAAGCACTTGCCCAGAGGAGCGCGGCGAACCTCGTGCCCGTCGCCGTCGTGCGGGGCCTGGTGGGTCGCCTCCTCGACACGGGAGCCCTCGAACCGACCGAGTTGGCCGGCATGACCGACGACGAACTGTGGTCAGTGCTCCTCTCCAGCGCTGACACCCGTGCCGATGCAGCGTCGTTGCGACGGCATCCCCAGCGGTGGCAGCTTCGCCACCACAGCGACGACAGTTGCGGCGAACCCTTCTCGCACGTGGTCCGACGCAGCTACCTCGACCTCCCCAGGAGTGGCGGCCGCACCACCTCCGACCCGCGCGTCGCCGCCCTGCAGGAGGACCTCCCGATGTGGGTGAGCGCGAAGCGGAGCGACGATCGGACCCACGTCGCCTGAGCCGGACCGCGCCCGCTGGTGGATCGGCCGTCGGACGGACCGGCTGTGCGCCTCGTGCAGCACGGGTGGGAGCCGACACGGCGGTCTGCCTGACGGCGCCGCCGGCCTGGAGGCGCGGTGCCAGCCGGCGCCGCGCCTCCAGACCGACGGGTGGCTGGTGCGTGGAGCCCTCAGCGGCGCTCGTCGTCCGCCAGCCGCTGGAGCACACGTCTCGATGCTGTCGACATCTCGGGACGGACGCCGAGCCGCTCCAGGTACTCCGCCACCGACTGCATCTCGTGAGCGCGGCGGACGGCGTGCTTCCTGCTGCCGGATTCGTACCGCTCGATCTTGGCGTCCGCGTCGCCGGAGAGCTGCGCGGCGATCTGCGCGTGCACCCAGTCCTCACACCCGGCCGCACGACCCGCCTCGAGCGCCTCGACCACGACGGTCGCCAGGCTCTTCATGAGGACGCTCCGGAGCAGCTTCCGGGAGGTGGCGGTGCCCGCCGGTCCCTCGACGTGCTCGACCGCGGACCCGAGCGAGGCGAGCAGCTCCCCGACGACGTCCGCCGCCCCACCGGACACGATCGTCTCGGTGGCCGCGCCCTTGAGCGGGACGGGCCCGAGGATCGCGACGTCGGCGAACCGGCCGCCGGCGGCGACGATGCCCTGCTCCGCGGCGACCATGTCCTCGGGCGAGGCGGTGGTGAAGTCCGCGTAGACCGAACCCGGCGCGACGGCGCCGGCGGCGGTCTCGGCGATCGAGCGACTGAGCGAGGCGCCGGTGAGGACGATCGTCAGCTCGCTCGCGGTGACGACCTCCTCGACCGATCCGAGCCGCTCGACGCCGCTCGGCGACGGCGTGGGAGCGGGGTCGAACCCGCGGACATCGTGGCCCGACGCGACGACCGCCGCCGCGTAGATGGCTCCGGCCTCGCCGAGGCCGATGAACCCGACTCGCATGGTGTTCCTCTCCTGCGAGCCGTGGCTCGCGTCCTACCGTCCGACCGCCTGCGCGGCCCGACGGACTTCCGGGACCAGTGCCTCCAGTCCCGCTCTGTGGTTGTGTTCTGCCGGTCCCGAAGCGGACACGGACGCGATCACCGCGCCCTGCTGGTCGAAGACCGGCGCGCTCACCGCGGCGACGTCGACGTCACGTTCGGCGATGGAGACGTGGAAGCCGTTGCGGCGGATCTCGTCGAGGGACGAGCGCAGCTCGTCCACGCGGACCGTGCGTCCGTTCGCGTCCCGCGTGTCACCGTGGTGGGTGAGCACGTGCTCGCGTTCCTCCGGCGTGGCGAAGGCGAGGATCGTCTTGCCTGCACCGACGACCAGGGGGAGCCGACGGCCGACGGGCAGCTGGTACCGCAGGGGATCGCGCCCGTCCACGCGGGCGGTCAGGATGCGTTCCTGTCCGGTGCGGACGTAGAGCGAGGTCGTCAGGTGCGTCGACTCGGCGAGCTGTTGGAGGACGCCACGAGCGTGTGTCGTGAGCGGGTCGCCGACCAGGTAGCCGTGCGCCAACCCGAGCGCTCCCGCTCCGAGTCGGTACTCCCCGCCGTCCTGCTGCACCAGCCCTCGCCGTTGCAGCACGCCGACGATCCGCAGCGCTGTGGCGGCGTGGAGCCCGGTGCCCCGGCTCAGGTCGACCAGGCGCAGTGCCCGGTCGCTCCGTTCGAGCAGTTCCAGCACGTCGAGCGCACGTTCGACACTGCGGACCGTCGGCTGGGTCGTCTGCCCTTCGCTTGCCATGACGCCATTGTGACGGACCGTCCGACCCGGTCGTCACGCGGGAGCTGCCGACGCGACGATCTCGTTCCGGGTCCGCGTCTCGTCCGCGTGCTTGGCCTCCGCGCGGGCGAGGACGTCGGCGGCCTCCGCGGCCGGGACCACGGCGACGCCGTCCCCGTCCGCGACGACCACGTCACCGGTGTGCACGACGACCCCGCCGATCGCGACCGGCACCCCGACGCGGAACGGTCCGTGCCGGTACGGGCCGGCCGGCGTGACGGCTCGTGCGAACACGGGGAAGCCGATCTCCTCCAGGTCACCGACGTCGCGGACAGCGCCGTCGACGACCAGCCCGACGCACCCGCGGGCACGCAGCCGTTCGGCGATGAGCTCCCCGACGAGCGCGCGGTCACGGACGCCGTGGCCGTTCACGACGAGGACGTCTCCGGGTTCGAGGGAGTCGATCGCCTCGTGCACGCCGGCGTTGTCGCCGCCGGCGACCTCCACCGTCCGTGCGGTCCCGGCGGTGCGGGCACCGCGCCAGACGGCACCGATCTCCGCCTCGACGACGCCGAGCCGCTCCATCGCGTCGCCGACGTTCGCCACGGGGAGGGCGCCCAGGCGATCGACGATCTCCCGGGGGACGGCGTGTTCGGTCTTCTCGGTCATTCGTTCGACTTCCATCCGTGTGCGTAGGCGAGGAGCAGCGTCCAGATGCCGAGGGCTCCGGCGAGGCCGAAGGTCCACGGCGCGAGAGCGGTGACGGCGCTCGAGACGAGGGCGGCGTTCAGGAGCAGGACACCGACGAGCTGCAGCAGCACCATCACGCTGCCGAGCGCGAGCATCGACACGAGCAGGACCACGAAGACGGTCGTCATGCCGGCGGCGATGCGAGTGCGGGTCGGACCCATCGAGGGTCCGGTGGAGTCTGCCAAGGTGCAGTCCTTCCGTAGGGTCGACGCGTGTTCAGTGCGGGACGGGCAGCCAGCCCGGTCCGATGAGCGCCGCGATGAGGAGGATGGGGATCACGTAGAGGACCACGAGGGGGACGAAGGTCTTCACGGGGTTCACCCCGGCGATCCCGGTCGCGATGTAGATCGCCGAGGCTCCGGGCGGTGAGGCACCCTCGGTCGAGGCCGCGACGAGGACGACACACGCGGCCAGCACGGGGTCCACACCCGCGACGACGAGGACGCTGAAGCCGATGCCACCGATCGTGGCGATCGTCGCGGTCGAGCTGAGCGGTCCGGCGACCAGCACGACCATCACCGCAACGATGACGCTCATGACGACAGGGGACGCGTCGAGTCCGTTGAGCACGGCGGCGAGCTGGTCCGCGAGCCCGAGCTCGGTCAGGACCGCACCGCCGGCGAACGCGAACACGAGGGTCGCGCCGATGTCGCGGTACCGCGGCGCGGTCGCTGCCACGAAGTCGTACCAACCGCGCGTGCCCTTCGGCAGCTTCTTCCGACCGAGGAGCAGCGCCAGCAGGCCGAGGAGCACGGGGATCCAGACGACGATGCTGATGGCATCGGCGGCGTCCTCCCCGAGGGTCTCCGTCACGAACGCGCCGCTCGGGCCGAGGGTCACGAAGACCGGTACGAGGATGCCGAGGAAGACCAGCAGCGAGGTCCAGCCGTGACGGAACGACTGGCGGAAGGGCCTGATGTCCGCGGCCGGGACGCGCTGGATGCGGTGCCGGCGGACGAAGTAGGCGATCACGATGAGGCGCCACAGCACGCACCAGCCCGCCGCGACGAACATGGCGGGCAGGAGGTCGCCGACCGTGACGAGCGGCGCGACGGTCGCGGTGCCGATGAGGATGAAGAACGAGGCGCTCGGAGGGATCACCGTGCCGTTCCCGGCGTTACCGGCCACCACGGTCGCGGCCACCGGAGCGGGCCACTGCGACCGCTTCATCCACGGGATCGTGACGGTGCCGAGCGTCGCCGCGTTCGCGGAACCGGAGTGCGCCACCGACCCGAACAACGCCGATCCCACGGTCGCGACGTACCCGGCACCGCCGGGGAGTCGGCCGAGCAGCGAGTTGAGGATCTCGACCTGCCGGTCGATCACCCCGGTCGAGGCCAGCAGGAACCCGATGAACGTGAACGCGAGCGCCGCGAAGACGATCTCCTCGTTGAAGGCGTCCTGCAGTCCGACGACCAGCAGTTCGAGGAACCTGGTGCCACCGAACCCACAGACGACGAGGAACCCGACGACCATGCCCTCACCGATGCCGCGGCGGAGCGCCACGCTCCAGACCACGATCGTGCCGATGTAGGCGATCAGCGCCCAGACGGCCAAACCCATGTGCGACTCACTCTCCGTTGAGGGTCATTTCACTAGGTGCAACACCTTTGCACCAGTCGCAACAGCAAACCAGGCTCACGGGGCGGAAGTCAAGGGACTGCGCCGATGCCCGTCCGGGCGCGAGCACGCGTCGTCGCGGGGCTCGCGCCCCGGCCCGGTCCCCGTCGAGGGTCGGGTGGGGTGCCGTCGGGACGCTCGACGGACCGCCGTGTCCGGGACGCACGAGAACGCCCCGCCGGCCGGAGCCAGCGGGGCGTTCTCGTGCGTCAGACCGGGATCAGAAGTCCCAGTCCTCGTCCTCCGTCACGACGGCCTTGCCGATGACGTACGACGAGCCCGACCCCGAGAAGAAGTCGTGGTTCTCGTCCGCGTTCGGCGACAGCGCCGACAGGATCGCCGGGTTCACGTCCGTCGTCTCCTTCGGGAACATCGGCTCGTAGCCCAGGTTCATCAGCGCCTTGTTGGCGTTGTAGTGCAGGAACTTCTTGACGTCCTCGGTCAGCCCGACACCGTCGTAGAGGTCCTGCGTGTACTGCACCTCGTTCTCGTAGAGCTCGAAGAGCAGGTTGAACGTGTAGTCCTTGATCTCCTGCTTGCGCTCCTCGGAGGCGCCCTCGAGGCCCTTCTGGAACTTGTACCCGATGTAGTACCCGTGGACGGCCTCGTCGCGGATGATCAGGCGGATCAGGTCAGCAGTGTTGGTGAGCTTCGCCCGGCTGGACCAGTACATCGGCAGGTAGAAGCCGGAGTAGAACAGGAACGACTCGAGCAGCGTCGAGGCGACCTTGCGCTTCAGGGGGTCGTCACCCGTGTAGTAGTCGAGGACGATCTGGGCCTTCTTCTGCAGGTTCGGGTTCTCCGTGGACCAGCGGAAGGCGTCGTCGATCTCGGGCGTCGAAGCGAGCGTCGAGAAGATCGACGAGTAGCTCTTCGCGTGCACCGACTCCATGAACGCGATGTTCGTGTAGACGGCCTCTTCGTGCGGGGTGATCGCGTCCGGGATCAGGCTGATCGCGCCGACGGTGCCCTGGATCGTGTCGAGCAGCGTCAGGCCGGTGAAGACCCGCATGGTGAGCTGCTGCTCCTCCGGCGTGAGCGTGTTCCACGACTGCACGTCGTTCGACAGCGGCACCTTCTCGGGCAGCCAGAAGTTGTTGACGAGCCGGTTCCAGACCTCGACGTCCTTGTCGTCCTGGATGCGGTTCCAGTTGATGGCAC
>Ga0308167_1002084_pt1 | contig 19926 bp, 12 predicted proteins | sample PhyCR1_2_FD_202138 | JGI IMG/M metagenome (GOLD analysis project Ga0308167, IMG submission 202138) | Phyllosphere microbial communities from UC Gill Tract Community Farm, Albany, California, United States - DLSLRC.R1 | ecosystem: Host-associated > Plants > Phyllosphere > Unclassified | place... | reverse complement strand
AATGTGGTAGCCAGTACAGCAGCGGTGATTCGTTTCATTGTAATTGTCATAACTTCTCCTTTAATGTGCTCACAGAGGCAACACCTTAAGTATAGCTCCGATATTTCCTCAACCCGCTTGTGCGCCCCTTATTGCCGCTTCCCTGTCGGCATCGAAACAGGCTCCACCATCGACCCACTGTCTGTAGCGGATGAGTCACAACGCAAAACCATCAGGTCCACGCGTTGCCTGAGAGAATTCTATGCATTCTTCGCCATGAACGAAGATAGACAATTCTGAAATCACGACACATTTTTGCATTCACAGCCAATTCCCTCTGCGTTTATAGCCATTTGCTCCATAACCTTTTCACGGCTTACTCCGCAAAATTTAAGGACAATTGTCCGCAGGAGAAAAGGCATGCTGGAACAGCTTAAACAACAGGTTCTGGACGCGAATCTGGATCTACCCAAATATAACCTTGTGACCTTCACCTGGGGTAACGTCAGCGCGGTAGACCGCGAGCTGGGCTTACTGGTGATTAAACCCTCCGGCGTCCGTTATGAAGAGATGACGCGCGACGATATGGTGGTGGTCGAACTGGCTACCGGCAAGGTGGTGGAAGGGGAAAAACGTCCATCGTCGGACACCGCCACCCACCGCGCGCTCTATCTTGCCTGGTCAGAGGTCGGCGGTATCGTCCATACCCATTCACGCCATGCGACCATCTGGGCCCAGGCGGGACGACCGATTCCCGCCTGGGGCACGACCCACGCCGATGATTTCTACGGTGAGATCCCCTGTACCCGCGCGATGCGCGATGAAGAGATCCAGCAGCAGTATGAGTGGAATACCGGTGAAGTGATTATTGAAACCTTTGCCCAGCGGGGCCTGTCACCTTCAGCGATACCGGCGGTGCTGGTCAATTCGCACGGCCCCTTTGCCTGGGGTAAAGATGCACATGCGGCGGTGCACAGCGCGGTGGTACTGGAGGAGGTGGCTTATATGGGGCTGTTCAGCCAGCAGCTGACAGCGAATCTGCCGCCGATCCAGCAAACCCTGCTTGACCTTCACTACTTACGTAAGCATGGCGACAACGCCTGGTACGGGCAGAAATAATCGTCGGGACGCCAGCAGCGTCCCGTTTTTTTGCCCCCACCACAACTGGTATGGCGATCGTGATCATACTTATCAAAACAATCGGTCAATAAAAATAAAACAGCGTTTCATTTTACCGCATCGATCACTGTTTTCGTCACACACAGTCACTATTTTGCTTGCATCGCCTTCGGGCACTTTTCGCAGCTCCAACTGGCATAGCAAAGGTGACATCAATATGCATATCAAACGTGCAATAGACAAAATTCCTGGCGGCATGATGTTGATCCCGCTGTTTATCGGCGCGCTCTGTCATACCTTCTCTCCCGGTGCCGGGAAGTACTTAGGTTCCTTCACCAACGGTTTAATGACCGGCACCGTACCGATACTGGCAGTGTGGTTTTTCTGTATGGGCGCGTCTATCAAGCTAAGCGCGACCGGCACCGTATTACGTAAGTCCGGCACGCTGGTGCTGACCAAAATTGCGGTCGCCTGGATCGTCGCGGCCATTGCATCACGAGTGATGCCGGAGAATGGTATTGAGGTCGGGATGTTTGCCGGGTTATCTACCCTGGCGCTGGTAGCAGCCATGGATATGACCAATGGCGGGCTCTACGCGTCGATCATGCAACAGTATGGGTCGAAAGAGGAAGCGGGGGCCTTTGTACTGATGTCGCTGGAATCCGGTCCGTTAATGACCATGGTGATTCTGGGCACCGCGGGAATTGCCTCATTCGAGCCGCACGTGTTTGTCGGGGCGGTACTGCCGTTTTTGGTGGGCTTTGCATTAGGAAACCTTGATCCTGAACTGCGTGAGTTCTTCGGAAAAGCGGTACATACCCTGATCCCATTCTTTGCGTTTGCGCTGGGCAACACCATCAACCTGGCGGTGATCGTTGAAACCGGCCTGCTGGGCATTATGCTGGGTGTTGCGGTGATCATCATTACCGGCATCCCGTTAATTCTTGCCGACCGGCTAATTGGCGGCGGTGACGGTACGGCGGGCGTTGCTGCCTCCAGTACCGCCGGTGCTGCGGTGGCCACGCCGGTTCTGATCGCTGAAATGCTGCCGCAGTTTAAACCTATGGCACCGGCTGCTACGGCGCTGGTTGCGACCTCGGTGATTGTCACTTCGGTACTGGTGCCAATTATCACTGCACTCTACTCAAAACGCGTTAAGCGTATGCATGTTGCCATCGACCAGCGCGCTGTCATTAAGTAACCCACCTAATCAATCCCCGGCGCGCCAGCCGGGGATCACTCTGGATTTTGTGTTGTAAATCAATCTCTCATTTGGTCTTGACTCACTCTGCATTACGCTGATGTGGCGTATTTAGCGCATCAAATATAAACAGAGGATGAGACAATGACAGTTATTAACCAAGCAACGTGCAGATTATTTACCGAAGTCGGCAATACCACTCAGTTAGTCGCCTATTACGAGGAAGGCCGACGTACGATGTGGATGATGTTGCGCGCCCAGCCACGTCCCAGCTTTAACCATGAGCTGATTGAGGAGATCATGAACCTGAGCTATGCCGCACAGCGTTCCGGTCTGCCGATCGATTTCTGGGTAACCGGTTCGCTGGTGCCGCAGATGTTCAACGCCGGGGGCGATTTACGTTTCTTCGTAGAGTGCATTCGCAATAATCGGCGCGAAGCGCTGCGGGCTTATGCTCGTGCCTGTGTGGACTGCATACACTCAGCGGCACGGGGCTTCGACACCGGTGCGGTTACGCTGGCGATGATTGAAGGCAGTGCATTAGGTGGCGGCTTTGAAGCGGCGCTGGCACACCACTTCATTCTGGCACAGAACAACGCCCGGATGGGCTTCCCGGAAATCGCTTTTAACCTGTTCCCGGGCATGGGCGGCTATTCACTGGTGGCCCGCCGGGCGGGGATGAAGCTGGCTGAAGAGCTGATCTGCGAAGGGGAGTCACACAGTGCGGAATGGTACGAAACCCGTGGCCTGGTCGATAAAGTGTTCCAGCCGGGCGACAGCTATCGTGCGACCCGAACCTTCATCGACACCTTACGTCCGAAACTCAATGGCGTAAGGGCGATGCTGAAAGCGCGTCAGCGCGTACTGCAATTGTCCCGCGCTGAGCTGATGGACATCACGGAGGACTGGGTAGATTACGCCTTTACGATTGAACCAAAAGATATCGCTTATATGGAACGTCTGGTGCAGTTACAAAACCGCCACAGCGCATCACTGCGTAAAGCGGGTTAGTAACCGTCGTTAGCGTTACACGCGGGCAGGATGCTTAGCCAGCCAATGCCCAAATTGCTCCGCGGGCATTGGTTTTGCGTAAAAATAGCCCTGACGCCCATCTACACCACTTTTAAGGATAAATTTCTCTTCATCGCGGGTTTCGATACCCTCGGCTATCACCTGCAGATCAAGCGCCTTGGCGACGGCGACGATGGCACGAACCAGCGATTGTGAAACCGGCTGCTTGTTAATATTACGAATAAAGCTTTGATCGAGCTTGATCGCATTAATCGGCACCCGTGCCAGTTGTGAAAGCGAGGAGTAGCCGGTGCCGAAATCATCGAGATGCACCTGCGCGCCCAGCTCCTGAAACTGTTTCATCAGCTTCAGCGCTTCGGTCTCATTTTCGATCAGACAACTTTCAGTCAGCTCAATGTCGATCGGACAATCGTCCAGACCGGCTTCGATCAGCGCCTGTTTCAAATCGCTGTAGATACTTTGATCGATAAGCTGACGGGCAGAGACGTTAACCGCCACCCGCAGAAACACGCCGTGCTGCCGCCAGGCGATAATCTGCTTCAGCACATTGAGCATCACCCAGCGACCCAGCGGAACAATCAGGCCCGACTCTTCGGCGTAGGGAATGAAATCGCCGGGCGAGACCATACCGCGTTCCGGTGAAAGCCAGCGCACCAGCGCTTCGGCGCTGCGAACTTTGCCGTCACTGTCGATTTTAGGCTGGTAGTGAACGATTAAGTGATCCAGCTCCAGCGCTTTACGCAGGTTGGTATCAAGCCACAGATATTCAAATACCCGCTGATTCATCTCAGCGGCGAACACGCAAAACTTGCCGCGGCCATTCTCTTTAGCGTGATACATCGCGGTGTCGGCGTTGCGGATCAGGCTCTCGCGATCTTCGCCATGCATCGGGGCGAGGGCAATACCGATGGAACAGCCGCTGTAGACTTCAATCAGACCGATACGGAACGGCTGGCGCAGTCGCTCCAGGATGCGTGAAGACATCGCCTCCAGCGCCGCCTGGCTGGTGTGTTCGGCCAGTACCACAAATTCATCACCGCCTAACCGGCCCAGCGTCTGATCTTTTCCCAGACAGCTGAGGATTGCCAGAGAGACCGCCTGCAGCAGCTGATCGCCGAACATATGACCGTAGGCGTCATTCACTTTTTTGAAATTATCGAGATCGAGGTAGACCACACCGGTCTGGCCATCGCCAGCTTGCTCCAGCGCCTGGCTCATTTGCTGATGAATGGCATTGCGGTTCGGTAAACCGGTCACCGTATCGGTGTTAGCCAGCACCCGCAGCCGTTCCTGGGCGCGGCGCTCCTCGGTTATGTCCGTGCCTGAACAGATGAGGAAAATTTCATTTTTGCCACTGCCGCTGTGAACGAACTTATTACGAAACAAGAACAGTCGCTGGCCTTTTTTGGTTTTAACCCAGCGCTCAACTTCATAGGAGTTACCATCCCGGAAGAAGCCGGCGATGTTACGTCGGGAGGAAGCGGCTTCCTGTTTGGTCATAAACAGCTGAAAGACATTCCGGCCAATCACCTCATGTTCATTCAGACCGGTATATTCTTCACTCAGACGGTTAAAGCGTTGGATATTGCCGCGCTGATCGAGGATGACAATCACCGAATTGGCTTCGGAAACTACCTGTTCGGCGAATGAAAGCCCCAATGTCAAATCGCGTGCCACCGCGGCGGTGTCACCCCAGGCTGATGCTGTTCCGGCCCATGAAGACTGGTTAACTTTGCGGCCGACCAGATGCAACGGGACTGCTACACCCTGCAACGGCAGGGTCAGATTAATGCTTGAGGTGATGACCGGCATAGCCCGGATCATCGCAGCCTGGCCGGGCGTGAGCGGCAGAGCAATATTGGTTTGTGACGACTCATCTTCGGCAAAACTCAGCGCATCGCTGTCCGCGGTCAGACGCCAATGAGGGCTGGTTGTACCAAACAAGGTGTACAACAACGTTTGCCCTTGTTCATCGGTCATTAAAACTTCCTCCGGGGGGTGCACTGCAGGCGTTATCTCATTATTTTAGCAACAGTATTCATCATCCGACGTTAGCACAAGGTACAAACCAAATATATTTCACTATCAAGATACGGATGGCACAAAAAAGCCCCAGCAATCTGGGGCTTTGGTCTTTTGTCAGCAGGGACATTTCCCCAGTTTTCCGGCCTGACTCGGGAAGCGGGCATCCAGACAATAGCGGTGGAAATCCCGCTCATTCATCGGCGGCTGAGCGGGATGATGCAGTCGCATATGCTGCAGGTACGTTTGATAATCCTGTACGCCGACCATTAAGCGAAAGCACTGTTGCAGACCACGCCACAGCGTTCGCCAGCGAAAAGGCGCCGGAGTGGGTGCCGACATAAACTGGCAGTGATGAATCTGCCAGTCGCCCTGTGGCCGCCGCACCGGATGAATGGCATCAGACATGACGCACCGCCTTATTGCGCAGCGTCACCGCTGATTCATGGGTGGTCGGCAGATCGCTGCGCAGCGCCTTGCGAATCACAAAGAAGGCGGCAATCAGCATCGTTACCGCCACCAGCATAAAGAAACCGCACAGCACGGCGTTGATCTGATTGCTGAAGACGATGGTCTGCATATCGGCTACGGTTTTCGCCGGTGCAATCATCACACCTTCATCCAGTCCTTTACGGAATTTACTGGCCTGGGCCAGAAAGCCGATTGACGGTTTTTCATGGAAGATTTTCTGCCAGCCGGCGGTCATTGAGGTGATAAACAGCCAGATGGTGGGCAGGATAGTGACCCAGGCGTAGCGCTGTTTTTTCATTTTAAACAGCACCACGGTCCCCAGGATCAGCGCCATTGAGGCCAGCATCTGGTTACCGATACCAAACAGCGGCCACAGGGTATTAATGCCGCCCAGCGGGTCGACCACGCCCTGATAGACAAAGAAGCCCCAGCCCGCCACCGCCACCGTGGTGCCGGCCATGTTGCCGAGCCACGAGCGGTTATTCGCTAGCGAGGGCACCACGGTGCCCACCAGGTCCTGCACCATAAAACGGCAGGCGCGGGTGCCGGCATCCACGGCGGTCAGGATAAACAGCGCTTCAAACAGGATGGCGAAGTGATACCAGAAAGCCATCATCGCCCGGCTGTTGAAAATCTCGGTGATGATGTGTGCCATGCCGACGGCAAACGTCGGCGCGCCACCGGCACGCGACAGAATCGAACCTTCACCGACGTCGCGGGCAATGCCGCTCAGCATTTCTGGCGTCACCACAAAGCCCCAGCCGTTGATCACCTGTGAGGCGCTCTCAACGGTGGAGCCGATCAGTGCGGCCGGTGAGTTCATCGCGAAATAGACGCCCGGATCCAGCACCGAGGCGCAAATCAGCGCCATGATCGCCACGAATGACTCCATCAGCATCGCCCCATACCCGATAAAGCGAATATGACTTTCACGCTCCACCAGTTTCGGCGTGGTACCGCTCGATACCAGCGCATGAAAGCCGGAGATGGCACCACAGGCGATGGTAATAAACAGGAACGGGAACATCGCACCGGAGAAGACCGGGCCGCTGCCATCGATAAATTTGGTCACCGCCGGCATTTTCATCTCCGGCATGGCAAACACGATCCCTACGGCCAGGCCGACAATCACCCCAATTTTCAGGAAGGTTGACAGGTAGTCACGCGGTGCCAGCAGCAGCCAGACCGGCAACACCGAGGCAATAAAGCCGTAGATCACCAGCACCCAGGTCAGCGAGGTGCCTTTCAGGGTGAAAAACGGTCCCCAGTAGGGATGTTGTGCGACGTCGCCGCCATAAATGATCGCCGCCATCATCAGCACAAAGCCAATCAGCGACACTTCAGCGATTTTTCCGGGGCGGATAAAACGCATGTAAACGCCCATAAACAGCGCAATAGGAATGGTGGCAGCGATGGTGAAGAGGCCCCACGGGCTGTTGGCCAATGCCTTAACCACCACCAGCGCCAACGCGGAGAGAATGATGATCATCACCCCGAGCGCGCCGAGCATGGTGACCACACCGGCAAAGGCACCCAGCTCCTGACGCGCCATTTCCCCCAGCGAGCGGCCATCCCGGCGGGTAGAGATAAACAGGATCAGAAAGTCCTGCACCGCACCGGCCAGCATCACCCCGACCAGAATCCAGATCGTGCCCGGCAGGAACCCCATTTGTGCCGCCAGAATCGGCCCGACCAGCGGACCGGCCCCGGCAATGGCGGCAAAGTGGTGGCCAAACAGCACCCATTTGTTGGTCGGCACATAGTCGAGGCCGTCATTCAGCCGCTCGGCGGGCGTCAGGCGGCGGTCATCCAGTTCAAAAATATTACGGGCGATAAACAGGCTGTAGAAACGATAAGCGATGCTGTAGCAGGCGACAGCCGCAATCACCAGCCAGACGGCGTTAACGTGTTCGCCGCGGCTGAGTGCCAGCATGGCGAAAGCGCCCGCGCCGATTAACGCCACCACTAACCAGATCGCGCCGGTTTTGACGTTTTTCATGACTAACTCCTTGTGAGGATCGAGAGGGATGCGATCGAAAACAACGAGTCAAACTTAATGTAATGGAATGTAAGTGAAAGTTAATCGATGGAGAAGTGTGAAGCGGGGAACAAATTTAACATTTTTGCAAAGAGAGCGGGGCGGGAAGCGGCGGGATAATCGGATTTATCCCGCCGGATTTCAGACTCAGACGGCGGGACGCGCCACGACGCTGCGGGTTTCCATTCGCACTTCGGCGATGGTCACATCAATGACGTCAGTAACACGGTAAACCACTTCGCCTTTGATCTGCACGCTGCCATTTTCCTGGCTGCAGACCAGTTCATCACGCACCGCGTGGATGAACGGTGCCGGGATAAACGCCACCGCACCGAACTCCAGCAAGCGGACACGCATACCGCCCCGCGACACGTCAATGATCTCCGCGCTGAAGCGACGATCGGTGGCGGCGAACGGCGCCAGATAACGGGCATAGAGCCAGTCTCCGACATCGCGCTCTGCCATGCGGTTGAGGCGACGACGTTCGCTCATGGTGACGGTCAGCGCCTCATCCGGACGGGCGATCTGGTCACCGCGAATGATCGCTTTCAGCAGGCGATGGTTGATCATGTCGCCAAATTTACGAATCGGCGAGGTCCAGGTGGCATAGGCTTCAAGGCCCAGACCAAAGTGTGGACCCGGTTCGGTGCTGATTTCGGCAAAGGTCTGGAAACGACGAATGCGGCTGTCGAGGAACTGCGTCGGCTGGGCATCCAGTTCGCGACGCAATACGCGGAAACCTTCCAGCGTGGTAATTGCCTGCGCATCCACGCTGATGCCGTGGGTCGCCAGCACTGCGGCCGCCTGTTCGGCATTGGTGGTATCGAAACCGGCATGCACGTTGTAGATACCAAAGCCCAGCGTGTCACGCAGCACTTTTGCCGCGCAGACGTTAGCCAGAATCATCGACTCTTCCACGATGCGGTTGGCGATGCGGCGCGGTTCAGCCACGATTTCCAGTACTTCGCCTTGCTCACCCAGCAGGAAGCGGTAATCAGGACGATCTTTAAACACCAGCGCATGGGTCTGACGCCATTCGCTGCGTGCCAGACAGAGACGGTTCAGCAGGCGGATCTGCTCAGCAATCGCTTCGCTTTCTGGCTGCCAGTCACCGCTGTTTTCCAGCCAGTCTGAAACGTCGTCGTAGGCCAGTTTGGCTTTCGATTCGATCCAGGCCGCAAAGAACTGCAGATCCTCACCCGGCGTGCCATCTGGCGCAACGGTGACGCGGCAGGCCAGTGCCGGACGACGCGCATGTGGGCGCAGCGAGCAGACATCATCAGAGAGCTGGCGCGGCAGCATCGGAATGTTGAAGCCCGGCAGATAGTTGGTGAACGCACGTTGCGCCGCCAGTTTATCCAGCTGGCTGCCTTCCGGCACGTAAGCGGTGGGATCGGCGATCGCCACGGTCAACCGCAGCGAGCCATCTTCCAGTGCTTCAACGTAGAGCGCATCATCCATATCTTCGGTGCTGGCGCTGTCGATGGTAACGAAATCGAGCGCGGTCAGATCTTCACGCGTCAGATTCTCATCCAGCATCTCGCCAAAGCTGACATCGGGCGCTTCACGCTCAAGGTTATGACGCGACAGCGTCACCCACCATGGCGCGAGGTGATCGTCAGCTTTAACAATGAAATCGGTCAGTTCGGCATAAAAACCGCGATCGCCTTTCAGCGGGTGGCGACGCATTTCCGCGACAGCCCAGTCGCCATTTTCAAACTCGTGCGTCAGTCCGCGCACCGGACGGCACTGAATGGCGTCCTTCAGCAGCGGATGATCGGGCACAATTGACAGGCGATCGTCTTTCTTCTGTACCCGGCCAACAAAGCGGCTCAGGAACGGCTCAACCAGGGTTTCCGGCTCAGCGCTTTCACGATCTTTATCGCTGTGGATCACGGCGACGATACGGTCACCGTGCATCACCTTCTTCATCTGCGGTGGCGGAATGAAGTAGCTTTTTTGCGCATCGACTTCCAGGAAGCCGAAGCCTTTTTCGGTGCCTTTAACAACGCCTTCAGCACGAGGCGTTTGTGAGTGGAGCTTCTCTTTCAGCTGCGCGAGCAGCGGGTTATCCTGGAACATAATTTTTACGTTTCGTTGCCTGATTGCGGCTGACAGTTTTACGCGAATCGACGCCGCGCGGCAAGGCAAAAAGCCGGACAGGCCGGCTTTTCAGATGGGCTAAGTTGACCGCGATCAGGCGATGCGTTGGTCAGCCAGGGCCGACGACAGTTCCAGTTTCACCGGCACCGATTTCGAGGTCGGTGTACCACTGCCATCGCCGAAGCTGTTCAGCGGCACCAGCGGATTGGTTTCCGGATAATAGGCTGCCAGATTTCCGCGCGGAATATTATACGGCACCAGTTTGAAACCGCTGACGCGACGGGTAATACCATCATTCCACAGGGTTTCAATATCGACGTTCTGGCCTTCGGTGAAGCCCAGATCTGCCATATCGTCCGGGTTGATGAACACCACTTCACGCTGACCAAACACGCCACGATAACGGTCATCAAGGCCGTAAATGGTGGTGTTGTACTGATCGTGGGAACGCAGGGTCTGCAGCGTAAACGGCACCTCCTGATCCAGACTCGGGAACAGTGAAGTTGGCAGCGCTGCTGCGCTGAACTCCGCTTTGCCACTGGCGGTATTGAAGCGCAGTTCCGCCGCCGCGTTACCGAGATAGAAGCCGCCCGGGATATCACATTTAGCGTTAAAGTCAGCAAAGCCCGGAATGGTGGCGGCGATGTGCTCGCGGATCAGGTTGTAATCGCCTGCCAGATCCAGCCATTTCACTTTGTCATCACCCAGCACTGCGTGGGCAATACCGGCCACAATCGCGGTTTCAGAACGCTGCGTCTCCGCCAGCGGAATGCCAATCCCTTCAGAGGCGTGCACCATACTGAATGAATCTTCCACCGTGATGAACTGGTTGCCGGTTGCCTGACGGTCACGCTCGGTACGGCCCAGCGTCGGCAGGATCAGCCCTTCGTGACCCGGAACCAGATGGCTACGGTTCAGTTTGGTGCTGATGTGAACGGTGAGTCCACAGCGCGACAACGCTTCTTCGGTACGCGGTGAGTCAGGCGCGGCGGCGGCCAGGTTGCCACCCAGCGCAATCAGCACTTTCACTTCGTCACGCAGCATCGCATTCAACGCTTCGACCGTGTTGTGGCCGTGGGCGCGTGGCGGTTCGAAGTTAAAGTGGTTCCCCAGCGCATCGAGAAACGCCTGCGACGGTTTCTCATCGATACCCATGGTGCGGTTGCCCTGTACGTTGCTGTGACCACGAACCGGACAGAGACCCGCCCCTTTTTTGCCCAGCTGACCAAACAGCAGTTGCAGGTTGGTGATTTCACGCACCGTATCAACCGAATGCTTATGCTGGGTAATGCCCATTGCCCAGGTACAGATCACCCGATCAGCACTCTGGTAGATCGCCGCGGCTTCACGGATTTGCGCCTGGGTCAGTCCCGACTGCGCCACAATTTGCATCCAGTTGGTGTTATCGACGGCCTCAATATAGGCTTCGATACCGTTGGTTTTGGCATTGATGAATGTCTGATCAAAAAGGCCGCTTTCACCGGCCGCCAGGCGCGCACGATGGGTCTCCAGCAGGCATTTCACCATGCCGCGCACCGCCGCCATATCACCGCCGAGATTCGGCTGATAATAGGAGGAGCTGATGGTACCAGACATCGATGTCACCACTTCCAGCGGTTTTTGTGGATCGGCAAAGCGTTCCAGACCGCGCTCACGCAGGGTGTTGAAGGTTACGATCTTCGCGCCATGATCGGCGGCGTGGCGCAGGCTATGCAACATGCGTGGATGGTTGGTGCCGGGATTCTGGCCGAAGACGAAAATTGCATCTGCATGATCAAAATCATCCAGACGGATGGTGCCTTTACCCACGCCGATGCTGCGCTTCAGGCCGGTACCGCTCGCTTCATGACACATGTTGGAGCAGTCGGGAAAGTTGTTGGTGCCCATCAGGCGGCCAAACAGCTGATAGAGCCAGGAGGCTTCATTACTGGCGCGACCGGAGGTGTAGAGTTCCATCTGGTCCGGGTTATCCATCGCCTTGATATGGCGGGCGATCAGCGCAAACGCATCGTCCCAGCTGATCGGCTCATAGTGGTCGGTTTCGGCGTTGTAGCGCAGCGGATGGGTCAGACGACCCTGATATTCCAGGAAATAATCGCTCTGGGTATAGAGCGTGGTCACGCTGTGGCGCGCAAAAAATTCGCTATCAACGATGCGGCGGGTCGCTTCCCAGGTCACCGCTTTAGCACCGTTTTCGCAGAAGCTGAAGGTACTTTTATTGTCATCGCCCCAGGCGCAGCCCGGGCAGTCAAAACCGCGAGCTTTATTCATACGCATCAGATTGCGCATATTTTTCAGGGCCGCTTTGCTGTCAAGAACGAAACGCGTGGTGGCTTCAAGTGAACCCCAGCCGCCCGCAGCCGCGCGATAGGGTTTGATTTGGCGTTTAAATTTCATAGTGAGTGCAGGCTTTTTTATAGTAGGAAGTATTGTAGATGGTTTGTTATCAGGTTATGGCCTGATGGTGAAGTGAAGTGTGCAATCATCGTCATACCATGTCTAATTGATTGACTTAATGGTGCGATAGCTGCCGTTTATCATGCATCGGCCAGAATTGTGATTCCGCTCAAATTTTACCCGGACGTAACCTGCTGATAACGGGAGTTCTCGCCACAACGCGCTAATACTTGCTGTTCATAACAGAAGAGGGCGCAACTCAATGAAACAGCTGACCAGCCAGATTCATGCGTTTGGCAAAGCGTTAATGATGCCAATCTCGGTGATCGCCGCCGCCGGGATCTTCCTTGGACTGGCGGCAGCCATGCAAAACCCGGCAGTCACCGGCGATGCCTTTGCGCAGATGCAGATCCCCCAGTTGATTATTGGCTTTATACGCAAGGTCGCGGGGGCGCTGTTCGCTAACCTGCCGGTATTTTTTGCGGTTGCCAGCGCCATCGGACTGGCAAAGGCGGAAAAACCCACTGCCGCCTTTGCGGCCGTGATCGGCTATATCACCATGAACGTCGGCATCAACGCCACGCTGGCGGCTAAAGGGATTACCGCCGCAACTACGACACCGGAGGCGTTACAGCAGGCCGGGCTGGACCAGACCACCGCGATGATGCGGTCGGCGGAATATATCGAGATGCTGGGTGTTTTCACCTACAACATGAGCGTGCTGGGCGGGGTCATCGCCGGGCTGGTGACGGTGGCGCTGCATAATCGCTTCTATACCCAGCAGCTACCGACGGCGATCAGTTTTTTCGGCGGACGCCGTTTTGTGCCGATCGTGACCGTGGTCTGCCTGCCACTGATTGGCGTGCTGCTGGCGATGATCTGGCCAACCATCGGCAACGGCATCGCCTGGATTGGTCAGATGATCGGGAAAAGCGGGCAGTACGGCGCTTTTCTGCTCGGAGCGTTTGAACGCATTCTGATCCCAACCGGCCTGCACCATATTCTTAATGAAACCGTCCGCTTTACCCCGATTGGCGGGATGGCGATGGTAGACGGGCAGACGATTGTTGGCGCGCTGAACATCTTTAACACCTCGCTGACCCATCCGGGTATGATCCCGGACGACACGCTGCGCACCGCTACCCAGTTTCTGGCACAGGGTAAAATTCCGGTGATGATGTTTGGTCTGCCTGCCGCCGCGCTGGCTATCTATCACACCGCCCGGCCGGAGCATAAGCAGCGGGTGAAAGCGTTGGTGCTGGCGGGCGCGCTGACCTCATTTACCACCGGCATCACCGAACCGCTGGAGTTCTGCTTTATCTTCGTTTCGCCGGTACTCTACCTGCTGCACGCGTTTCTCACCGGTCTCTCTTTTATGCTGATGTCGATGCTGCATCTGATGATCGGTAACGTGCAGGGCGGGATTATCGATCTGGTGGTATTTGGCGTATTAGGCGGCGCAAAAACCCACTGGTGGTGGACGCTGGCGCTGGGCGTAATTTACGCACCGATTTATTACTACGCTTTCCGCCTGGTGATCACCCGGATGAACGTCGAAACACCGGGCAGGGAATCGGATGATGAGAAACCCCAACAGGTGAGCGGAGATGAGCGCACTCAGGTGATCATCAGCGGGCTGGGGGGGCAGGCCAATATCGAGGATGTCGATTGCTGCTTTACCCGGCTGCGGGTGCGAGTGAAAGACATGAAAGAGGTGATCGATCAAACCCTGATGAGTACCGGCGCCAATGGGGTTAACCGGGTCAGTGACAACGATGTGCAAGTCATTTACGGACCCCAGGTGGAAAAAATCGCCAACCAGGTGAAAATGGCACTCGGCGTGGCGTAATCGCAGCGGTGTGCCGCACCCGTTTACAGCCCGGGACTATCGGGCTGTAACACGCTGATTTTTTTATCGCTTTATCTGGCTGCCGTCTGGCTTAATTTAACTAAAAAAAGTCACCCCCTAATGGGGGGCAATTTCCGGCCGATATAACAGCATTCGTTCATTATCCGGAAGTTTGTTATGTCACTCAAAAAATCCTCCCTGCTGATCTTCTCTTTCCTGCTGGCGCTGTTTCTGACCAGCGTGGCCATCAGTACCTGGCTGCTGGTTCAGAGTAATCAGTCGTTAAATGCCGTTAATAAAGAGATCCGCGTGGTGCTGTCGGTTATCGATCCAATAAACCACAGCCGTACGCTGCGCGTGCGCCTGATGGAGTACATGAAAGCCATTGAAGAGAGTAATGATCAAAGCCCGGCCTCTCTGGACGGCGTCAGAACAGTAGCCGCGAAGGCTGATGCTGCGTTTGAAGCCTATATGGCGGCACCGCGACTGCCAGGTGAAGAGGCGGAAGCCGACAGCTATCGGCAGGCGTATCTGGCTTACCGCCAGCAGGGGCTTCAGCCGTTGATTGATGCAGCCGAAGCGCATGATCAACTGCGGTTTAAAAATCAGATCGCCAGCGTGGTGCGTCTTGACCGGCAGTACGAAATCATCCTCGATCGCGTACTGGCCCGGCATGAAGCCTATGCGAAAAAGCTCAACACCGACGCGCAGAGCCATTTCACCTCTGGCATCACGCTGCTGGCTGTGTTTGGCATCCTTTTTTTTGCCATCATTATCGCCATCTACCTGTTTATGAAGCGCTATGTCCTTTCGCCACTCAATCAGGCTCAGGCGCACTGTAAACTGATTGCCGCAGGCGTACTGGACAGCAGCGTGCCGGTCAAAGTCGGTTCACGCAGTGAGATCCAGCTGCTGATGGCTTCGCTGGAGCAGATGCGCAGTGCCCTGACTGACATTATCATGCAGGTGCGCGATTCCACCCGCTCGGTCTCTACAGCATCACAGGAGATTGCGGCGGGCAATATCGATCTTGCGTCACGCACGGAACAACAAGCCGCGGCGCTGACCCAGACCGCCGCCAGCATGGAGCAGTTGGGCGCCACTGTTAAACAAAATACCGGCAATGTGTTTGAAGCCTGTCGCCTGACGAGTGAAGCGGTGCAGAATGCCGAAAGTGGTGCCAAAGTGTCGCAGGAAGTGGTGGTTTCGATGGAGCTGATTAATGCCAGCTCGAAAAAAATTGAAGAGATCACCACAGTGATCGACAGCATCGCTTTCCAGACCAACATTCTGGCGCTGAATGCTGCCGTTGAGGCGGCGAGAGCCGGTGAACAAGGCCGCGGCTTTGCGGTGGTGGCGGGTGAGGTACGTAATCTGGCCCAGCGCAGCGCCGTTGCGGCAAAAGAAATTGAGAGCCTGATTGCTGAATCGGTAGCGATTATTCACGCTGGTTCTGACCAGGTCAGCCGCACCGGTGATGCCATGAGCGCCATCATCTCCTCGGTCAGCCGGGTCAATCAGCTGATGGAGCAGATCTCCACCGCCTCGGACGAACAAAGTCGCGGGATTGGACAGATTGAGCAGGCGGTGACCGAGATGGACAGCGTGACGCAACAGAACGCCGCGCTGGTGCAGGAATCCGCCGCCGCCTCGGCTTCGCTGGAAGAGCAGGTGCACTATCTGACGCAATCGGTCTCTACCTTCCGTCTGTCAGCCCGCTAAGCGGCATTCCCGCTCTGTCTCACAGGGCGGGAACCGCACGCCGGGTGGTAGCGTTTCTGAAGAGGGTCTGACCGCGCGCAAGGAGAGGGGGTTTCGCCTGCGTTGGCCGCTTGTTTGCGACCAAAAATCAGCGGATTATATCGGCCATGTTTGCCAGGATGCGTAGGTTCCATGCTGATCACCACAGAAGATGCGCGCAGTGCCGGCGCGGACAGCCGTCTGGCCTGTACGCTGGCAGCGGCCGCAGGCGCGCTGAACACCGCGGCGTTTGAGATTGTCGGCTTTTTCTCCGCCAATATGACCGGAAACGTCTCTTCACTGTCCGATCATCTGGCAAAAGCCAATTTAGGGGCAGGCCTGTTTTTCCTGTCGATTGTTTGCCTGTTTATTGCCGGTTCGATGGTCTCAACCCTGATCATTAATTCAGGACGTCGTCGCAATATTCGCACAATTTATGCGTTTGTCATTCTGGCCGAAGGCGCGTCGCTGGTAGGACTTGGCGTGACAGAAAGCCTTTTTTCGCCGGATTCGCCTGGCGTGGTACTGATCATGAGCCTGAGTTTTTTAATGGGCTTACAAAATGCGGTGGTCACACGGATCTCAAATGCGCGGGTTCGCACCACACACGTCTCCGGCACCGCGACCGATATCGGTATTGAACTGGCGATGCTGTATGAGGTGTTACGGCGTAAGGTCTCTCCCAAAGAGGCGCCGCTCTATCTGGATCGCCTGCGGCTGCATGGCCTGACGCTGTTATCCTTTCTCGCGGGTGGCGTGGCGGGAATATGGCTCTACAGCGTGCTGGGGTATGGTTTTTTGCTGCCGGTCGGCTTCGCGTTAATTGCGCTGGCGCTGCAAACTATCGTCAGGCGTGAAAGGGCTGGTTGAATGATCCTTGCTGTTAAGACGTATAGGCGGGTAAACGCTAAAATTGAAATTAATCATCGGGTAAACGCCCGAAATAAAAAAGACAACGTGGATTCACGCTAACCTGCTGACGGGTCATTAACATCGACATCAAACAATTAATCTATTTGTGTAATCTCGAACGCGAGCGCCACTTTGGCCGGGCCGCCGAAGCCAGTTTTGTCACCCAGCCGACGCTTTCGATGCGCCTGAAGAATCTGGAGCGCGAACTGGGCCTGTCGCTGATTAATCGCAGTAATAACTTTGCCGGTTTCACTCCGGAAGGCGATCGCGTGCTGGCGTGGGCGCGGGAGATTGTGTCCGTTTATCAGGGGCTGAAGCTGGAAGTAGAGTCGCTGAAGCATGGGGTCAACGGCACGTTGCGGCTTGGTGTGGTGCCACAGTGCAGCGTAGCGTTGCCGCTGCTGTTAAAAGCAGTACAGGCCCGTTATCCGCAGCTCGATTACCGGATTGCGGTGCTGAGCGCTGATCAACTGCTGGAGGCGCTCAACAGCCACACCGTGGATGTTGGCATTGGCTTCTTTGAAATGGCCACACTGCGTGAACTTCACTTTCAGACGGCGATGCTGGCCGATCGTGGCGTCGAGGCGATCTTCCACCCCGACCATTTTCCCCAGCTGGTGGCGAGCGGTCCGCTCACCCTGAATGAGCTGGCGCAGCAACCGCTCTGCCTGGCGGAACCGACCCGCTACTTCCGGCGTTATCTCGATATGGCGTTTCGCGAGGCGGCGCTGGTACCGCGGGTGGTGGTCGAAAGTGCCTCAGTGATGCAGCTGATGCAGTGCGCTCAGGTCGGGCTGGGACTGCTGATCTCCCCGGTGGGTCACCTGTTGCCCGGTTCGCTGCAGGGATTGCATCAGCGGCCCATCCAGCTGCAACCGATGGCGCGTGAAGCGGCGCTGGTGATTGCTGAACCCGGACGCGCCACCCCGCTGGCCCAGCACTTTTTTGACGAAGCGCGCGGGCAGCTTCCGGTTTAACGGATTTACCTGACTTCACCCAGCGCATAAAACAGCCGGCTGTTCCAGTTCCCGATCGCCGCCGACTGAATTACGCCGAACAACGCCTCAGCCGTCCAGCCTGCCTCCGCCAGCGGTTGCAGATGCGCCGCGCTGAAGCGTTCTGGCGCGCGGGTGAGCTGGGCGGCCAGCGCGGCAATCTGCCGCTGCGGCTCACGGAGGCCAGCCTCATCTACGCCCTCAATCAAATCGTCGATGTCTGAAAGTTGCTGAAATGCCCAGCGGCTGCCGAGAATCCGTGCTGCCGTCGCTTCGGCCAGCGGCTGCCCGGGCGCTAATTGCTGACGCAACTGCACCCAGCCATACAGCGCCGATGCATCGTGCGCCAGTAGCCACACCGCATCCTGCATACCCGGCAGCGTCTGACTGCGGGTGATCGCGGCCAGCTGTTCAGCACTGGCGTAGCGTAATTCCAGCGGTTTCAGCGCCGGACGCCACCCAGCCAGCTGACCGAAGCCGCTGCGGTCAGCATCCGGCGGTGGGGTGGAGCCAGGCAGCCAGCGCACCGGCTGGGCCTGCATCGCCTGCAGTCCGGCGACCACGCGCGCCTGATAGCTGACAAAACCGATCAGCTGATTGAGCGTCACGATATCCGGCTCGGTCAGACCTACGGCATCCAGTGCAGAAATCGCGCTGGCGGTAATCAGCTCAGGCTGCATCGCCAGCTGACGGGCATACTGGGTAATTTGCGTCAGACGATTGTTGCTTTCACGGGATGAATCGGGTCCTGGCAGCGGGTTAAGACGTGCCGAGTAGTGATTGCACAAACGCTGGACGCCAGCCACCTGGGCTACGGTCAGGGCGGTACTCAGGCGATCGTACAGCGTCAGGGTATGGGTCAGCGAGGTCGTGATGCGATCAGGGAACAGCAGTTGCGCCAGATCGCGCGCCGCCAGCAAGGCGGGCTGGTTAGCGCGCAACACTGCCGTGATCTGCGCATCGTCGGTCAGGCAGCCCAGCAGGAAACGGTCATCAATGTGGGCGGCTTCAGGCACCAGCGGAGCCGCCTGCGAGATGCGTGGACTGGTCTGGCTCTCGTAAAACCAGTGGTTATGGCCCGGATAGCGGCGTTGTTCCATGATCAATCCTTTTGCAAAATTCTGGTTCGGCAGGCAGGCGGCAAAATCTGAAAAAAAGCCTGACCGAAGGGCAGAGGTATCCTCGCCGAAGGCCAGGCCAGGGCAAAAGAATGATCGGTGATAATTAATAGCGTTACGGTATAACGACAGGAAAATCAGGCGGGAAGGCGATGGGGAGAAGAAGAAAGAGAAGGGCGAGCCAGGCTCGCCCTCAGAAACTTATTTCAGTTCCAGCTCATTCATTGCGGCGATGCTGAAGCCGCCATCAACGTGAACGATTTCACCGGTAATGCCACCTGCCAGGTCAGAGCAGAGGAATGCCGCTGAGTTGCCGACATCTTCGATGGTCACGGTACGACGAATCGGGGTCACCGCTTCGCAGTGAGCCAGCATCTTACGGAAATCTTTAATGCCTGAAGCGGCCAGCGTACGGATTGGACCGGCAGAAACGGCGTTGACACGGACGCCTTCCGGGCCCATCGCGTTCGCCATGTAGCGGACGTTGGCTTCCAGAGATGCTTTCGCCAGACCCATTACGTTGTAGTTCGGGATAGCGCGCTCGGCACCGAGGTAAGAAAGGGTCAGCAGCGCAGACTGTGGATTCAGCATCGCGCGGCACTCTTTGGCCATGGCAACGAAGCTGTATGCACTGATGTCATGCGCGATTTTGAAGCCTTCGCGGGTTACGGCATTCACATAGTCACCATCCAGCTGGTCGCCTGGGGCGAAACCGATGGAGTGAACGAAACCGTCAAATTTCGGCCAGGTTTTTGCCAGTTCAGTGAACAGAGATTTGATGCTCTCATCTTCGGCAACGTCACACGGCAGAACGATGTCTGAGCCCAAATCTTTAGCAAACTCTTCCACACGACCTTTTAATTTGTCGTTCTGGTAGGTGAAAGCCAGTTCTGCGCCCTGTTTGTGCATCGCCTGTGCAATACCGTAGGCGATGGAAAGTTTACTGGCAA
>Ga0308167_1002080_pt1 | contig 19954 bp, 23 predicted proteins | sample PhyCR1_2_FD_202138 | JGI IMG/M metagenome (GOLD analysis project Ga0308167, IMG submission 202138) | Phyllosphere microbial communities from UC Gill Tract Community Farm, Albany, California, United States - DLSLRC.R1 | ecosystem: Host-associated > Plants > Phyllosphere > Unclassified | place... | reverse complement strand
GTCGACGATATTTTGCGTAATGGTGATATACGAGCCGTTATGACGACGCGCCGTTCGATAGCCCTTCTCAATGAAGGTGCCAACTTTCTGATTTTTAAAGTCGAGGAGCTTCCACCCTTCATCAATCACATTGAGTTTTTTGACGCTACGCGGTGAGTTGTACATGCGGTTTTCGATGTAAATAATCAGCGAGAACATCACCGCAACCAGCAACGATGGACGAGACTCTAAGCCGCCCAGCTCCAGCACCACCATCCTTGCATCTTCACTTAATGACGGTTCATCAGAGTTGAAATACTCACCGTAGGTCCCCTTAACCGTGTACTGGTCTAACAACACGATCATCTCGTCGAGGCGGCTGCGGATGGTCGGTGAATCTTTGTACTCATCGCTGTTTTTGGAAAATTCCAGATAGTCCACCACGTCATCAATACGTGCCTTATTCTGCTTACTGAGCCACGCGGCTTTCACCGCACGCATTAACAACGCCTCATGCACCTCATCCAGATTACCGTTGGGGCTGGCCATGACGGACAACTGGTCACGCACACGTTCGGCGGAAAGGTCGATATCGATAATGTTGGCAAACGGGTTGAACTTCAGCGTGTCGCCATCGAGATAGACACCGCCCATGTTTTCGCACAGTGATTTGTACCCATCCCCCATATCAAACACCCACGCAAAACCCCCGGTATCAAGCACGCTGCGAATAAGCGGTTGGATAAGGCCGGTTTTACCCGCGCCAGACGTCCCACACACCGCCATATTGAAATTGGTGTTATTCATCCCTTCATAGAACAGGTCGATAAACGCCAGCTGGTTGCGGTACGTCGGCGCTAAAAGCCCGGACGGTGCAAGCGGACTGTCCGCCACCACCGGCATCAGGTTGGCCACGTTAAAGGTTTCGGCACGGCGTATCACCCCTGCCGCCTGCAGCTCTTTAAAAAGACCTTCTCCGGCCATAAACGGCAGGGAGGAGAGGAAGTTGCGCATATGATTAAAGCGCGGAGAGGTCAGTTCAAATCCGTTTTTACGGTAGCTATTGAGGATGTATTGCTCATAGGCCAGCGCCTCCTCGTTGTCGTCCTCACAGAACGCGGTAATATTCATGAAATAGGAGACAATAGATGATTGGTTACCGGCGAGACGTTGGCGCAGCTCGCCCCACTCTTTAGCCTCTTGCTCGACGCCGGGGAAGAATTTGCCGTAAGACGTCTTGGATTTCTTTTCTAGGTCGAGGTATTTCAGGTTGGCTTCGCTGTGCGACTTCACCTGATCTTCTACCATTAAGGTCAGCGTGATAATAAACGGACACGCAATAGAGAGCTCGGGCGTGAGCAGGTTGCTGTAGTTGTCGGCGCTGTTCCACAAGAAGGCAATTTCAGGATTGCGCGACAGTTGGAAGTTCAATACACGAGCGCGACTGGTTTCTTGCTTGATTCCTGACCGTAATCCGATGGTGAGGCATTCGGCTTTGACCTTGAGGTCAAAGCTGTCATCGATACATTGGTAGTTCAAATCCATGTAGGTATCGAGTTCACGCCGTTGAGGATAGAGTTGGTCGGGGTCATGATTAACCATCTCACCGACGATATTAATAAAGCCCTGCGCATCGACCGGCTGGGTATTGATACTTGCGCCGTGCAATGAGGCGCGAATAATTTTAAGACGGTTTTCCAACTCCAAAATATCCGCGCGGCTCTTTTTCTTTGAAGGCACGCAGCAGGAGATGATGAGGCGGTAATTGCGCAGCGTCAGCGGCAAATCCATCCCATCAGGCAACGAAAAGCGCGTTTCCGCTGCCCGCATGTAATAGGCGCGGGTGATGGCGTTAAACTTGGGGGCCTGCTCGCCTGACCAGGAAAACTCACGCAGGCCGTACTCAATCACCTCGCCCACCTGCTTACTGGAAACAAGATGAATAGACAGCGGAATACCGCGCGGCATTTTGGTACGCAGCAGGTTCTCCAGCGATTCAACCACCTGAACATTGGCACCGACCAACGGCTGGGCTTCCAGTACGAAACCCATCGTCGTGGCATTCATAAACAGCCCGGTTTCCTCATCATAATCCCGATAAGGCAACAGGCGGCTAAATTGGGGGAACTTCATATTGGCTAAAATCTGATTAGCAGCCGTTGATTCATCCGGCATTTTTAATGCCGACAGCATGGAGTTCACGGTATCGGTGATTTTTTCCAACGCGCTCATGTAATAGGTTCCTTGGTGTGGCAGTCTTCTGGGGCAAAGCAATAAGGTGTTCGCGGGCAGGTGATTAATCTTCTGACTGAGAATGCGCAATGACGTGATGCAAGATATTTCGCTCATAGGCGTCACGCCCTTGTTGGCTGCGGTCAACGAGATATTGCGTCAGGAAGTCATCCTCATCCTGCGTCAAATAATCAAAGTTGAGTAACAATGGGATGAAGACGCGGGCAAAGTCTTTATCGTCTTTGCAATTATCGAGGTATTGCCATATTTCAGCGCTCGACATGACGGCCTGTGTACGTAAATAGTGCGCGGCAATCACAATACCCAGCAGCGGAATAAAGGCGGTCATAAACACGATGCCGCGTGGATGAATAACATATTGAAATAGGCCGAAAAGTAAAAATACCATGAGTATCGCGACGACCTTGACCCACCTTAGTTTCTTTTCCAGCAATTGATTAAATGTATCGTGTGCCGCGATTTTGTCGCGAATAGCCTGTTCGTAATCCATCGTGTCTGATTTCATATTCACCACTAAAAATGTCGAAATAAAAATGAATGTGTAATGAAATTCAAATATGTTTTAATAAAAACCTTAATAATAAAGGGGGAGTAACTCATATGAATGTAAAGTTGAAAGAGTGTATCGACTGTGGAAGACCATTAAGCCGTACAGCAAAAGTCTGTAACGGATGTAACTCAACTGACCCATTTGGCTCAAAACGATTAAATGATAAGATACATCGTTATATTGTAACATTTGTCATTTTAATCTTATTGATTATCGGTGGATTATGGTATTTAGGAGAGCTAAACCCTCTGGATATTTTGTTGCGCCGCTAATTTCACCATTGAGCGAAGACCACAAAAGTCTGCAATGAAACTGCTGCGCAGAAAACGATAATGCCAACGGTGTGGGCGTGAGGGAGACAACCGGAAACAGAGTTCAAACTCACCATCAAAACTGGCAGTAACGTCCCATCCCCACCGTAATGTTGGACTCGCTGACTCGGCATCCTGGCGAAGAACACCTTCCAGCGCTGCCGCTTTATGGACTTTTGCCCTGAAAGCAATATATGGCGGCACGTTATCCACGGGAAAGCTATGTCCTTGGCAAGACGCGTAGGTTTTGTATTCATTCAAATTCATACATGACACAAGGCGACGAATATCGATATCAACGAGATAGACAGGCTTCTTTATCGTTTCTGGTTTCGATTTGTCATCGAAGCGCAATAGCGTCTTTAGAATATCCATCATCACCTCAGCGTTAACCTTGATATCGTCGCGTCATGATTTCCATTGCCCGCTGGCATTCCACACATAAAGAAACACCGGGGATGGCCTGTCGCCGTTTGGGTGGGATTTCATTGCCGCATTGCTCACACTCAAATAAAGATGGCGCGGCGACATGATGTATTTGCCGAATATTCGCTATTTGTATATTTAGGCAATATTCAACAACGGCCTGTGCTTCATCTATTTCATCCACTATCAATGACTCCTATTCAACAAGACACGCTACCGCCCATCCCTTTACACGCTCAGGGCACCCGTAAAAACATCAAACTGTTGAAAAAAAATCCGGCGCCGTGGTACTGGCATCGGTCCTCAGTGATTAACGAATACGGGGTTTGCCCCAATGTGATGAGGTGACCACAAACACCACGTTGCTCGGTTGGTGGTACACATCTGCCGTATCGATGTACGGGGCTATCCACAGCTGCGCCGTCCGTTCGCCCACGCGCAATGGCCGTGGGTACTCGGTCGAGACGACAGGCGTACTCACGGGTGTGATATACGGTTGTGATGCCGGTTTTACTGAAACAGAGGTAAGCGGTGCTGGCGCGACAGGCTTGGCGGTAAAAGGGACGTGCGCGACACGCTGTACGGACGGCGTTGGTAAAGGCATTGATGTCGCGGGTGCGCTGTTCGATGCCGAAGAGAAGTTCCCGTCAGCCAGACGTGGCAATGCGCCCGCATCCGCCTTTACCGTATCGCCCTCTTCTTTTAATTTGGCTTTGTCATTCGCCTGATGCATCGTCATACAGGTATCTGACGTCGTGGCATTACATTCAAATTCGCTGCTGGTTCCGGCACATCCAGACAGCAGTAATGCGCCGCCAAGGGCGGTGAAAATAAACATTTTCATTATTTTTCCTCTATCAATCAGTCAATGAAAAATCACATCACGATTTAAATTTGATTTTGGTCTGACAATTTTCATTAATAGCATTCGCTAATACTGAAATAGATTGAGAAGGTAATCGCGTTATATCGGCGGTGTCCGCCTTGCATGTGAATACACGAATTGTTTTCCCCGCCCCCGAAAGACCACAGATAATGTTATTTCCTAATTCTTCTGGATACGGATTAAAATATCCCTTTATATTTCCCATCACATTACCCTCCTCTGCGTTGAATATATCCCGCCCGTTCGGCGGCTTGTGCCCACGTCAATACCGCGACGAAGATGAATCCGCCTAATACGCCGTAAACACCACAACTGCTATTTATCGTTTCCGCCGCTAAATACGCGGCATGATGGATTTTTTCTATAGAGGCAAAATCTCTCGCAAACTGTTCGGGGTTAAAAACCAGTTGGGCGAGCAGCGATAGGCCCAGCCAAAACCAACAAATCAACTGCGTGGTCATCCATCCCGCCATAAAACGACGCGCAACATGCATCAGAAAGCACTTGGGTGAGAAAAACAGTTCCTGCTTTAGCGCTATCACAATATCTTGCTGCTTCGGCGAAAGGTTAACGGCCATCGGCGCCTCCCGGTATAAACTGATGAGGATCTAACTTGCCCAGCTTCTGCAGCATTTGGTCCGTGTTAAAACCGTTCATGTTTCCCGTTGGATTAGCCTGCATCATCGGCTGTGCGTCGTCAGGGGCATTACGTTGACGGCGGTTTTTCTCATCCTCTAACTCTTCAATGGTCTTGAGCTGAAAACCATCTTGGAACACGACCGTAACCTCATTGCCGGCACCAATCGGTATCACGGGGTGATACTGTTCGGCACGCTTGATGTAGTAATCGCTCAGCGTCTGTGCCGCCTTACTCCCGCCGCCGCCTAAACCGGATTTAAAGACATCTCCGGCCCCGACGCTGGCGGTGGCACCAATACCCACGGAAGGCGTGGCCACGCTTTTCATTCCTTCACCAATGCCATCAAGGAAACCTGCCGCACCGGCCCAACCAAGAATTTTGCCGTTACGCATCACCACTTCGCCTTTCACGCCGTTTTTCCCCATAAAGCTGACGTGACCTTTAATCGGCTGATCGATGGTATTGCCATTTTTCAGGCAACTGATATTGCGGGTACGTACGATGGCACGCTCACTCGAGACATCCCCCCACGCCTCCAATCCCACAAAACACCCTGTTAAATCGTACGTTTTGCTGTTGGGCATCTCGACTTTACCGATAAGGCGAATTTGCATTGGCACCGTAGATTCATTACCGGTGACCGACGCATCGGCATCTGCCCCTTCAATGAGGATTGATTTCGCAAAGCTCCCCGAGGGGATATAGGGCAGTTTTTTGACAGCTTTACCGTCACCGTAGTTGAAGGTCTTACGCGTTATCTGATTCGGAACAGGAATAGGCTGATAGCTCACCTGTGGCGGCATCGTTGCCCCCGCCCCCGGATAAAAGGCGGTCGGCGGCGGTACGCTGGCGTTCCCACCTTGAGGCGGGAAGTTTGTTGGTTGAGGCTCCCCTTCCGGTCCCGGTGCGGGCATCGGCGGGGTCGGTTTGGGCTCACCAACAGGCACCTGCCCTAAACCACTCACCTGCGTTTTAAGGTTGGCATTTTCTTGCGTCAGCTGCTCAAGCCGTTTCTGGTCTTCCAGACGCCCCTTACTCAACAGGTCAATTTCCTGCTGAATGCGCTTAAACTCCTTGGCCATTTCCGACTGTGCCACCTGCATCTCGGTGGTCGCATGCTGCTGCACCTTGTCATCAAAGGTGGATTCCACTACGCCAGTCATATCCGGCGCGGGTTCGGCTTCCGTTTGAGTCGCCGCTTTGGACGTTAAATCCACCTCGGACAGATACCAGCCAGCCCCCACGAAAGCCGCCACAGTGATACCGACAATGCCCATCCACAGATATTGCTTACGCTTGACGAGACTGTTGATATTCATCAGCGAGACTCCTCAGCGGTGGTGACATAAACCTGCAGACGACCACCCGGCAAAAGCTGGCTGGTCGGTTCGGCAAACATGATGGCGCGCGTCCCTGACTGCCAAAAGTCGGTTTCTTTGATACCGCGCGCGCTGGCCAACAGATTCACCACGCTATAGCGCACCACTTTGAGATGGTGCCCTACCCACACCTGTTCAGCGTTCGCTTGCAGCCCCGAAGGCACCGACAGTCTTTCGTCCGTCACCGGAAGTGATTCGTAAGACTCTGGCAGCGTACCGGTGCGAACCCCTCGGTTAAGTTCCACGAGGAGGGATTGATACGGTGTAGATTCTTCCCACGCTTTGGCGGCGTCGCCCGTTCCCGTCAGCTCGCTGACCAGTTGGATAGTGCGCCCCACGCCAGCACGGGGAACAGCGCGGATAGAAAAGTTAAGACCTCGCTCGGTTTCAACAATAAAGGTAAACGGCTTTTTATTGAGCGTGGCAATCACCACGCCCCCATTGGCTGTTTGCTCTTGACGGGTCAGCTCGCCATCAAGGCTGTTTATCGCAATGACCCGGTCACCCGCGACGCTAAATAAATTCGGGTCGGTATTGCTGACCGCGATGTTGGCCTGTCCTCCGTTGCTCAACGGGACAATGGCGGGCGCGACACTCATTGGCGCGGCGATGACAGTGCACGGACTGACGAGTAAAACAGAACTCATCAACAAAACACGTTTATCGAGTTTCATCTTTAACCTCCCCAAAACGTGCCAACCAGCTAATACCGTCTTCACGCTGCAGCTCCAAGACATAATGTTTAATTTCCGAATACGGCTGGGAGTCACCAATCCATGTTTTAAGCTCACCGCGAATATCCACGCGGTTGCTGGCCGGATAGACTTTGACGCTGGTTTGATAAAAAGCAGAGTTGACGTTATTGGCTTTAATACGTTTGGCTTCTTCAGCCAGTTTCACTTTTAATTCGTTTTGCGCAGCGGGTTTAATAAAGGCCAGTAATACCGAATGGGAGGCATCGACCGTTTCTGGTGTGACATTGAGGCGCAGTGCGATAAAGGATAATGCCAGTTGCTGCATATATGATGCATCGGACTGGTTTTGTGACACCGCAAACGGCGCATTAAATAACATCGGCGTTACCGCCACCTTCTGTTCATTCTGCAGACGGTAATTATTCACGCCTTGAATAATGTTGGAGACAAGGCTGAGGAGCACAAACACCCCCATACAAATAAACCCTATGGCGAGCACACGGCTTGTACTAAGACGGGCACCATGTTCCATATAAACTCCTCAAACACCTATTTAATCCACTGCCGGAAACAGGAATCGGGGATGGTATGAAAAATACCTTTCAAAACTGAGGTGGGCATGTACCAGTAAATTAAATCGCGTAACCAGGTACTGCCCCGCCCCTTTTTCAATTTTTTGACGCCCCAAAAAACCAGAACCGCTGCGACCAAACCGATTAACTGTTTGCTCGTCCATAACCCCCAACCAATACAAATGGCGGCAGGAATGAGTTCGTCTAGAAAAAGCCCGAACCAGCGGCTCTGATTCGTTAACGTTCCCGGAAAGCGGTAGCGTTTCAAATCGCTTTCCGACATACCTTCTCGACCTTATTAATAGCCGGCGACGGACATACCGATCGCGATAAATACGGACAGGATGGCAAAGCCCGCGAGAAACTTAACGTTCTTGGTCATCATATACATAATGCCGCCGACCAAGACTTCCGCCAGCACGACCCATTTAACGACGCTCGAACCGCTACCGAAGGTAGCTTTCACTGATGCATCACCCGATTTCATTAAATCAGTAGCCGCGCCTGATGCCATTGCGACTTCAGGGAAGAAAGTCGCTACGACGGCAATAGGTAAAACAGCTTTTAATGATTTAACGAATCCTTTCTTTGAAAAGAACTGCGCCAAACGAGAGGGGTTAGATTCAGGTACAGCAGTGCCCTGAACACTTAATGAAGCATTCATAAAAATTTCCTTGTGAAATAGGTAATATTACAATCTGAAGATTGTTACTTTTACTCTGCTACATGGTCGTTAACTTTTTTTGTTGGTAGGCATTCCTCCTGCATAGTCTGAATTGTAGAAGTCGGGGAAACGAGATAGGTGATCTTGAATACGTAGTAGCGCTTCTGATGATTTGCTTCTTCCGCTTCTTTCTCTTGCCCTTAAAAGGCATTTATTTGTTTCCTCATCAAGATGAATAAGCACTGTTCGCCCTGGTGCTGGTTTTGTACTGTAGTTGGCCATCCGCCCCCCATGAAATATGTTTTATTTAATAAATAGTCTTACATCACTTATAAAAATAGTAAATAAAAGTAAGGTAAAGTTTATTCACAACTCACGATGACATAATGTCATCGTGAATTTCACACCGTATTAACACGATTTTATTCAGATGCATCCATTCTTATATGAGATTATAATCCTTTCAACTTCATTAAGAAGGTTAACAGCCAGACCACTTTCGTACATGATAACTATCAACTCATCTTTCGTACCAACCTGAAAGTGTTTGTGAATATGAGACACAATATTTCTTGATGTCCCTCTGTGCAGAGAAAAAACTCGAGAAATTATTTCATGACTAATACCAAAAACATGCAATACATAAACCTTCCATTGCAGTTCAGTGCTACTACTTTTAAATTCTTTTATTAATTCGTAATGATAGTTTGTAGTAATTATGTTACGGTTACTCCATGGGCTCGATTTATGATAAAAAAATGTCCACAAACAGAGTGGATTACTTTCATTTATCAGAAGATTAAAATTAAGATCCCAGTGAGAATTCCCCAAAGAAATCCCCTCAATAGTATTGAGGCAATTTTGATCAGAAAATGAATTTATCTCTGTACTTAAAATCTTAAGAGATAAGTTTGTTGATAATGAAGATAACCAGTCAGCAGGTTTTGTCTGATTGGGTAGGAAACTCCGAGCAAACCAATCATTGAATAAAACAAAGTTTCCAAAACTGTCTCGGATACAAGAGGGGTATGGAAATAAATTGATGAAGTGGCGTACAAGGTCAGTAGAATCTAATTGACCATAAGAGGTATTTTTACTAGGATCGCGAGCACACATAGGAGCCTCCGATGAAGGTTTCTGTGGATAGTCGATGCAGCAGGGTTGCAGCCCTCTGCATCGGCGCTTCAAATTTTAATAGTTAATCAACTATACAAACCAATAATACAAATATTATTTTTCATTGTCACTTCCTATCTGTAGATCGATATACTTTAATTTTATTAAAGTTAGACGAATATATTGCTTATTCATCTTCAGTCGCCTCGTTTGGGAAAAACCTAGACATTATCTCCTGAGCATCATCCTTGATACTTAACACCATAGTTTTAAATTCAAATTTCGGCATATCAGATACTTGTGGACTCAATGATGAAATGCCAAGAACCTTGGCCATTGATAATTGTGTCTTGATCACATTCTCGAGAAGAGTCTTATTGAATTCCATCTGATTAAATCCAGATTCCTTTCTCTCTATCTGTGCTTCATAGACTCTTAACCCTAATTCAAGCAGCATGGTAGATATACTGGAAAAACTGATATCTTTTTCTTTGGCACCTTCCGCTTTTCGTTTTTCAACAATCGCAGTAATTTTTTCTGCAACCTCATTGCTTACGTAAGCTTGTATCTTAGCCATAACCCCTTCTTATTTAATTTTGAAAAAACATTAATTTTCGTTCGTTAAATATGACGATTCATTAGCGACTTGACTCTAGAGTCGAACCTAGAGTCATGAGTTGAATTTAACGATGCACATGGCGAATCACATCACGACTCGACTCTATAGTCAATTCATCACAATTATCCGTTAGCACTGGCTTGATTCATTTCCGAATCGTCAGCAATTCGCAGATGAATCGTTAGCGACTCATCGATGAATCTAATTTGTTTTACAGAGTGTTAAACATCGTAAATTAGAAATGATAACTTCATGTTCTAAAGGCTAAATCAGCAAAACTTTAGTTTTGCGTGGTGTGTGGTCTTTTTGGTGGTGAGGAGTGCTTATTTATTGAACTGGATAATGGGATGGATTAATGTATTTAAAATACTGAGGCTCTTTTGAGAAATTTGCATGAAATCGATAATCTTGATGACTAGTTTATTATCTTTTACCCCTATTACTCATGCAGCAGACTGTTTTGACATGGCGGGAAAAGATTACAAGATTGATCCGGATCTTTTACGTGCCATTTCTTGGAACGAATCGAGATTCAATACAAAGGCAATCGGTGTGAATCCAACAATGGGGTATGGTTCAGGATTAATGCAGGTAGACTCCCAACATTTTCCAGAGTTACAACGGTATGGAATAAAACCAGAGCACCTCGTTAATGATGTATGCATGAATATTTATACGGGCGCATACTATCTAGCGATTGCATTTAAAAAGTGGGGAATTAGTTGGGAAGCAGTGGGTGCCTATAATGCAGGATTTGCGAAAACCGAAAAGCAAGCGATAAGGCGCTATTATTATGCATCAAAAATTCATTCTACCTATCTTGCGATCAAAGAGAGTCAGTCGAAAAACATCAAAACTGCCATGAAGTAGAAATGGAGGTGGTTACAATAGATTTTACTCAAGCAAACGACCTGTTCACATTTCCTTTGCTAAAAGGATGTTTTTCTATAATCAATGAGCCATATAAATTTCGATTATTATGAATGTTAACGATAACAACCACTATAGAAAACTTCTTTCCAAATTTAAGTTATTTCAACATCGATTATGATTTGCGTATGACCTCAATTTTAACTACCATAAACAAAGTAACCTTGAGTTACTATTTTTAAAATAACCCTAGACCGGATGGGCGTCCCGTCTAGGGTTTATTCATTAGGCTTTATGGTCTTTGAAATTCTCTGCAATCAGCCACAATGCACGATTTAATTTCAAATCACCATCAATGCCGTTTACCGCGCGCGTTCTCGTTCGTTTCCCTTGTTTATTACGGCCGCTCAATCCACCTTTAATCATATTTTCCTGCACGCGTTGAAACGTTGTCCATAAATCATCTTTCTTATCTTCCCAACGACGCGGCGTTAACAGCTGGCTTTCGGTAATAGGAAATTTTTCATCCTCTTCATAACGATAAGTTAAGGCTGCGCGAGCAAATAGATTTTGCTCCCCCTGCGTTAATGAAATAGATTTCATCATCTCCATATCGTCCGCCACATTATCGAATATTCCTAATACTTCATAAGCGCCTTCTATCACTTTTTCTGTGACATCCCCTTTATGCGGAACACGCACTTCACCAAAAGAATGACCGCAAATTAAACCGTTGGCGCATGCAAATCGGAACATTCCCGGCAGCATTTGATAACTGCTCGAACCATCATGGCTATTGAGCAGAATAATTTCAGGCACTTCCTTTCCCGTAATGGCGATCCCTTCTTCACGACGCAAACGTAGTAGATGTTTGGTATGACCGCGCTTATCTTCATCGCGTACACGGGTTTGACAGGCATAAAACGGCTGGAATCCTTCAGCGCGCAATTTATCAAGCAGGGTGATAGTCGGAATATAGGTATATCGCGCACTACGGGACGCATGTTTTTCTTCAGAAAAAACACTCGGGACGTATTGTGCTAGTTCATCATTCGTTAACGGACGATCGCGACGTACAGAGTTAATATTGCCAAAGCGGGATGCGAGTCTCATGGTATGACCTCCAAATTTAAATAAATGCTTGAGCGGGCTTCCCTATCTTTCGATAGATTCTGCAGCGGCGGTGTTGACGTTTCGTGTGTGCCAGCTGCATTTTTTCTTACTCTGATGGTTAAGCCATCTCTCGATGAGTTCCTTGCGGCAATGGGCGTTGTTGCGACAGACCAGGGCTAAACACAAAAGGCCGCTTGCGGCATTTATTCTCTTTTGTGTTTAGAACGGGGGTGGTGCTAAACCCAGCCCTCCGCAAAGAACGCATGAGCGTGGGTAATCAGGCGATAAATGCGCAGGCACACACTCGCCACGTTAAAAACGTGGCGTCCTTAGCGCCGGTGGCTTTATCACCGGCAGTGACAGCGGCGTGACCTTAAGGTCACAGCAAGCGATGCCGTTGACCTGCCAGCAACGGCTCTACCCCGCATGGGCGCAGACACCTTTTGTGGCTGCGTAAAACTTGGCGTGCCCGTTTGTTTAGGCGCGACTAGTTGTGTCAGTCGTCGTGTGTCGGAACGGCGCACGCCTTCGGTGCCCCAAGGGCATTTGCTTTGTTTTTGGGTCTAAGCGAGAAATAGGTAAGTTGGTAAGAACAGCAGGAGAACTAGAGTAAATCTAGATATTAAGAAGACTATTGGTGAAGGGATTTAAGACCGTATAATGTGAAATGAAGAGCGCCGCCGTGGCGAAGCCACAGCAGCGTTTGTCGTTGTTTGTTTACCGGACACCCTGGCAAAGCTTATTGTTGAGCAACATCCAATCCATCCGAGGAGGGGGTACAATTTGCTTTACAGACACTCAATCCAAAAACATTTAGGCACAGCTTTGCGATGCACCTGTTCTTCAATCATGTTCCGCCTAAGGTCGTTCAAACCTATATGGGGCATGAACGTTATGAAAGCACCGAAGTTTATCTAAAGGTATTTGCGCTCGATGTCGCACCACAGTTGGTCGTGACCTTCTCGCTCGATCATCGTGATTATGCACAATTATTGAAACACAAATAGATTACACGTGTAATACAAATGTAATTCATTAAAGAGGTATTCCCCATTCGTATTCAAGATAATATAGCACTACATTTGTCATTACATATGTAGTGCGTGTATAATAATTGGACATGAACTATCGGAGTATTTGCAATGAGCACAATCCAAATCCGCGTAGATGACGAGCTGAAAAAAGATGCCTATCAGGCCTTTGAAAAACTGAATCTGTCTCCTTCTGATGCACTTCGTCTGTTCCTGCGATATGTCGCAGAGAACGAAAAACTGCCTTTTGCTGAAGTCTCAGTGATGGTGAGTGAAGATGATGAGGATGCTGATATCTTGGCGGTCGTCAGAGAAAGGATGAAAAATCCGGGCAAACGGATCAGGGTTAACGTTGATGACTTTTAGTATTGAATTTGACGAAAGGGCTTTCAAGGAATGGAATAAGCTTGAAAAAACTGTCCGCGAACAATTCAAAAAGAAGCTAAAAAAACTGCAGCAAAACCCTTACGTTGAATCAGCGAGATTGCATGGAGATCTCGCTGGCTGCTTTAAAATAAAGCTAAGAGCATCAGGCTTTCGTCTAATTTACAAGGTTATCGATGATGAGATAGTTATATGGGTGATTGCTGTCGGCAAACGAGAAGCCGAGAAGGCCTATGAGATGGCTCAAAAGCGGCTTTTATAACAGAAAATGAATACATGTATAATTCACATGTATTACATCTGTATTCATTTTAAGAGCTAAGTTTTACTAACACACTCACCATTTTGAAATGAAGGTTAGCCTGTGGTGACACAGACATCCCCAATACATTAGATATCTTCTTCGTCTATCTCTGGCGGTGATGCGCATCGCGCCACCGCGTAAGTGGCGGAATAAAGCCCGCGCATAAGGATGTTGTCCGAGTTATGTGCCGCGTAGCTGCTTATGCTCGACATCTATGATGGCCTGCGTTGCCGCAAACTGATGGACGTTAACAGGCTATCTGACTGTTCGAACGCCACCAGATTCTGCAAAAGGCTAACCGCTTTAATGCTCTCGGCAAGCTCTGCCAATTTAGCAGCATCAGGGGCTTGTTTGCGCACGTTCAGCGTTGAATGGGCGAGTGAACTCACGCTAACCATAGAAACGGGAATATCACGCAGCGCGGTGTTGGTTGCTTCGGCCTGCGCCATTGGGGGAGATTTTTTGCTCGCTTTACTCGCATTACGGGTTGCTTTAGTATTCTTCTCTGACATGGTTGATACCTCGATAGTGTTGATTAATGTCTGCCGGATGTCCTAGCATCCGGCACCTCGCTTACTGCTTACTGCGTTTTACGAATGTCATAATTTGCGATGTAGCGGTTAAGGCAATACTCGCCCTCCGGTTCAAAATTCCATGTACACCAGACCATTTCACCATTCTGACTAACCACGAGACGAAAGTGCGTCCCCTGATCGTCTTCGATAGCGACGTTCTCATACTGCGCCGCTACATCCACTGCGTGTTCGCGGGTGAAGGTGCCATCGGACAGGGATTTTAAGGGCTTGGCCTCGATATTGTCTGACATAGTATTTCTCCTGTTTAAGCCCCGCTCTCGCAGGGCAAGTCAACTCTAGAATGGGATATCGTCGTCAAAATCCATCGGCGGGAAGTCCCCGCTCTGCGGCTGAGATTCTGGCTGTACGGCGGTCTTGGATTTTTTGACTTTGCTGGCCTTTTTAGCTGTGGGAGTTGCTGCCTGTTGTTGTGGCTGACCGCTGGTCTGCGGTGCTGGGGTTGGGTTGGCTTCAAGACGGTTGCCCAGCATCTGTAGAGTGCCGCCCACGTTGACGATAATTTCGGTGGTGTAACGCTCGTTCCCTTGCGTGTCTGTCCACTTACGAGTTTGCAAAGCCCCCTCGATATAGACCTGTGAGCCCTTTTGCAGGTATTCCCCTGCGATTTCAGCCAACTTGCCAAACACCACAACGCGATGCCATTCGGTTTTTTCTTTTTGTTCGCCCGATTGCTTATCACGCCATGTTTCTGAGGTGGCCAGTGATAAATTAGCCACCGCGCCCCCATTTGGCATGTAGCGTACTTCGGGTTCTTGGCCTAAATGTCCCACTAAAATCACTTTATTAACGCCTTTGCTCGCCATAGTGTCTCTCCTGATATTCGTTGATTTTTTGCCTTTAAAAACCATCACCCGTTGAGTTGCCGGGGCCGCGGTTTTGACGTTTTGCGGGGACCTGCTGCACACTCCCGCTGGTTGTTACCTTCACCCGTTTGAGAGCCGTACGCCGCAAGGGCGTCAATCAGCACAGCGTGGTGAAGCTGTCCGGGGTGAGCGGGAAATTTATGGCGGTCTAATGAAGCTTGCGAAATGGCCGCCATAAATTTATTGCGAAAGGCTTTTGCGTCCCTGGACAGCAAGACGCGTTGTGGTTATCTCAGCCCCGGCGTTCGGACTCAAAGGGGGGAAATCAGCCAGCGTTGATGAGCAGAAACCCGCCGCAATGACGAAACGCGCGGGCGCGAAACGGCATTGCCCCTTAGCGCCGGCATTCTCTCGCCGGCAGTGAAAGCGGCGTGACCAGCAGGTCACAGCAAGCGATGCTGTTGACCTTACAGCAGCGGCTCTACCCCGCATGGGCGCAGACACGTCGAGTGGCTGCGTAAAACTTGGCGTGCCCGCAGTCAGGGCGCGACTAGTTGTGTCAGTCATCTTGGGCCGGAACAGCACACGCCCTCGGTGCCCCATAGGCTGTTGTTTGGATTTTTAAGAGGTAAAGAGAAAAAGCACTACAGCAGAAAGATGTATATTCAGGAGAAGATGAAGAAGATAGAGAGGAAGAAGAACAGCAATAGGCAATAGGCTGTATGGAAACACAACGCAACACACTACTCTGACATCACGAAACGGGGAGATATGCGGTGCGTTAGCACCGCTGCATTCCCGTGCGCCAACGGTGCGTGTTTTTTCGGCGCGGGCAAGCAGAGGTCACTGTCCCTGCCTGATATCGAATAAAACGGTCAGGCGCGAAATCTTATCATTGCCGTCGACACATCGATATATGAAAACGTCCGCGCGGCAGCTCTTCCCAAACATCGCAAAGCGGATTAATTATTTTTTGTTGGCGTGGGCCATTGAGACAAATCGCCTTCAGCAGCCCATTGGGGTTTAATAAAAAGAGGGTACACAGTATATGCGCGAAAATCCGGAGCATGGTTAGGGGGTTTAGGACTTTATCACGCTCAGAATATCTTTTAGCCTCACCATATAGCACCGTTTTTCCTCTATAACAGGGCTTCTAATCAAAACTCAGAACCTCCGGTCTCCCTATTAGATATCCCTGAAAAGCGTTGATACCTAGCGCCGCCAGCGCCTCAAATTTATCCGGAGTATCGACTCCTTCGGCAATGCAAATTGTCTGGTTCAGGCAACATAAATAAATCAACGACCGTATCAAATTTTCATGATACGTGTTGTTTTGAAAAGTATCGACAATGCTTTTATCTATCTTAAATCCGTCGAGCGGAATATTTTTCACGGGAAAAATAACGCTTGTCTCCCCAAAGCAATCATCCAAATATACACGGCACCCATTCTCCCGCAGCAAGGCGATTGCCCTCCCGCCCTCGGATAGCTCGGTAAGAACGGAATGTTCACTAATTTCAAACACTAAGCGTGACATCGAAGCTTTACCCACTAAACGATGTCGTACCTGCTTCATAATATGTTCAATCCACTCCTCGTAGAGCAAGCAATCCGGTAGGTTGACAGCAAAAGTGGTGCTACCCCGAAAGCGGAGAATTGTATTAATCGCTGAATGCACCATCATTTCCGTGAGTTGCTGCCACAGCCGGCTAGAATGAAAGTTCGCCATAAACACCGCCGGGGAAAGAATGTCATCACCTATTTGCCAGCGCATCAACAACTCATAACCTAGGATATGTTTATCTCTGTTCACGACTGGTTGATAAAATGGAAAGATAGCGCCATCCGCTAATGCCTTAAACGCCTCCGCCTCGCTAGCTAAAGGGGGCATGGAGACTTTTTTTTTGAATGAATAAATCCAGCAAACACTTGCCCTTCTTTGCCTGGAAGTTGTGACAGTTTTCTGAGCCCAGAGAGTTTATGATGGTGGAATTGTTTACTTCTCATTTTCACATTCCTTATTCCCGAATGAGGGTAGCGAAAAATTATTAACATATTGATTTAAAAGCATGTTAGCCCGATATAACGGCTATTTTCGGCCGTCTCCCCCCTTTCCAACATAACCGCCGTAGAGTGACGAGATGGGCAGGGTATCGTTGCGCTGATATACGACGGCGGGTTTTTGGCACATATCCATCGACATCTTGTAAGGGTAACCCGCTTATGCAGATTGAGGTGGAGCGTGTGATAAATAAAATCTGGCGGCAGCTTGCTCAATATCGTAATCGTGCTAGTTAACGGTAGATTATTAGTAATGACAATAAGCGCCATCAAGTCAGCAAACATCGTGTCCTGTCCCATGGATACGTGGACGACATAGTGATGATAGGGAGCAAAGAACTTTTTACTCGTCAGTGTGGCGCCGTATTTAAATAAATAGTTAGCGGAAAAAAAGTCAATCAGATAAGTGCGAGCGACGCACTTAACGCTCTGACACAAATAAACCAAACCTTGAGACATATAGGTACATGATGAAATGACCGAGACCCCTTGAAAGTAAGGTGCATAATTGCTCTCAGGCACAAGCGTGGTGATATTTAATTTATCCATCGTAACGTTCTTCATGGTCAGGATATCCTCTGATGTACCAAGCGCTCCTCTCGATCGGCCCTGCACACCCTTTTTATCGACACTTTAATGCGAGTGGTAGAGCGTTAATGAGATAATGGGCGACCTATGAGCCGCCCGTTAATCTAACCCAAAGTGAATATGTCAGGTGTCATGGCGAGTGGGTAAACCGTCTTACCACTGGTACCCAACCCCCACTGAGGCACCAAAGTCACTCTGGGTATTACCACTGCCGTTGACTTTAAAAATCCACTTTCCATCTTCAGATGTTTTAGAGACACCGACCGAAATAGCTGACTGACCGTTATACGTCGAAGCCGAGGCACCAACCAAACTTGAGTTAGGTTGATACGCCTGAGGAATACCCGACATCGCCATCGCCGAGGCTATCCCGCCGGTCAGCTTATCATCCAGATCATTAATCTTTTTGTTAACGCTTTTGCCTAAACTCTGGAAAGCGTCATTGACCTGACCCACGTTGGCAGCGTCGGTTCTAGCCGTACCCGCGGCGATATTGGTTACCTGACGTTCGTGACCTACGCTACCAACTGAAACGCTGTTGTCCCTATCCGCCACTGAACCATAGCCCAACGCCACAGACTGAGCACCGCTAGCATGACTACCCGCACCTAATGCGACAGTCTGTGAACCCGTAGCGCTACTACCCTGTCCTGCCGCTAGCGTACTCGCCCCTGAGGCTGTAGCCCCCTGGCCGAGCGCGGTCGCATTCACAGCCGTTGCTTTGGCACCACTACCACTGGCGCTACTGTTAGCTGCCGTAGCCTGCGCGCCCGCACCACTAGCCGTGCTGAAATCACCCGAAGCCACCGAACCCGCACCGACTGCTAATCCGTTTTGACCAGTCGCTTTCGCCACGCCCAAACCAGTATCATCTCGGCTACTGATATTGCCCATTACCCCCTGCAATTGTCCCACCGTGGCGGCATCATTGGCTGCAACTCCGTCGGCCACGCCGCTTAGGGTTCGGTTACCCTCTGTACCCGCGACTGACACGGTTGTACCCGCCTTGCTGGAGCCGATAGTAATGCTGTTATCGTCACTGCTCTGTTTCACCAAATTGCTCTCGGTCGCATTGTTAACAATGGTGGTTAGGCCAGCAATGTCGGTAGTGTTTTTAGACACTTGGTCAGCTACAGCATATAACTGGCTGCCGTTAACGGCATCCGTTGAATCCGCGGTCAGTTTCCCCTCAGCCAGATTAGTTAGCGTCTGGGCCTCTCCCGGCGCAGAGGCTGTTCCACCGGCTGCGGTTAAGGTCGCGACGTTAGCCGTACCGGTACGCTGCACTACCCCAGTGCTTCCGGACGACACGCTATTGTTAAGCGCCGTCAGGTTGCGGTCAACGCCGCCAAAGGCATCACCGATGTTGCTGTAGTTGCTTCCCTGCACGGTGTAGCTCGGGGCGGTCCACGCACCGGTCGTGCTGTTGTAGGCTGCCCCGCCGCCCAGTGCGCTGGCCGTACTGGTGCCTAGATTGGCTAAGTTCGTGGCATTCGTACCCACTTTAGTATTGGTGGCAAACAGCTGACTGCCGTTTACCGCGTCGGTGGAGTCTGCCGCCAGATTGCCTGCCGTCAGATTGCCCAGCGTCTGCGTCTCTCCGGGAGCGGCGGCGGTGCCGTTGGCCGCGGTTAGGACGGCTTTATTCGCCGTATCGGTACGCTGCACCACGCCGGTGGTTCCCTCTGAAATGCTGCTGGTTAACGCCGTCAGGCTGCCGTCAACGCCGCCAAAGGCATCACCGATGTTGCTGTAGTTGCTTCCCTGCACGGTGTAGCTCGGGGCGGTCCACGCACCGGTCGTGCTGTTGTAAGCTGCCCCGCCGCCCAGTGCGCTGGCGGTACTGGTGCCTAGATTGGCTAAGTTCGTGGCATTCGTGCCCACATTGGTATTGGTGGCAAACAGCTGACTGCCGTTTACCGCGTCGGTGGAGTCTGCCGCCAGATTGCCTGCCGTCAGATTGCCCAGCGTCTGCGTCTCTCCGGGGGCGGCGGCGGTGCCGTTGGCCGCGGTTAGGACGGCTTTATTCGCCGTATCGGTACGCTGCACCACGCCGGTGGTTCCCTCTGAAATGCTGCTGGTTAACGCCGTCAGGCTGCCGTCAACGCCGCCAA
>Ga0308167_1002073_pt1 | contig 20083 bp, 18 predicted proteins | sample PhyCR1_2_FD_202138 | JGI IMG/M metagenome (GOLD analysis project Ga0308167, IMG submission 202138) | Phyllosphere microbial communities from UC Gill Tract Community Farm, Albany, California, United States - DLSLRC.R1 | ecosystem: Host-associated > Plants > Phyllosphere > Unclassified | place... | reverse complement strand
CGTCCATCGCACTTTTACCTGCGCTGACTTTTACGCCCTGACCTACGGTCAGTTTAGTAATGTCAGTTACCGGTACAGCACGCGGTTTAGCTGATTCTGTGTTCGCGCGAGGCGTGCGATCCTGTTGTGGGCGAGGAGTGCGTGGTTTACGCGCTTCTTTATCGCCGTTAGCAGCATCGGTACGACGTGCAGCAGGTTTTTTACCCGCTGGACGTGGGCGACGATTCTCAGTCGTTTCCCCTGCCTCACGTTTTTTCGCCTGCTGTTCTGCACGTTGTGCTTGAACTCGCGCTTTGGCTTCTTCTAACTGTTGACGAGCGTGTTCCACATGCTGCTCTTCCAGCACACCACACGAATTACCGTCAAGATCGACTCGTTCCGCACCCACTTTCACGCCGTGCAGATAACGCCAGCTTGAGGTGTACAGACGGAGCGCTGAACGTAGCTGAGTCTTGCTCAGTCCGTTTTCATCTCCCTGCATCCGCTCAACCAGATCCTGAAAGATACCGATTTTCAACGGACGTGCTTCGCCCTCTGCGCTAAAGCACTGCGGGAAACGCTGGGCTAAAAATGCAATGACTTCTTTACTACTATTCAACTTGGGTTGATTTTCCATGAAATTTCCTGATTACAACGGGTTTGCCAACCAGCGATGGCATGAACAGGCGACATTATAATGGCGCTACCGCCAAAAGCCACGCCATACGCACGACAACCTTATGCAAATGTCACAAATTTTGTGCTGTCGCACTCTTTTAAGTGCTCAGAAAGAGCGGAAACCACTGATTTTAAACCATTTTCATCTTCTTTATCGAATCGGTCATAAACTGTGCTATCGATATCTAAAACCCCAATAACTTGTCCATTCACCTCAATAGGCAGCACAATTTCAGCATTACTGGCTGCATCACAGGCAATATGACCGGCAAAAGCGTGCACATCGGCAACGCGTTGGATCTCATTTTTGGCAAACGCAGTACCACATACTCCTTTACCAACAGGAATTCGCACGCAGGCTAATTTTCCTTGGAAAGGCGCAAGTACCAACGTATTTCCATCAACCAAATAGAATCCGACCCAGTTAACATCTTCTAATCGCTCATAAATTAGCGCACTCGCGTTGGATAATGTTGCGATAAAGTTATATTCGCCGCTGCTTAGGGCAGCCAAATCACGCGCTAGATCGGTATAAAACTCTTTTTTACTCATGTAAATCTCGTTATCTTGTTACTGGGCGGTAGCCATAAGGCTCGAATACGTCACATAAAATAAGCATTAAATGCGTTATCACACAAGGCCTATCCAACATCACTACACATTAACTCGTTACACATTGTATCTTTACGCAAGTTCGACCTACATTTTTATAACAACCATTCTGTTTTAAGGCCATCAATGCGATACTTTCCCCCCTTGCGCCACCCATCTTGCGTTTCTGAATGAATATCACTCGAATAACCGCGCTACCCGAACAGCACATCAAACGTTGCCACGAATGCGACTATGTTTTCCAACTCCCTGAGCTGGATAAAAACCATACCGCATACTGCCCACGTTGCTGTGCCAAAATCTGCTCTGGGCATGATTGGTCCATGACGCGCTTAACCGCGTTGTCTATCGCAATTTTGCTACTGATGCCGTTTGCCTTAAACGAGCCGCTGATTCAAATCCGCCTACTGGGAACCACAATTTATGCCAGCCTGATTGAAGGCATTTGGCAAATGGCGATCCAAGGCGATCCGGTCACGGCCAGCATGGTGGCGTTTTGTACCGTAGGCGCCCCGCTGACGCTTCCACTCTCCATTCTCTATCTGCGGATCGGGCATAAACTGGGGATGAATCTGCGTCCAGTGTTATTGATGCTGGACAGATTAAAAGAGTGGATCATGCTCGATATCTATCTTATCGGCATGGGCGTAGCCTGTATAAAGGTTCAGGAATACGCTGATATCAACGTTGGGAACGCTTTCTTTGCCTACGTGATGATGACGCTGCTCACGCTGGTCACGTTGATTCATCTCAATTTGAATCAGCTGTGGGAGCGTTTCTATCCACGTACTCAGCCCAAAACGTCACCGTATGAAATGAAACTCTGCTGTGCCTGTCATTATACAGGTCTGCCTGATGAACGAGGCCGCTGCCCGCGCTGCCATACGACGCTGCATGCTCGTCAGCCATACAGCCTACAAAAAACATGGGCCGCGCTCATTGCCGCAATTGTGATGCTCTTCCCCGCCAACATGCTGCCGATTTCAATTTTGTATGTGAACGGCGTGCGGATGGAAGACACTATTTTTTCTGGCGTGGTTTCTTTAGCAACGTCAGGCAATATTCCTATTGCGGCAATCGTATTTATTGCCAGTATTTTAGTTCCTTTCACGAAGGTGATCGTGATGCTGTTCTTGTTGATCAGCATCCAATTTAAAACCCAGCACAGCCTAAAAACACGCATGCGTCTACTACGCTTAGTGACGTGGATTGGACGCTGGTCGATGCTCGATCTTTTTGTCATCGCGTTAATGATGTCGTTGGTTAATCGTGACCAGCTACTTTCTTTTACTATGGGACCGGCGGCCTTCTATTTTGGCGCCGCCGTATTCCTAACCATCCTTGCCGTAGAATGGTTAGACAGCCGACTGATTTGGGATGCTCATGCAACAGGAAACGCCGAATACACCGACTAACGCGACGCTACGACGTAAACGTCGTATCTCACCGTTTTGGTTATTACCTTTTATCGCCCTTCTGATTGCAGGCTGGCTGATTTATTCCACGATGCAAGAGCGCGGAGATACCGTCATTATCGATTTCCAATCGGCGGCAGGCTTGGTGGCTGGCCGTACGCCGGTACGTTATCAAGGCGTTGAGGTTGGAACGGTACAAAAGATAGCGCTGAGCAATGACCTCAATAAAATTGAGGTCAGCGTGAGCATTAAAAGCGATATGAAAGACGCTCTGCGTGATGGCACCCAGTTTTGGCTTGTCACGCCTAAAGCATCGCTGGCGGGGATCTCTGGATTAGACGCGCTAGTCGGCGGCAACTACATTGGGATGATGCCGGGTACGGGCAAACCTAGCCAACATTTCGTCGCGCTGGATACTCAACCCAAGTTCCGCCTTAATACCGGTGAATTGCTGATCCACTTGTTTGCACCCGATCTGGGATCTTTAAGCACCGGTTCACTGGTTTATTACCGTAAAATCCCGGTAGGCAAAGTCTACGATTTTACGATTGCTGAAAACCAACAAGGGGTTAGCATCGATGTGCTTATCGATAAGCGCTTTGCTAATTTGGTGAAAGATAACAGCCGTTTCTGGAATGTTTCTGGTTTCAAAGGCGATTTTGCCTTAGACGGCATTTCGGTACAGATGGAAAGCATGGCCGCATTAGTGAATGGTGCGATTGCCTTTGATTCACCACAAGGTGGCAAGCAGGCTGTCGCCAACCACAACTACACGCTCTATCCCGATCTGGCCCACAGCCAGCGCGGCGTTGTCATCGGTTTAGATTTACCCAACGGTGATGGCCTCACTGCGGACAGAACGCCGCTTATCTATCAAGGGTTACAGGTCGGTACGCTCACCAAAATGACGCTGGAGAAAGACAGCAAAGTCACCGGTGAATTAACGATTGACCCTAGCATCGTCGATCTGATGCGCAGCGGGACGCGCATCAAAATGACCAGCCCTCGCCTCAGCTTGGATAATGCCAAACTGAGCCAGCTCCTCACGGGCAACGTATTTGAACTACTCCCTGGCGAAGGTGAACCGCAAAACCATTTCGCCGTGTTGCCAAGCGCCGAGTCGCTGCTGCAACAGCCCAATATCCTTAAGCTATCGCTCAGCGCATCGCAAAGTTATGGCGTGGACGTTGGGCAGCCTATCAGCATGAACGGGATTAAAATTGGCCAAGTTCTTAGCCGCGTTCTGAAAGATAACGCGGTTGTCTTCGACGTTGCCATTGAACCGCAGTATCGCAGCCGTATTCATGCCGACAGCAAGTTTGTGGTTAACAGCCGCCTTGACGTTAAGTTTGGCGTTGACGGTGTTCAAGTGCTCGGTGCAAGCGCACAAGAATGGCTAGATGGTGGTATTCGCGTCATCCCGGGCAGCAAAGGTGAACCCAAGGATAAATACCCGCTCTATCAAAACAGCGAGCACGCGGAACAAGGCATTACCGGCAATCTTCCGCCTTCAACCCTAACTTTACGCGCAGACACCTTACCTGACATTCAAGCAGGTTCAGTCGTTCTGTATCGCAAATTCCAAGTTGGTGAAATTGTCGATGTTCGGCCGAAATCCAATGAATTTGAAGTTGATGTATATATTCAACCGGCTTACCGAAAACTGCTGACGCCGCAAACTATTTTCTGGGCGGAAGGCGGAGCTAAAGTCCAGCTCAACGGCAGCGGTTTGACGATTCAGGCTTCCCCGCTGGATCGCGCAATCAAAGGCGCTGTTAGCTTTGACAACATAGAAGGCGTAAGCGTTACCAAGGGACAGAAGCTTGAGCTCTATGCTTCAGAAACAGCGGCCAGAGCCATTGGTAGCCAGATCACCCTGCGAACTTACGATGCTTCAAAACTCTCTGCTGGCATGCCAATTCGCTATCTCGGCATTGATATTGGGCAGGTTGAATCGCTAAAACTCTCCAACGAGCGCAACGAAGTGTTAGCGAAAGCAGTGCTCTACCCAGAATATGTGGACTCTTTTGCACGCCAAGGAACACGTTTCTCTATCGTCACGCCTGAGATTTCAGCCACTGGCGTCAGCAATTTAGAAACGTTATTACAGCCCTATATCAACTTAGAACCAGGCCATGGCCGCACCATGCGTACCTTCGAGCTACAACAGGCCTCTATCGCAGATTCACGCTATCTGGATGGGTTGAGCGTAATTGTCGATGCGCCGGAAACGGGATCGCTACAAATTGGCACTCCGGTTCTTTTCCGTGGCATCGAAGTGGGTACCGTGACAGGTCTATATTTGGGTTCGATGTCTGACCGTGTGCATGTAGCGCTGCGTATCAGTAAGAAATATCAAAAACTGGTACGCGAAAACTCAGTATTCTGGCTGGCATCAGGCTACAACGTAGAGTTTGGGTTAACGGGTGGAATGGTCAAAACGGGTACATTCCAGCAATTTATTCGCGGCGGCATCGCCTTTGCAACGCCGCCAACTACGCCGCTCGCGCCACAGGCTCAACCGAATACGCACTACTTGCTTAATGATAATGCGCCGGATAAATGGCAAAGCTGGGGTACCGCAATCCCCCTTCGCTAATGCCATGCAAAAAAGCACCGTCAAGTGGCGGTGCTTTTTTAATCTATAATAGATACGGGTTTCAAATAAACCCGCTTTTCACACCTCAACGCCACTCGCCAACATAGCAAACACCGCCCCTAGCATTAAGCGTTAGAGATACATAGAGCAACACTTGAATAATGGCATAATCTCTCGCGCAAACGCATTCCCCATCAAAAGAAAGACTTAACATTTGCAGCGACTTACTTCAACAGCATAATTTGCTAAAAACTGGCAAAAAAAATACCGTCGACTACTCTTAAATAGCAAGGCAATCCAAGCCTGCATTAATGCCAACTTTTAGCGCACGGCTCTCTCCCAAGAGCCATTACCCTAGACCTGATACAGGAATCGTATCAGGTCTCTTTTTAATGAATCATTAAATAATCTTTTAAATCAACGTCAATATTGAAAATAGTCCTGATATAAAACACCCAATAGCTATCAACACCTATCATCACATATCAAATACTTACATCATTTTTCGGACATGATAGGTGTCAGGACTACGCTAAAATGAATCAAAAAAGGCTTCAAACCACTATTTTTTGATTGAGGAAAATCTCTATTTCTGCATTATCCAAATACGATGCTAATAGATTCAATTTTTCGACCATCCACGCCCTAACATCTTCATCTAAGCAATCTGAATCAGCCATTAGGTGTGCCATCACCCTTAATTCCTGCCGCCGTTCTACTGCTGGGTATCTCACGTCATCCCCCTAATTATCAACTAACCTTGGAAGGTTCTTTTTAGACACAATTTTCAGGGGGAAAAGTGACATCAATCACTTCAAAATATAACGGTTCGATAATTAAACTATTGTTTACAAACGGCGGTATAAAAAGCCATGCGTACAATTCATACCCATATTTTAGAAATTAGAAGAACCCTGAATAGCCTACGTATGAGCTATGCATCGCTTTCTAATAAAGCAGGGATCCATCTTTCAAAGTTGAAACGCATATTTAGTGGCAGGCAAGAAATAACGCTTAATGACTATCAGAATATATTTAATATAGTAAGTGAGTGTAATTATTCACACTGCAATTTATTATCATTGTTTTATGCCAGCCGGCGAATAACGCTTCCTACTGGTACCAACAACCCACCTAAAGCAGCGGGTCATAGTCACCAAACCGGCCCAGCGCTCGCAAATGCTCATCTTTACGACTCAAAGCAAGCCCGCGTTCTTTACGCAACCGTGCCTGTTGTTTTTGACGAATGGCACGTACTAAAGTGTCTCCGCTGATTAAGTTGGTCGGGTTGCTACGGTTGTAATCAGTGATTTGATCTAGCACACCGCTATTGTCACTCCCAGACATGACATTGGCGAAATATGACTGAATAAGCTGACTGCGTTGATCGGCCAGTTGACCTTGTGCATTTTTTACGGCCGTTCTGCTATCATAGGCCTGAGAGAGCCGAGACGGTGTAAAACCTAACGACTGTGCACCAAGCTCAAACATATTAAAATCGCTGGCAGGGACAACCTCTTCACCACTTTGGGTGGTTTCGCCCTCAGTGCCTTCACGATAGGATTTTACGATGTTCTTAATACCTGCTGGCGCCATAGTCTGGATGCCACGTAGCCAATCGCCATTCATGCCTTGAGATGCTCCTTTGAAGAAATTAACAAACGTCCCTCCAATCAGCGGACCAAGCATCTCCTGCAGGTAGTACATGTACCGGTCTTGGCCTTCAAGACTGTCAGGCGCAGAACGGTACAACATATCGCTTAATCCAATACGGCTGCCAATATCAATTCCCAGTGCATTAAATACGCCCTTGGTTAGCGCAGTGGAAGCAAACCCCCCCACTTCATCGTGCAACCAGTTTTGCAAAGCAACATCAGGATCCCACGGTTGATCATCATCGTTAAAGACAGCGTGGATGGCTTGCGCCGGCAGAGTAAAGCACGCAGTAACGGCAGAAGGCAGCCCCAGCACACCGGCACCGAGCGTATGCATCAACATGTAGCCCATAAACTCCTTGGCTGCTTGCTGACGAACCTCGGGGGTTTCACCTTTAATTGACTGAGCAAAACTACGTGCCAACGTGTAATACATCGACTGAGCAAACATCTTGTATTGGAAGATAACTTTCTGCCAATCCTTGCGCATCCAGCGCGGGCGGTTCGAGCTGGTGTAATCAAAGTGCCCATCGTACACAGCTTTTCGCGCAATAGTCGCAGCGGTCTCCGGGTCAATATGTCCACCAGTAGCATCTCGCGCCAATCGATAAGCAGCCAATGCCGTTACCTCACGGTTAAACACTTCAGCATTATGGAAAAACTGTCCGCCAATGGTATTCGCATGCTCCATCCATCGAGGAAGGTTCACCTTGCTCTGGCTATCGGTTTCAGCATGCTGCGCCAATGCGGCGGCTTGAGTGATTTCGATAACCCCATCCTCACGCAAGCGTTGGATCATCGCTCGCTCATCTGCCGGTAAGCGGTCATTTCTACTAAGGGAAATCCATGCATCTTTACCCAGCCAGCTAAAGCGCTTATCCGGCGATCGAGCATAATCTATTGTTGCTTGGCTTAATGCCTTCATGGCATTTTTCCAGCCATAGCGCGAAGCCATTTGCGGCAATGCCACTAACGCGGTTTGCGTCATGTTAACGACCGCCGATGAAACGTTAGCAAACATAGTCCATAGATAACTCAGGCCAGAAGCTTGCCCTGACCATGCTGATCCCGTTGGGTTCATGGTCATTTCATGGCGCTTTTTCATCTCATCCAATACTTGTTGGGCAACTTCAAGGTTCTCTGGCGATACGCCCGTAAAGTCTCCTTTGCCTGCCGCGTCGATCTCGTTCCCCATATCATCCATTAACGCCTGCATCTTGTGTCCAAACCTAATTTTCGACACATGAAAAGCAAAATGGAATGCGCTGTCAGCAAACGCACGACGGGCATCACGACTAGCGCCTTTAGTACGATGGCGCCGAATGGCATGTTTCGCATAGCTGGCATCCGGCATCAGTTCCAGCATCATCTGCCAAACCTGATCATTCAGTTTATCCTTATCCAGAACGCCATCGGCGCCCTCTTCATTGATTAGCGCCAAGATACTTTTACCTAATGAGTTTGCAGAGTCCGCATTGGTGCCATTCACGTCAGACTTCACTGTCTGTATCGCTTCATAGCCTTCCTTGCGGTATTCCTCGGCGGCCTTCACCGCATCGTATTTGCTCTCAAAGTGCTCACGGATGAAATCGCCCTCCTTTTTGGCAATAACAACAAATTTGCCAAAGCGAGCCAGCGGGAAATAAGGACCGTTTTTTAAAGATCGCTCAAACTGCTCACGGATTTTGCTGATTAAGGCTGCCTTCTCACCACCGCCGATATCATTGATACGCTGTACCAATGCTTCTTTCATATCGCTAAAGCTGTTTTTGTACCAATCTTCGGTATCGTGGTAGAGCTTTTTAGCGGCTGGGGATAGATCGCGATAGCGCTGACTCAGTTCGGCATAGTTACCGCGCATTGCATTCAGTTCATTGGTCACTGCGACCAACCGGACTTGTTGACCATCAACGTCTTGGCCACGATCCGCTTTCGCTTTAAGTCGAGTTTGCTCATTTTTCAGTGACTGGAATCTGGATTGTTCTGCTAATGGTTTATCGGGATGGACACCATACATAGTAGCGTCAACCATGACATCAGAGAGCGCTCGATTTTCTGGCCGTTTCAAACTATTCCACTGACTATCAATTTGGCGCTCAGCCTTATGCATGATTTTATTGCGATCGGCTTCCATCTTCGTCAGGTAGTCTTGATAGTCGCCAGCATAGTCAGTTTTCATGACCTTGCCGTACACATCTGCCATTTGACGGGTTGTGAGCAATGCCATCATGATTAGCCTGAATTCACTGGCTTTGCTTTTCAAGCGCCCGATAATATTTGCAGGCTTAAGCCCGCGCACTTCATCAAATGTATCGCCTAGCACACGGGAGAAGTTCACAGAACGGCGACGAGTTGCCTCGGTTTCTGTTTCACCGGGCAACGGCTTAGCGAGTAGGCCATCTTTGCCAATCAACGAGAATGTTGGGGACTGTTCCGTACCTGATTTTTCGTGCTCCGCCCAGGTACCGACTTTTTTCAACCGCATGGCCACGGGGACCATCATGCTGCGAACTTCAGCCGCGGTAATATTCTCGTCACTGAGAAAGCCTGATTTGCGTAGTGCTTGCAATACTGCACCGCTAACACGATCCCATGCGCGCCCCAACACGCCACGTTCGCCATCTTCTAATACGTGGCTAATGACTTCTTCAACCTGCTTATACGGATCTGCAGCATCATAATTTTGCAGTACACGATCAAAGTACGGTTTAAGTGATTTGGAATGCTGCCCCTTGGCGACCGTTTGCAGAAGCTTCTCATACTCAGCTGGTCCAACAACCTCAGAAAGAGCATGGTGGCCAAGGATCTCGTGACGCAATTTGGCACGTACGTGGGAAAGACTATCAAGATTATCGGCAACCAAGATAACGCGACCACTATTTGGCAGATGCATGGCCAACTGCCCTCGGCGCCGCGCTTAACCAGCGGATCATCGATTTATTAGCAGAAACCCATCCTCACCTCATCCAGCGTGCTGAATGGGCTCAATCAGTGCAACTGAGTAGCTTGCCGCTAAAAGACCAATGGCTCGACCTGCTGAATGCCGCCGATATCTTCACGTTGTATACCGTCGTCAGCCATACGTCTGAAGAGCTCTCCAATCTGGTTAAAGGCTTTGGGATTGCTACGGCTCGCCAAGTACATGCTGCATGCATGAGTACAGTTAAAAACTGGCAGATTAAAAATCCAAAAGATGGGATTGCAGCTTGATAACCGAGAGGTGAATCCTCTCGGTTTATTAAATTAGCTTGATTTCTTACTCGCTAAATCACGGCAATACATATCCACGGTTTTGCCGTTCTTACCCGTTACTGTCACTTTATCCCCTGCACTTTTACCCTTGCAAGGATTGCTCTGTGTAGCAGCAAAAACCGAGGTAGACGCAGCGATCAATACACAGGCAACAATAACTTTCTTAATCATGATAACTCCAAATTGTTTATTTACGGGTAAATCCCGTTCGAGGAGCCTACCAAATAGCACAGCGAATAATGATTGCTGATAGTTATCAGATGTTCCAATAAAAACAATTTGTTATAGCCATTCAGCGTATGAATTAATACAAGCAGATTATTTTAACCGAGATACCATTATGACCATGAAAGACAAATCCCCAGATGAACTTATCGCGTTAGCCAACAAACTAGCGGCATACCACGAAGCCGGCCCAGTGCTAAAAGAGCTTGTTAGCCGTTTCATTACCCTTCGCGAAATCAATGAATGCCATCAACAGCAAGCCCGAACTTTGGCAATCGAAATGCAGATGACACACCTCAATGCAGTGCATGCTGCCAAAGCACTGCAAATTGTTATCGATAGCGTGGACAGTAATTTAGATCGGCTCGGATTAACCCACACAGAGAAAACGTTGATCACCGATGCGCTAGCAAAATACGGATCACGCTTTACTACCATAGCAACACTCAATGAGATCAAAGCCGAAGGCATTGAATCTGTACTACCTCGCTTTAACGGCTACTCCGAAGTCACCAGTATCCTGACGGAATGCGCTACCGAGTTACGTTATCTGCCTATACGCCCCATCCCTGTAATGCGAGACGAGTACGGCCACTGGTGCCATCCTGCATTATCGTTACAACCGCCATTCTGGGATGAGTCCACACCGGCCGAAGAGTGTGAGGCGTGGTATGCACAGCACGGTATAGAAACAAGAATAACCTCTTTAGGCTGCCAAGATGCTGACCTTTGGGATAAGTATTTCGATGCACCAGAAGTGCTAACAGAGTGGGATCCACAACCGCCAGAAGGCGCAGATTGGTTCCTGCTGTGTATCTTTGATACCGAAGATGATGTGTACGCTGAATGGGGTCGTCGTATCAAAGTTGATTAAAGAAAAAGGCCTCTAGGAGGTATATGCTCACGCAGTTGAAGCTGGCCCGCAGGATATTGCCTAAATAATAAATCTCATTAAAATAACGAATGATATTAAATATATTATTCGTGAAAATAATTTCAGTTAATAATAAATCAAAAAAAATAACAAAGCCAAACAATCATAAAAAATGCTTAAGGGTTATATTTTAGAACCATTAAACAATAAGGATTTATTATGAGTTGGGATTTTAACGATAGTGCGCCACAGTCATCAAATTTAAGAGTGGTTGAACCTTCAGGCATGCGAAAATACTACGAATGGAGGCGGTTGATTAGAGATATGAATCTATCACCAAATGATGCGGCTGCTAGAGTTGGCGATCTTAGATATGAGAAAATACCTGAGCGTGGCCCAAATAGTTTCTCCATCAGGTTATCACAACAACATCGAGTACATTTTACTATCGATAATGCGGCCAAGAGAATTACGGTATTATCAATTGGCCCTCACGGCTGAGTAATTGCGCATAGTGGCTCTAGATAGAGCCACACCCACGTAGCTCTATAAATGTATAAAGTCGAACAATTAAGAAGTAAACCTTCCTACAAATAACTTCCTCAACAGCTAAAAATGCAGCAGCAATAATGTTATTAGGTTCGAGCTCTTTGATACCAAAATTAATGCGTACCCTGAATAGGGCCGCCACATGGCAATTAATTGAGGAACAGCGATATTGGCTCACTCTGCCGAATCAGGCATGCAGGGCACCATCCGTCACATAGCCGCCATTTTCACCTAGAAAACACAACAATAATCTCCCCTGACCAATTCACCTATCTAGATAAGCGACCGGTCTAGCATGGCCAGTTGTGCCCTTTTGACCCCAGTTCTTATCGAGATCCCAATATCGGGAAGATCCACGCAAGAAATTGCTAAAAGGCCAGACGGCCACGAGATACTTACGACCAAATCAAGGACCAACTATGAGTAAATACCGCAAAGGTGCAATGTATTTGCGCCATCTAAAACCCACAGATAAAGCAAAAAACTGGCAAACCGCCCTTCGTCTCGGTCTATTTTTCGATCCTAATAACTGGAAACACCCTGAACGCGTCAAACCAGTTGTAATGGTTCAATACGGTATCAATGGCGTTGCTGCAGTATGGATGAATAGAGAAGAAGCAATCCGTAGCTTGCTCGTTTACAACCCAAAACGCCGTCGTAATACCAAACACAGTTCTAAACGCGGGCAGCGAATGACCAAAGGCGATTTGCGTAAAGCATTTCGAGCATGGGCATTCAAGAATAATGAAGCCACCGCATAAATAACCTTTCCTCTGCCGGGCTTTCGCCCGGCTATCGAGTAACCTATGAAAGCCCTTTCTATTCACCAACAATGGGCATGGCTGATCGTCAATGGCTACAAGACCATTGAAAATCGCAGTTGGAATACAAAATACCGCGGTCCAGTTTTGAACCATGCATCAAAGAATGTGCGAACTCGCGATTACTGCAACACCGTCAATTTGCTACACCGAGATAATCTTGGGATCGCTCTACCGGGTATCGACGAGTTAGAACATGGCGGCATCGTTGGCATTGCGACTATCACTGACTGTGTAGCGAATAGTGACTCTCCTTTTTTCTTTGGTCCAAAAGGTTTTGTCTTGGCAAGTGCCAAACCGTTGCCGTTCCTCCCACTAGGTGTCCTATGAACAAATACCACTGTGAAAAATGCCAGAAAATGATTAAGGCAGAGGTTACCAGTGTCAGTCTTGGCGACAAGCTAACCTTCACTATCCAGACCAGCAACGGTCGAATCACACGCCTACGTAGCGCTATCGGCAAAGTATCCAAGCTTCACGACAATGGCGATATCACCCTTGAATATCGCAAAAATGATTACCGCACCCCTCAGCAATAAGTGTCATACCCCGATGTGCCAAGCCCTTTAACTTATGCCTTTGTTGGTACTTGTGAATACGTTTCCGAGGACAGCGACGATGAATGAATCCATTAGCGAAGAGCAAATCGCTCTACTCTGCCACGCTCTTGGCATTGATGAGCACCAACGCGAACCGTACCGCAATCACTTCTTGGCTAACCTTGGTCACCCTGATAATAACGACCTTATAGCATTAGTGCATGCTGGCCATATGATTGCATGCGTTGCACCTGCCATGTGGGGAAGTGGCATTGTTTACGTTGTCACTGACGCCGGTAGACAAATTGCGATTAACAGTTTGCCGGAGCCAAAGAAGCTATCAAGGTCGAAAGCGAAATATCAGGATTTTCTCGATAGCGATGGCTGCTGCGGAGATGATTTTGCTTCGTTCCTTGGTATTAGGCCACCTGAACGCGAATACGGATCGTGGGACAATCGTGGACTAATCCGCTTTCACAGCCATCGGGCAACCGCACAATGGTGCAAAACAGTTAAAGAAGCAAAATCAAGCTACAAAGCTGCGATGAAAGCTAATAAGGAGTCATCTCATGTCTGAGTCAACAACCTGTCATATGAAAATTGCCTGTATAACCAAACAAGATGAGCACATTACACTGCCTAAGACAGTAAAAGCATACACTCTAAACTTGTATATGCTTTAAAATCTCGGACGTTTGCTTAATAATTACATTACATCTTTATTTTTGATAATTACAGCATCTTCCATTCGTTCAAACAAATAGGAAATTAAACTTAAAACGTTTAAACAGTCTAATTCAGAGTATTTTTCTGGGACTAGTTTATCTAAAGGCATATGAGCAGCAGGGTTTCTAAAAGACTCGATCACACCTTGAGAGAGAGAACGCTGGCCGCTTTGAATACTAGCCCCAGTTTTAGTTGAAGTATCGCATATTTTAATAATTGGTTCTTTAGGAGAAAATACCAAATTGACAAGCTCAGTTCCATCCAAAGATGAACCGGTTAGATCACGAATAATCTCGCAATAAATTTTCGTCCCTTGATCTGCTGCCATACCATATTGTTTATTAGTATAGAATGTTTTTATCCGTTCTTTTATTTTAACATTCAAATACCGCCAATGTAACATAGGATACTCTGGAACTATCGTATGCAGCGCTTCAATGACAGGGCTATATTTTTCGAGGGCGTCCTCCTCACCTAAAAACTCTAATATTTTAGATGTTTGCTGTCGAATATCATCTGGCATAGTGCTCATCCATTTAGATGTATCTATACCAGTAGAGGCTTCAAGCTCATCTTCTTTTTTCCCTTTTCTTTTACTTCTCCATTCATTATTTACTTGGCTAATAATGGTCGAAAGAAACTGGCGTAAAGAAGACATCTCCTCATTGTCCCAATCAACAGACTGACGATTAGTCGATATGACATCATCTGATAGATCGTCAATAAAGTCGGCTGAAACCCAGCCAGTAAGATATTGAAAGAAATGACTTGAGGTGCTATTTGAGAAAAACTCTGGATTATTAACAAGTTTCCCTCTCGAAAATAATGATATTCCTCTCAGCCCAGAGTTTGGTCTTATTGGGGTTCGTGATGTATACAGTTTGCCCGCTAGTCGTCCTTTATAACCACTATCATCTAACAATAAAGTATCAATATCCCACTCAAATTGTTTTTCAAACCCACTGTAGCGTCGTTCATTGCTGACGGTAGTTCCATTACCATTGTTATCTTTAAGGCTTATTTTGAAACTATCATCAACAATAAATATTTTCGATAGGCTATCTGCTATAGCCTCAAGGTCAAAAGATGATTGTCTTTTCAGCTTAGAGAGTTTTATTGTCGTCCCATTTTCAGATTGTGTGGGAACATCAGCTATTTCAACCCTTGGGCTATAGGTTCCATCAGCATCAAGTAAGGCATTCCAATCAAGCACAAACCTATTTCTTTTACCATTTTTAACTGTATCAATAGTGATTTCTTTGGCAAGTCCAAATAAGGCTAATTTACCTAAACCTTTTTTACCTGTGGCATAACGACCAAATCGCGGAGAAGGTTTATCACCATCATGTTTACGCCTATTTCTACCGATAACTAAAAAGCGATCCTGAATGTCTAAAGAACTCATTCCAATGCCGTCATCTTTAATACTTATAGATTTGTTACTACCAAGGTCTATAAAATCAAGAATAACATTCTCTGAATCTGCATCATAAGCATTAGATATTAACTCAGCAAGAGCAGGAGGCAATGTAGAATACATTTTCACGCCTAAATGCTCGATAGTATGAGGATCAAATTTCATTTCATAATTTGGCATATTATTCCCTTTCTTGTAATTCCATACATTTTAGATGCTCTGCGATTTTTTCAGCATGCGCACAAATAAATGCCGGAGGCAGAGCATTACCAATCATAAGGGCTGCAAATTCTCTTCCACGATCAAGAGAGAAATTATAGTCTTTGGGGAACGTTTGTAACGCAGCTGCTTCCCTTAAAGTGATCGATCTATCCTGTTCTGGATGCAAAAAACGGCCTTTCGAAGGATTTGTACACCCTCCAGTTATAGTTGGTGCCACTTTATCCCATGACATCCTGCCATAAACGTCCTTATATCCCTCAGGGTTCTTCAAATGGCAAGGTAGCCAGAATTGCTTTGGCAAGTCCGATCTCGAACCACCGTTTTTAGGGATATTTCTTATCATTGCTTTTATTTTATCCGTTCGGTTAGGAATAAAATCATGCAAAATATCGCCGCTACACCCAGGTACTGGAAAAGTATAAATTGCATCTTTTACAGTTTTCGGAGAATTAATTTTTGAAGGTTCCTCAATATCACCAAACTTAGATGCAATAAGGATCATTCTTTTTCTTCTCTGAGGTACACCATAAGAAGCTGTATCTTTAACCTGGAGGGTTTTTTTACCAATCACATATCCACGCTCATGTAACTCAGCAATAACCTTTGTGATTCTGTCGTCTTTTGCAAGAGCTGGTACATTTTCAATCATCACTGTTTTCGGGTCAAATGCTCTAACAAATCTCATCAAGTCGAAAATGAGATCATTTCTAAAATCCTCAACTGAGGTGCACTTATTGCGAGTTCGATGAGATGAAAACCCTTGACACGGCGGACAACCTGCTAATAAATCCAACTCTCCAGCAGAGATATTCAACTCTTGCATAACTTTGAAAGGATCTAATGATCTGATATCTGCCTCATAAAGGAAATGCTCTGGATGATTAGCCTTGTAAGTTTTTGCTGCTACGGCTTCAAGTTCAACACCGGCAAGAACTTTAAAACCAGCATCTTTTAGACCGCACGTTAATCCGCCAGCACCACAGAAAAGGTCAATTGCTGAAAAACTCATTGTTGTATCCATATCTTCATCCTTTCACAAGATTTTGCCATAGTAGTAATCACTTGAAAAGAACAGGATAAATATATTTAATATCAACGTGTTAAATTTCACCAAATATTATTTCCAGTTGGGCTTACTCATCATCAATTATTTCGGAGAAAATAACAATGTTACCGCTCTATACGTACTCCGCTGTAAATATAAATTCCAGAGGTAAATCACTTGTATTCTTGAGTAGGAAGAAAAAGCTTTAGATCTGGGTGTGTGCAACCAACCCAGCGACTCTGTTTACTAACAATGATTTAAAAAATATCTCCACCAATACGAATCCATAACACCCTACCAGCATTAACTGTCCCTACAGCCACAAAATACCACTGCAATAATGCTATCAGGTTCGACCAAGCCTGATCGGTATGTTTCTTTGTGCCTGATGGGATCCAACACGAGATACCGACCATGCAAGAAACTATCAGCATCGAGGAATTTGCTGCTCATTACGGAAAAAGCGTGCAGACCATTCAGCGCTGGGCCAGAACCGACCGAATTGACCCACCACCAGCAAAAACTGGTGGATGCTACCGGATTTTCATTGGCTCGACATACATTTCAAAGCCTAGGAAATCTCAACAGATGGAATCAGAGCAACAGCAAGACATGCGACGCCGCTATCGTAAAGACCTCCCTAAAAATCTCACATATCGAAGTGGACGCGATTCATTCGCTTACCGTGATCCCATAACTAAAAAAGAGATTAACCTTGGCAAAGCCCATCCTGATGATGCCATTGATCAGGCTATCGAGGCGAACCAGCATTATCGTAAGCACGAAAAAACACCGCGACTTCTCGACCGGATCATGGGAAATACTGAAATAACGGTATCTGAGTGGATCAAAAAATACAAAGCGCTTCTCGATAAGCGCGAGTTGTCACATCACACCATACGTCAGAGAACGGCGCAGTTAGCTGTTATTGATGAGGCTATGGGCCCTCTTCTCATGCCAAATGTAAGCACTAAAACAATCGCAAAATTCATTAATACCTATGTTGATAGCGGCAAAAAATCAACGGCAGCAACTATGCGCTCTCTCTTAAATAATATGTTCAAAGAGGCAATAGCCGATGGCGTAGCTACAAATAATCCTGTGGCAATTACTCGCAGTCAAACACCGATAACGCAGCGTGAGCGGCTCACCGAAGAATCCATGATAGCAATCTATGAACAAGCCCTGAAGGTTGAAAGAGTTAAGCCTTGGATGGCACGAAGTATTGAGCTTGCTTTATTAACTGGCCAGCGACGCGAGGATATTTGTGCGGTTCGTGTTGATGAAGTGAAAGATATGCGCCTATGGATAATTCAGGGAAAAACGGGAGCAAAAATTAGCATTACAACCGACTTATCGCTCCAATTAGGTCCGTACCATTTTGTATTGTCTGAAGTCATCACACGATGCTTATCTGCAGGACCTAGTGAATACATCATCAATTCACAGACTCGTAAGTCTGGACGCCTGTCAGGTGATCCACTCAATCCCGATACTCTTAGCAAGACGTTCGCAAAACTACGCCCAAAAACGGCACTTCAATTCACCACCTCCCCACCCAGCTTTCATGAGATCCGCAGCCTTTCATCGCGGATGTACAAGGAGCAATATGGAAAGGAATTCTCTCAGGTATTACTGGGGCATAAATCCATGAAAATGACCGACATCTACCTCGATACTCGTATGGAGGACTGGAAGCATGTTAATATTCCCGAATAATATGTGATTGCGGAACCACTCATGGAATCATTAAGCAGTGAAATTTTCACTATACTAAAGTATCTTCTTCCGGGATTTTTAACTGCTTGGATTTTTCATGCGTTCACCTCCTATCCCAAGCAGACTCAATTTGAGCGGGTAATTCAGGCGCTCATATTTACCGTTTTCATTCAGGCTACCGTTTATCTAGTAAAAGATATTTTATTGTGGCTCGGTAAGTGGATAAGCTTGGGCACTTGGGGTAGCAGCACTCACACTATATGGTCGTTTACCACAGCAATAGGTATCGGTTTTCTATTTAGCTATTTCGCTAATAATGATCTATTCCACAGATTAATGAGGTGGATTAAGGTTACCAAACAAACCTCGTATCATTGTGAATGGTACGGAACTTTTCTTAATAATGATTACTTTGTCATTCTGCATTTGAATGATGAGCGTAGAGTATTTGGTTGGCCATATGATTGGCCTTCAGATTCGACTAAAGGCCATATTGTTCTGATGGATCCCGCTTGGGTAGTAAAAGGAAAGTATGTAGATATGCCAACCGTCAAATCAATGATGTTTAATGTTCAAGATGTCAAATGGGTAGAGTTTCTGCGTAAAAAATAATGGAGACGACTAATGTCACAGAAAGCACCAACCCCACCACCTTATAATCGTGATGGCTCACCTGAGCGTGGGCGCGAGAGTCATCGAACACCAGATAGTAGTCGGAGCCCGATTCCGTACGCATATGAGAGGCCAACACCGCCACCACAGCCACCTAAGCCCAAGCCAACTAAGTAGAGGCTGGATATGAGTTTGCAATCGAAGCAACCGGTTCACCATCCTATAGAGAAAGGGGGAAGAACTTCACCGCCACCAAACCAGCCAGTAAACGCACGACCGGCAGCCCCACCACCGCCTCCTCTTCGGAAGAGAGCCTAGATATCCTTCTAGGCTTTTGCATAAATGCATCGGACAAAATTCGGACATTTTCGGACGCCGTTGCTTATCTCATTGATTTTATAGATGGAAAATAATAGGCCTGATACAGGAATCGTATCAGGTCTCTTTTTATATAGAGTAAGAGGCGTAAATCCAGCAGCATGGGTATGCATGTACAGTAGGCATTTAGAGCAATATATAAGTTTTGCTTGCTAAAATGTATTGGTGACAGGTGCGACTTTCACCGAAAAAATTGACAACAACAAAAGCATATATAAACAAAAAAGACATATTTCCTGAGATGATTTTTACACAGGAGTATCATTTATTATCGCAGCTCTTAATATAAGTCAATTTCAACATCACCTATACTTCCATATAGATTGAATATAAAAATTAGAATTAACAAATATAATCGGATGTTTTAAATCCAATCTAAAAGCACATCCTCTGCTCTTCATATATCCCGACGAATGATCATTACGCTGCGTGACAATAACCAAACTGCACTGCAGGAAAATATTGATTCATCTGCGTTATTATTTTCGAGTTTTCGCTAAGTTTCCATTCATCTACAAAAACTAATCTAGTTGGATTATTGCCCTTATTGTATTAGGATTGAGCGAAATTAATGTAGGGGCTTGAAAGTTGCATTAATTTTCACCTAAATTAAAACTTCAGTTCCAATTATTTAGTTTAAACACGTGACTATTGTTGCAATTTATTGCGCTATATAGTTGAATGCACATCGCATTTAGTGGCTGCGATATATCAGACTTTATGTATTTCTATTATTTTACTTATAAAACAATTGCGAGTGTAAATT
>Ga0308167_1002070_pt1 | contig 20108 bp, 13 predicted proteins | sample PhyCR1_2_FD_202138 | JGI IMG/M metagenome (GOLD analysis project Ga0308167, IMG submission 202138) | Phyllosphere microbial communities from UC Gill Tract Community Farm, Albany, California, United States - DLSLRC.R1 | ecosystem: Host-associated > Plants > Phyllosphere > Unclassified | place... | reverse complement strand
GTTGAAAAGCCGTGGCGGGGTGTCGTTCGATGCGACCCACGTGCCCTGAGAGGAGGACTTGGATGTCCTGCCATGCGATGAACAGGTGCCACAGGCTGCAACCGCCGTGCCGCCGACGCCAGGCGGCTGTGCGGCTCCGCATAGTTGGTGGGAGACCGGCCGCCATAGATGGTGGCCAGTCTTTACCTAGGACCAACTCGAAGGACCTCGAAGGCGCTGGGCGCCTAAGTCAGAGCACCTGTGAACATCCCAACCGAATCGATTAAACCGGATCGCGGATTAGAACCAACCACCCGCAATCCTTCCAATTTGCCAAGACAATTGATTCTTTTTTTTCTTTAATATCAGCCGCTTGCGAACACAAAGCGCGCGCCTTACTGTAGGCCTACCTGACCCAAGCCCTACGCCTCCCATGGCCGCTATTTCGGCGCTACGACAAGACCTTCTCACACGCTACGGCGCTCTTCTTACCTCAGAAGAAGTCGCGCGCGTGCTCAGGTTTAAGAGCAAAGATGCGCTGATGAAGGCGCGCAGAAGGGATGCGCTACCAATAGCGCTATTCAGCATTCCGGGTCGAAAGGGTCTCTTCGCCACCTCGGCTGACGTTGCGTCATGGGTGGAGAGTCTTGGCGCCAGTCATCCCGCAGCAGAGGAGACAGCGACCGAGGAGACCAAGCAATGACATAGCCACTGAAAAAACATTGGCTAAAAAAGGAAATGCCCCGGCGGCAACCGAGGCATCTCTGGGAACAGCACTTCTATCGAAGCTGGTCCAACTTTAGCCCCCAACGCATCAGGCCGCAAGTCTCGTCTCCCACGGGCCTGCTTCACCGTGCCTGATCCCAAGAACCCTTACAGCTAGTTGCTGTGGGCCGGGGTGCTATGAAGTTCACTGAAGAAGACCGGAAGGCTTATGCAGCTACTCATCAGCTGACATTTGCCGCAGCCGACTATGTCGAGAGGGCGAGCATCGGAGTGAGCCGAAACATCGGTACCGCCCCAAATCGGCCATCTATGCTCGTGGAGTTCCCGTCGTTCAAGATGGGCTGCACGATAAATCTCGAGAGTCGGCATGAACACTGTTACGCCGTAGAGCTAGAGCGCGACCGAGACGTCCTAGCCTATTACGAGCAGCCTCCAACGGTGGAGTGCGTGCGTGATACCCGGAAGGGGAAACGCCCGTATCCCTACACGCCCGACTTCATTGTGCTGGGGAAGACAGGGCTATTCGTCGCACAGGTCAAAGACACCTCCGAGCTCGAAGATTTGGTGGAGACGCGCCTTTCCTGGACGAAATGTGACAACAACTATGTTGACCTGGCGGCTCGAGACCTCTTCGCGTCGATCGGCATCCGCCATGTAGTCATCCCGTCCAGCAGCCTTTGCAAGCAAGTTACCCAGAACCTCCTCACGCTCCGTCGGGTCGAGTTGGCCGCCGCAGATCCGGCGGTAGAGCGGGCTGCCCTGTCGCATGTCTTTCAGAGAAGAGTCGTGACGATGTCCGAGGTGATGCAGAAGATCCACACTCAAGACTGCACATCACTGTTACATCTTGTTGCGTCTGGACGAATATTTGCTGATCTTTCCAATCACTCGCTAAGCAGTCCTTCCACTTGTCTGCTCGCAGCGTCACCAGAGCTTCTGACTACTGAGCTAGTCGAGGAAATCGAGCGCTCAAGGCACATAGTCCCTTCGAGCGAAGGCACGTTGAGCAGAGACCTCATACCCAGCAGCTCGCACCTGTTAAGGGGACTCGCAAACCTGAACTTCCTTCAAGGCGCGATCCGCACAAGAAGTGAGAAGGAGCACGCAAGACGGCTCCGACTCCGCCGTGCAGATGGCGAATCACAGGGAAAATCTGCAATCGCGGCGTTGACACCCCGTTACGCATCAAGCGGAAACAGGACGCTCAAGCGGCCAGCGTCGGTCCTGCAATATGCTCGCGAGGAACTCAAGCGTTGCCTTGAAGGCAATAGTAACCCTGGTCCACTTTCGGTGTACCGCCGCTACCAGGTTCACGCGGAACTGCACCATCCGGGTCACCGTCCCGTCGGAAAGACAACGGCTCGGAAGATCATTGCCGAGCTTGAACAGGAAACGGCTGCATCCAGAGGTGGCAAGCGCCTCCTGAACTCAAAGTCATCGCCGTCCTCGGTAGAAGTGCGAGCGCTAAAGGCGATGCGTCCCTTCGAACTCGCTCAATGTGACCACTATCTAGCAGACATCGAAGTGGTGGTCGGGAGAGCCAACGGCAAGACCTACACCGCGCGTCCGTGGATCACGGTCCTCATCGACTGCTACACCCAATGTGTCCTTGCATTCGGGATGTCACTACGCGCTCCCAATAAAGGCACCAGCTCACAAGTGCTGCGCGACTGTGCACGCAGGCACGAGCGGCTTCCCGAAACAATCATCAGCGACAACGGATCAGACTTCACATCTGTTCATTACTCGACAATGGCGGCGCAACTGAACATGTCCATCATGTTTCGCCCACCGGGAAACGGAAGGTTCGGGTGTGAGGTTGAGCGGCTGTTCGGTAAAGCCAAAACGTTCTGGCTCGACTGCCTTCCAGGAAGCATCAAGACGATTCGCTTCTCTCGCTCCATATCCTCAGACCGACAACCATCGGCAAGGGCAGAGCTTAGTTTGGTAGACCTTTGGTACGAGATGGAAGCATTCAGTGAGTGGATCGGGAGGCGCCCATCAGGCGGCAGCAGCGAATGCCCTGATGCAAAGATGCTAAGCGGGCTACGACAGTTTCCGTTTAGCGGGATACGAGCTCAGGCCGATCTCAGTTTCCTGGTCACAACTGCAATGAATCAGAAGCCCTTGAAGGTCTCGGGGAACACGGGAATCCATGCTGGCGACTTTCACATGTGGCACGACGCCCTCGCAGCTTTCGCGGGGAGACGCGTCCCGACGCGGATCGACGGCCAGGATCCGCGAATCCTCTATGCACTGCTCGATGATCAGTGGGTTGTTTGCAAAGCATACGCTGCGCTCCAAGCAGGGCAGCAGTCACACGCCGAAGCGATGGCGTATGCGGTGTGGGCGAGGGATGGTTCATCATTGAAAGATTTGATGAAGGCCGACTCCGATAGGCAGCTCATTGACGAGATTGAAAGACGCGAGAGGTCTCGTAACTCACCCCATGCGCCAGAGCCCAACGAAACTCAACTGATAACGGAACATCCGATGAGCTGTCCCCTGCCCCTTGGAAGCTTCAAGGCAATTAGCACTGAGCCAATGTCCGTCGAGGATTGGTAGTGGCTGAGCAAGAGAAATCTCTGGCGGAGCAGATTGACCTCGTCGTCGCCAAGCGTCTTGGACACAGAATCTACGATGAGACACGACGCTATCTGGAAGCAGCTCGGACCGCAGTGTTGACCGAGGAGGTGGTGATTCTTGTCGGACCGCCCAGGGTTGGCAAGTCTAGTGTTAGCCGACAAGTCTTTGGAGCCCATTCCAAGCAGGCCCCTGATGAGCAGGATCATATGCACTCTGTTTACGTCCCGGCTGGAAACGACTCAACAGCAGGGGCCTTCTCAACGAAAGCTTTCCTAAGCGCTTGCCTAAACTCGATCCGCCATCCGCTGTTGAGCACCGACGTCGCTGCACGTGAGGGTCGACTCGGCGACTCTTTTCTTGGCCGAACCACAGAGGGTGCGATGCGTTCGGCGTTCGAGAGATGCCTCGTGGCGAGGCGTACGCAGTTCCTGATCATAGACGAAGCCCACCATGTAATGAACGCGAAAGGTGGGGAGAGGTCCGCCGGTGCAATCTTGGATTCATTCAAGGTGCTGGCCGCCAGGACAGGAGTTCGCCTTGTTCTCGTCGGTTCCTACGATCTTCTCACCGCGGTCAACTTGGCTCCTCATCTGATCGGCCGATCTCAAACCATCGAGTTCCCCCGCTACCGGGAGTCAGAGAGGGACATGGTCGAATGGTCAAGGATAGTGCGCCACTACTCGAGCCTCATCCATGAGGACGCGCATGCAATGGACGAGTACATCGAGGCACTTCATGACGGCTCATGGGGCTGCATAGGTGCGCTTTCACGATGGATCCGGAATGCTTTAGCTTCCTGCCGATCTGAAGGCCGCTCGATACCCGGACAGGGTGATTGGGCTCGGACCAGGCAGCTTAGCTCAGCGCTTGCCGCGGTTAACGCTGAGATCCGACGTGGAGAACTCCACTTTTCAGCAAGAAAGGACGTCGCCATGCCCGAAGCAGCGACGACGTTGGTCGTGCGAGCGAGCAAGAAGCCAGCTCCATTCAAGAGGAAAACACGCCGCAATGAAGTCTGATGACGAGACCACTCCACGCCTACTTCCGTTGGAAATAATCGGGAAGAACACTGGCGATGTCGAGGCACTGCACTCATACGTGCTCCGGCTTGCACGTCTACACAGTGTCACTCCCTCCTACCTCTTCGAGGTAATTGCAAGAAGGTCGGGCCGACACTCGGAGCTTCGTCCTGGAGACAGGATAACGGCAGTAGTGGGCCCCCAGTTGGATAGACCGCGCCCAGTCGAACACTCGGTCATTCCGCTTCTCACAACAATGGCGTCGGAGTGCGAGATTGCTCTGAAGAACTCAACCTTCATGTTCTTAGCCAAAGCGCTAAGTCGGACCGTGACCTGCTACTCCAGGTTCAGCAAATGGTGCCCTGGCTGCGTCGCGGATCAGTCTTTAGGGGGCGTCCCGATTCACCACAAGCTTGTGTGGTCCTTCTCAGCCGTCAAGGCCTGCCACGTCCACCGGATGGGACTTACCAATCAGTGCTTAGAGTGCGGCGCAAGGCCGCTTGGGGGCCCCGCGTATGCTGATTCATGTCGCGCCTGCGGGACGCGCTTTGATCAGGTCCATCCTTCTGCGCGCGTAGCAGTTGTCCATGAGGAGTATGCGCTGGATCTAGTCGAACTAGTCGATAGCTCCATGTTCCGGACTGGTGACTATCAAGTGGGAGCGATCAAGAGCTTCATCCATCGACTCGTCTGCTACGTCTGGCTTGAGAAAAGAGAACGCTACCGGTTCGAAGGGCTGCCACGTCATGAGTTCATGACATACCTACGTCGAGAGCAGCCGCCGACCCTCTCCATGGTCAGACGAACGTCAGCGCGCCTCGGACTTCCGATCGACAGCCTCCTGCATCCATGGGGTCCTTACACAAGAGACTTCTTTCTCCCCGAGCATTCCTTCCTTCCCTCTGACTTAGGCTCATGCTCACCCTAGGTGAACAGCCCATGCTTCTGTAGGCAGTAATCCTCACGTGCTCGGCAGCACTTTTCCGGAACCCACACGGCCGATTGCGCCCTATGGATGCAGCCATGCAGCCCGCAACTTGTAGCCACACCAACCGCAACGTTGCCTCTTTGATACACCCAACGATAGACTTTCAACTAAGGAAATGGGTGACGTTCGCGCTGATAACATTCCTCAGAGCAGCGTCAATAGCTGCTTGATTCCAACGTCGCGCCAGATTTTCCCACTACCCATTCAGGCGACAACATGATGAACAACCTGACGCTTCTTCAACAGATGAGCATCGTTGCCGGGGTGATCGTGCTCTTAATTGTCTCACTTACGGCGGCAGCTGTTTGGCTTGCTCATCGCCACAACAACAGGGACTGATCCCTCTCAACGGACATCATACGTGTAGCAACACGTCGCATAGCAGCCGCTCTACTGCCAATTAGCCACTCGCTGACTGCTACGCGCCCAGCGCTGCTTTCGGCCAATAGCAGACATTCATCCTAGAAATGCTCTCCGGGCCGGACCCGATCCGCGCCTGCAGCGCCGCAGGAGCGCCGGGAGGCGAGTTTGGTCACCTAGGCGCCGAACGGCGCTTGCGGGGCTTCGCGCCTCCTTAGCGGAAGCGGTCACAGATTCGCAGTCAGAACGCTTGGAAAGGCGGACCGTGCGACCGCCTACTGCATGACTGGAAGGTCTTTGCTGAGGGATAATTCGCGACATCTGACTGGGATGCTTTCCGACACCATGAAACCAGGAATCTGCAGGAAATGCATCGTGGATGATTTTCTGAGGGCTGAGATCGACGCAAACGCAGAAGTCGTCGACTGCAGCGAATGCAGCCAAAAGCGCAGAGGCATCTCTATTGAGGATCTTGGCCGGAGGCTCGAAAGCATACTTCGGCAGTACTACGTAGCAGGCGAATCGACCAAGCGCTTCGCAAGCGCCGATGACGACAACGGCTCGTGGCAGCAACTGGGAGATGACCTTTCGGACATCGTCCAAGATGTGCTCGGGGAGTACTACAACTGCCACTCATCGATTGTTGATGCGGTCAAGGAAGCGGAGAACTGCGATCCCGCTTCGGGAGACTACGGCTTCTGGGACGATGGAACCAACTACCAATTTAGATTTATCCAGTACGAGCCAAGCGCCTTCCCAGGTTGGGACGAGACGAGGCGAGAACTCAAGCACGGGCGCAGGTTCTTCAGTCCGGCGGCGATGTCGATGTTCGCGGCCCTATTCGAGGGTATCGATGACATCACTGCACGTGTAGAAGGGAGACAGGCGCCCGTGTGTTATGAACTACCCATGGGCGAACAACTGTTCCGCTCGCGGGTCGTCGACTCTGAATCAATGCAGGCTGAGGTCATCGCCGCACCTTCAAGTAAAGTCGGTCCGCCTCCGCCAGAGTTGGCTCGGAGCGGACGTATGAACGCCGACGGCGTATCGGCGCTATATACATCAACTGAAGCAAGCACCTGCGTGGCAGAAATGCGGCCCGCCATCGGGAGTACTTTAGCGGTAGTCGAGCTCCGAACCACACGCAAGCTTCGGGTCCTGGATCTCCGTAGGCTCGAAACGGCTTGGGCCGAGCACAGCTATTTCGATCCCAAGTACTCAGAGAAGCGCATCCGTCTAGCGGCGCTACGTCAGCTGCATGAACAAGTCTCCCAACCCATTCTGCCTGGGAAAGAGTCCGACTACGTCGTGACCCAGACAATGGCAGAGTACCTCGCTCACGTATGCGTCAAGCCCTTTGACGGAATAGTGTTCCGTTCGGCACAAGACGCCGACGGGACTAACATCGTGCTTTTCGCGCGCAGCAAGCCATTTGACGGAAAACTCTCTGCAAGATTTGGCGTGAAGTACGCAAAAGGAAGCCTCTGCTTCGTTCGCATCAGATCGGTGAAGATAGAATACCAGAGCCTATCTATCGTCAAATTTGAGGGAAATTCGTATCTACTTGACGCTAACGGGCAGCCAGATTTCGAAGACGCCTATTTTCATTCTGGCAGTTTCTAGCAGCGATAATATTGCCCTTCCCCGACGCCGACCTTCGGCTGAGAGCTGCCGAACGCTACTGCGTACGCGTGCGTTCGGGATGAGTATCGGAGTTGCTCCAGCGCGGCGCGTTGGTCGTACAATAGAGGTCCATCTATTCCCCCTTGGCACCACCTACTCAAAGAGCACCGGGATTCTTCATCCACTCGGCGGGGGGGTTGGGTGACAGCATTAGACCGCTTCGTCCCGAGATGAAATTTTTTCGGATTTCCCTTGATCCGACCAGCCGCCAAACGAAAACAAAGCAGGAGGCAGTTTTGATTGAATCCCTTATCAAGAACCTGAATCAGGACATTGCCCTCCTTAAACTTCGCATCCAGCAGGACAAGGATGCGGGCTTTAACGACATGTCGCGTCTTCTCGAATCGATGTCAATTCAGTTCTTCAAAGCCGCAGGCATAGCGAATCTAGAGAGCAAAAATCAGATTCGGGTCAACTTTCCCGCTATTGATTCCGCCGACGCCCATAAGGACGGCGGGATTGCGGTACAAGTAACATCGGTTGCAGACGCAGCGAAGATTAAAAAGACGATCGAATCTTTCGAGAAAGCTGACTCCTCAGGGAAGAGCTTAAGAGACAAGTACGCGAAGCTTTACATATTTGGCTTCTGCAAGGCGTCAAAACCCAAGGTGATCCCTAGCTACTGCCAAGTAATCGGAACCGGCTTCTTTGTAAATAAACTTATCGACCTCGATGATGAGGTGAGCATTCAAATTGCCATCGACTCGATCCGCCGTCATGTTGATTACTCGTCAATTCACCCCTATGACGACGTGCGGTGCCTAAAAATCGTATTGGGCTATGTTGGTCGTAATGCAGTCCGCCACTATATGTGTTGCGAAGGGCCGATAGACGACATGACTAAGGGCCTTAATGAGATCTCAGAGCTTATAGGAAAAGGAACTGTCAATGGGAGGCAAAAGTCCAAAGCTCAGCACGAGTTCGAAGATGAAGATATTGGACGGTTTCTTCGGCACGTACTGAGTCAGGTCGGAGAAATCAAAGCGATCATCAACCACTCCAGCCATGATGGTTTCGTCGCTTTAAATCAGCAGGAGATGAGGGCAATTGACGCTCGGAAGAAGTCGATTGCTCAGTCGGCAGCAGAGATCGCCGCAAGTCATGGTATAGACATTCAAATGGGCATGCTCGAAATCAACAATATGCGCTGACTAGTCCGGCAATAAGCATCGCGATGTCTGCTCTCCGCGTGAGATTCGAGCGATGATAAATCTACTGATCTTTCGGCATGGCTAAGCGTCCGCTTCCGGCCAGAAGTAGCCCTTGAAAGCACCTCTGCGAGAGACCACCGCGGACTGAAGGCGTAACTCCGCCAGCGACAGCTATGCGGCCGCCCACCGTGCGACTCGCGGGTGTCTCAGAACGCTGGGAAAATTCAAACCAGTAGCCGGCCAAAGGTAGCGGTGAAGCCAGCCCGTTTGGGCAATCCGGTCCCGCCGGCATCGAGATGAAAAACGTACTAGCATGCTCGCTGCGGGAAAGACCACTTCAGGGACAGAACATGATTTCAAGCGCGGCAGCGACACACCCAGATGCCCGTAGATGGGACGAAAACTGGACCGCCATTTCAAGCGGCGAAGGCGGCGGTCAGGGAGACGTGAAGATCGTGGTTCGGAAGGACGGAAATGAGTCCGGAGAAAGGTTCCTAAAGATCCTTCGACACCCGAATGATCCGAGCCGTCGACAACGAATGTATCGTGAAGTGGCGTCGTATCAGACGCTGCAGCACCCAGCGATTCCCAGGCTCATCGAGACGAATGCCGAAAACTTCGGCGACCGGGACTACAAGCTCTACTTGGTTACCGAATTAGTGAAAGGTCCAACGCTCGATAAGTACGTTGAAAGCCACGGACCTTTGCCTCTCTTGGATGCGATTAAATTCGCCATTGCATTGCTGGGTATCGTGGAGCACTGTCATCAATCTGAAATCGTTCATCGCGATATAAAGCCTGCCAACATCATCCTGCGCGGACTCAATCCCGGAGATCCTGTGCTTGTGGACTTCGGCCTCTCGTTCAACGACGATAAGGTGGCACGAGATGCAACCGATCTCTATGAAGAGGTCGGAAATCGGTTTCTCCGGCTGCCCGAGCTCGCTCCGAGTTCGCCAATCAAGCGTGATCTGCGCAGCGACGTGACGTTCTGTTCAGGCGTACTCCTTTATGCGCTCACGGGCGAGCTTCCTGCTGTACTTGCAGATGGTCATGGCCAGCTACCACATCAGGTGGAGACAACCAGCGAGAGGCTCTCTTTGATAGATGATTTCTGGCGCGTGAGCCAATTGAAGCGGGTCTTCGATACTGCGTTTCAAAATTCGTTGACTAGAAGATGGCAGTCGGCTGGGGAACTTAGATCGGAACTGCAACGAATTGAGACTGGTGCCATTGAGATCCCGATGACTCGTAAGTCGCTACTCGAGGATGTTCGCGCGCTTCAAAGCTCCGCGTCGTCCAAGGCGAAGCAACAACTGCTTAGCAGCCTTGAGAGAGCGCTTCGGGAGATATCTGACGTGATGTCTTCGCTTGAAGCCCAGAAGATCGCCCCCACGCTGCGACCTACGCAAACGGCGCATGAAGTAAGAGTCGAGGAACGGTGGGCCAAGACAACACTCTGCTTTCTAATGTCCGCATCTTCGTCGATCGATCCCTTCATTCAGTTCCGCGTGGTCGCCGTGGGTACTGAACTGGTAATTTCCTCGACGTACGCGGGAGATCTATCTGAGCTGCATCGCACGCCGCTTGATTCGCCCGCATTCTGCCCTGCTTTCAAGGAAGCCGTAGAGCGAGTGTTCATCCAACAGATTCGCGACGAACTCCTCAGTGAGCAGCGATGATGATCAGTATACCGTTTGCTTGGACATCCTGATCATGCACTTCTGCAATTGGGGACTGGTTTCGTAGCGCATTGGGCCACGACTAATCCTTCCGCCACCCAAGTAATGGCCGTAGCCGTTGACGTCTAATGTTGAACGGCAGCTTCCAGCCAGAAGCGGACATGGCGATCCGAGTCAGGCCGCTCCGATAAGGACTGCCACGGCCGGCTAAAAAGCCGACGTGCAGCTCGAGCCTACTCTGGACCTGCGGCGCTGGGCGGCTCTCCACATGGCGGGGCTTCTACTTAATCTGGGCCGGGCACGTCGGCAGCCCTGGTCCGGAGCAAAAAGGGCATCCAGAGCTGCGGCGGGAACGGCGTCCTGAAGTGACGACATGCCATCGCGATCACCACCCAAGGCCCCTGCTTTACCGCGGAGAGCGTATCCAGGCTGACGATGGCCTTGGACTCAGCCTTCTTTATGTCTGCTCGCAGCAGGTCGCCAATCTGTTTGGGGAACTTAAGAAACGCCTCCGTCGTGCCGCTTTCGTACTGAGCCGGCTGCCGGTAGATCACCGACTCGGTGAGGTCATCGGCGTACCAGAGCTGCAGGCAGACCCTATCGAAAGCCGAGCCATGGCGCTCGCGCAGGGATTGGTAGACCTCATCGTGACCGAGGATGAGGCTCCAGTACATAAGCGTCGGCACTAGAGTACTTAGGTGGCGCAGCTTCTCCACCTGGTCCTCAGAGAGCTCGCCCACCTCCATCGCTACCAGGTCATCGAACGCGTCGGTCGCAACAGGGAAGTGCTGCTTGACCTTGAACGCGAACGACACGCGGGAAGCCAGGTCGTCTAGCCATTGCTTCGCCGCCTCAGACTTGTCCGTGAGAAACAGCAGCAAGAAGGCCAGGGACAGTTCAATCGCATTGCCATCGTATCGAGGCGAGCCCGAGGAGGAATTGTTCCTGATGACGGCGATCAGCGTATCTGCGACCACATTCGCGTTGGCCGTCGCCACCTCCTTGCCTTCCCCTAGTGCCATCTCAGCATGGTGTCGTTGCATGAGACCTATCTCGGCCAAGATTCCAATCTGCTCGAAGACCTTGTCTGTGACCAACGCATTCTCTCTAGCGAAACCGGATAGCCCATCCCTTGCCCTAAAGAAGGGTTCAAGTTTGTCAAAGTAGGCCACACAGATGCGATCTTGGATCTGATAGATGTCCCGGAAAGCTGAGGTCGCAGGGCGATACTTGAAGAGGTCCCGGGCCCGGATCGCCTCCCACGCCCAAAGGCAGCAGCGCTCTCCCATCTTGAACGCATTGAGCAGGTTACCTTCCTCATTTGCCCAGCGAAAAACAATCTCCAGCACCAACGCCACGGTCTTCATTTGACGAATGAATAGCTTTCGCCGGGTGTTGTTTAGCGCCCGGGTCCCGTCGTGACTGTCGATCAGCAATACCTGGGCGATCTTGTACGCGTGCCGCAGGTCATAGTCCCTTGAACCAATCAAGGCAATGGCACGACGAAGGTCCGCCCGCTGTGAAGGATCGATCGCATATTCGTCCAGCAAGTGCGTATCGACCATGTCCGCCAAGTCGTCACCAGACCAGAACTCGAACCCTAGGTTCGAGTTCGTGTGTCCGTTGATGTAACCCGTGTAGTCCTGCTGTACTTCCTGCTTAAGCTCGCCGGTGGAGCAGATAACCACCTTGACCGGCAATGCTTGGTGCTCCTCGCGCACCGAGGTATGCAGGTAGGAGTCCTGAATCTGGTTCAACGTTGCACGAACCGCATTGACGCCGCCATCCCAGTCACGACGCCCCAGATCGCCAACCTTAAGCACGAACAGATAGAGCGTCTTGATGCCGTTCTTGTCCTTGCCGACGGCCGCTACGTCCACTCCATTCTGGCGCACACCTACCTGTGCCCGACTAATCGGAATGAGCTTCATGCGTGCGAGCAGATCCGGAAGAAGTCGGTCCAGCTCCCCCGACTCGCGAAGCTGGCTCAGGAATTCCTTAATGATGAGCTTCATGCCCGGTCATCCTCCAGCTTGCCCAAGATGAACTGGCGGCGCTGCATATCGCTGCCGACTTTATCGATCGCCTCGCTACGTGGCACCGCAACTGAGTGCGATGCTGACATCATCGGTGTCGTCTCTCCGACTTCTCCATCTCGCATGAAGAACATGGACCGCCCGGCTTTAAGCGGAATCGACGTGGCGACCTTTCGGAAGAAGGAATGTTTACTCGCTTCTTCGAACGCCTCATTCATCAAGCGTCCCCGCTCCTTCTCAAAGCGACTCTCCTGCTCGGATGACGGCCTCAGTTCTTCAACCACCGGGAGTCCCTTTAGCGGGTCGTAGTACGCGCGCATCGCCTCAAGGATCTGCTGAGCCAATCGAGTCTGCGCATCCCCTGCGCCCGTCGCGACTAACGGCTCCAGGTGTTCCCTCGTCGCGACGGGATAGTCGTACCCTATGAACCGGGCCATGACTTCAAAGACAAGCGTAAACACTCTTGTCTCGGCATCGTGCGTGCGTATCATCGACCAGACCAGTGAGACGCGCTGATGATCACGCACGACATTGGCCAACGTTCGCCGCGCCAGATGCAGCAAGCCGGCCGCGCTGAGCGCGTCCAGAGCGGATACCGAGAAAGCAGTACCCCGCACCTCCCTCAGGCTCAGCTCATCTAAAATCTTCCGAGCCATTCTTTGGTAACCGATGGCGTCGGCTATCAGCCATGCGACCAGCAGGGCTCCCAGCGCTTCGCCGTCACTCACGATCTGCGCGAACAGTTGAGGGAACTCTCCAGGCACTGACGGCGCCCGTTCCGCATTGGTATGCGCCCATGTCTCCACCCAAGCTAACACTCTGGACTTGTTCCCTGAGGTGTACTCTTGGGCCAGGATGTGGTCGATTCCATGTCCCGCACCGCTCTCCTGCCCTGTCTTAGCCGCAAGTAGATCAATCTTGTCCAGGTACCAAGGCTGCGCTCTGGGCTCATTCGCGCCATAAGCGAGATGGTCTCCGATCATCTGTACAACATCGAGACCCTCCAGCGCTGCTATTTCGTCGATCAGTGCGTGCCGATCAGGTGCGGTGTCCACCAAATAGAGGCCCGCTCGCGCAGCCGTATTACGCACGGCCTCGTCGCCACCCTGCAGCTTCTCCCGAATCACCTCCACCGCACGATCAATCTCGGCCGCGTCGATGTCGCTCCAATCAATGAAACCCAACGCTTCAAGCGCCGGCAGCGCGACCAAAGGATCCGGCGCACTCATCAGGGTGTGCACACGTGCCAGCCACGGTTCCCTGTCGTTCTGAACCCCGACAGTGAGACTGGTACGCAACAGCGGCGCCAACGTCAAATGGAGCGCCGCAAGGCACCCCTCAAACACGTGCTCGATCTCTGCCGGGTGGCTCTTCATCCAATTTCCTATCGCAGGCGCTAGGAATCCCTTTGCTTCCAGTAGGCGCACCAATATCAAGACATTGGGAATGTCGAGTGCATCCAACAGCGGTATGACGTCTGCAACGAGCCTGCCGATTCTGTACGGATGCCCATCGCCACCACCAAAGGCGTCGATGCCAAGTTGCGCCACATCAACGCTACCGCTGTTGTGGAGCTCTGCAAGCGCAACGGCGGGAAGATTGTCACCACGTCCCGCACCGGAGGCCGTCTGGCACCGCAAGAGGCCATCGAACATCTCGGCGGGCGCTTGTAGCTTTGGCTCAATGACAGCTGCCTGGAGGTACCCTACCGCGCGAGCCCTGGCCTTCTCAGGGTCAACAAAAGATGGCGTACCGTCTATCATCTGGCACTCATTGACCAGATCCTCTGGTGTTAGCCCTATATCATCTAGCTTTATCGACTCGGGCTTTGTCAGACACAGCCACGCGAGCTGATCCAGCTTGGCTTCCTTATCGTCCATGGCCTATCTCTCCCCATGTTCTCTTAGCTTAAAGACGGCTCAAACGGCATTCCACGGCGCTCACGCCCCGCTGCCGATGTTCTTGGATGTCTCTGCGCATATCTATTTGATGTCTTCGTCGGTCAATGCGAGCCATTCGATTCGTAGTCGCCAATCTTCATATCGTTGTGGTGAGCTGTGCCCTTGATATGGGTTGATCTTAGGGTCGCTAGGCCCGGCCAACAAGCCGACGTACAACCGGACGCACAAAGGCGGTGTCCAAAGGTGCGTTACCCGGCTTTGTCCCGACGGTCGCGCCCCTGATCGGGTGAGCTAGACCCACCCGTTCTTCAACCGAGTAGGCCTTTCCTCTGATGTCCGCTTTGGGTCGAAAGCGGACGTTAGCACCGGGCCAGCTGCCAGGTGGTCCCGATGTCTGCTTCCGGCCAAAAGCGGACGATAAGACGGTCTTTCTAGAAACTCCTATACGACTCACCGGGGGCATCGCTTCGGTCTGTTCTGCGCGCAAATGACGGCGACTCAAGCTCGCGATATGGATGTTGCGCAACCTGTGGGACCAGACCGCTGCTACTTCTGTTTGAACTGTTTGAGCAGGGACTCCGGGATGAAAGTGAGGCTTCCCCTTGCCCGAGAGCATGCTACGTAGAGCTTGTTTCGCGAACCGGGTTTGAGTTGACTCAAAGTCGAAGCGTGGAAGGCCTTGACGTTTGGAGCACTGAGGACGACGCAGACATCGCCATAGTGATCTGCACCTTTCGAAGCGCCCCAGTTCTCCGAGAAGCAGCCGTACTTGTAGTGCTCTTGGTAGAAGAGCTTGACGACCGACGGGTCACTATAGAGAGCCAGGACAGCTTCCGGATCGGACTCGAATCGAACTGCGGTCTCTCGGTCCTCATGCGCAACGATTGAGACGCCCAGCTGGTTGCTGATGAACTGGCAGACACTCACTGAGCAGCGCCTGCTGACCTTGAGGGAATCCGTGTCCACTCGAAGCCCTGCTGCTACGAACCTAGCCTTGTACCTTGTGTAGTCATCATGCAAGGTGCTGTTCTTCTGGCCATCCCGGCTTGTGTCGTACGTGTGCTGGTAGAAGTCCCCGACGAAACACATCTCGACTTCTGCCTTCGCTGCTTCAAGCAGAAAACTGAAGTCATGGCCGCCAAAGTCTTGGACTTCGTCAACGAAGAACGCATCGTAGTACTTCTCGAGTCGCTTACGAACCAACGGCAGGACACCCGAGCGATCAATGAAATCCGCTAATCGGTTTGAGTACAGCCATCTCTTTGGTGTCATGTACCTGCGATCATCGTGGACCTTGAACACCGGGCGCTGAGGCGGAATCTTGAAGGTGACGCCTTGTGACCTCTTCTCCATTGCTAGGAAAGGGCGATAGCAGAAGCCGTACAGGAAGGAGAAGTAGGTTGAAACCTGGACGTTACGTGGGATGTGTCCAAACTTTTGAACGATCTTCTGACGAATGTTCTCGATGTTTGCGTCGGTGTAAGTGACGATTAGGAATCGACGATCAAGATCAAGTTCAGAAACCAGCATGGATGTCTTGCCGGAGCCCGCGACAGCAAGCGTTACCCTCTTATCCATGCAATCGCCTGCTCGATGTAAGTGGGAACAGTGAGGGCCTTGCCGTGATTTTCGAGAAGCCGGAAGGCGACTTCGGTCTTGTTGTCGAGCATGTAGTCCTGGACAGACAGCGTCCGCCGTCCCGCGGCGAACAGATCATCACAGGATTTGGTGTTGTCCTGATAGATACAAATTTCGAATGTGCTTCTAGCTGGATCTGGATCGGCGAACACTCGTATCTTGTCGCTTACGAAATCCTTGTAATTCTCAACGCAATTCAATTGGTAGTCTTTGTCGTTGTCACGTACAACCGCAACCTTGACCCCTAGTACCTTTGCAAGTTCCATGTAGCGTTTGAAGCTGGTTCCGTCGACAGATATCACATGGATGCCGTCGTTCTCTGTACTAGATCCACCGGAGCATGACTCATACAGAGCTCCCATCAGAATGAACTCGGCATCTCCTTCAACAAGGATCGCCCGATTACAGAGTGAAAGTTCAAGCACATTGTTGTCTGGCGCCTTCATGAAGAATCTGGCCGTATCGTCAGTCAGATTCTGCAAGGAAGCCGGCTTCGCAGCACCAACCTCGTTCAACAAAAGTACTTTCCGCAGGTTCAGTCGTGTGGCGATGAAGCTGCTGTGGGTCGCAATGAATAGCTGCTTGTCCTTGGATGCGCCGATTCGCTGGATCAGCTTGTGCATGTGCACGTGACTCAGGTGATTCTCGGGCTCCTCAAGAAGAAGCAGGTCGAGAGCCGACTCCCTATTTCGGAGCGCAAACTCGGTCTTTATGAAGCACTGCCGTCCTTTACCCTTTCCTTCAATAGGAATGTCATCCTCGGTGATCACCAAGTCTGATTCGATACTGGACCTGGAGCTGCTACGGACGTCGAATTTGTAGTCAACGACCGTATCATTCATTGTCTTGAGGGATGTGTCGCGGAAAACCCTCTTCGCCTTGCGGTACTGATAGGCGTGCTTGTTCCGCTCGCTGGGGGTCGACTGTGCAACATACATCGCACGCGTGTAATCGCGATTAGCGTAGTCGTTGTTGATTTGGGAGCTATCAATCAGAAGGTGCTTAAGAGGCTTCCGGTATGGAAGCAGTGTTCTGTCAGCAAACGTTCTGAACCTCACCTCGTAGAACTCAAAGGGAAAGCTGCCGTCCTTATCGGCCAGAGCCTTCTTGATCTCGTCTGTGTACTCGTCCATTGGAAGACAAGACACTCGAATGCCGCAGCCGTCACGACGAAGGCTGTTGTTCCTTCCGTCGAACTCCTGGTCGCCCAATCCCTTGAAGTACACCTCGATATGGAGGACCGGAAGATTGGCAACATTCCGATCACCGCCGAGGAAGTCTGAGATTGCCTGTGCGCTGAAGATCGTTTCAATTCCCAGCGCCTCGACCTTGCTACGACTAGAGCTGAGAGCAATGTCTATTGCCTGCAGAATTGAGCTCTTTCCTGCTTCATTGCCTCCAGCAAGTATGTTCAGCTTGTCGTCGAAGGAAACATCAAAATCTCGGAACTTCTTGAAATTGTTTAGGATCAATCGTTCAATTGTCGGCACCTGACACCCCCTGTGTCGCCTATTCCATGGTTGTTCTGACTGGCCGCTAAGATGCCAGGGCCGACCGTACCCTGGAGCAATAGCACGAATATATATACAGATGTGAGCGTTTGAGAAGTGGCGAACCCTGCCAGTGAGGACATCTGGTACCAGCGGCTTTGGGCCTGGGACCGCCTTGCGTGCAGGGCCAGATCAATAGATTTTTGCGGAGTGTGCGTAGATGGCCAGGAAGTTCGACTTGGAGTCTGATGTTGTCAGGTGGCTGGTTACGCAGATTCAGGGTGGACTGCTGCTTGATGAGATCGATGGGCGCGATAGCGTCACCGCACTAGCTGCGATGGGAAGCCAAGAGAACTTCCTCCCGGCTTTTGGCATCGACCACTTCTCCCGCAGAGCTTCCGCAGATGCGGCTGCCAATGTGCTGGAGCATCTGGGCTCACTTGAGGTCATCTCGGTTGACACAAGCATATCCTTGACGACCGGCGAGGTCCTCCGGCCGGATATCCTTTGCTTCAACCAAGAGACAAGGACACTGGTGGTCTTCGAGGTCAAGCGGGCCACGGATACTGAGCGACAGACTGTCACCGAGCTTGCAGGGTACGAGCAGGAGCTTCGGAACGCTGCGCCGTTTCTCGGCACCTACGACGTCCTATTTGTCGTTGTGGCTGCGAACTGGTCAACGCTGCTGACACATGCCGTTGGGAACATGAACGCTTGGTCGGGAAAACAGTACCTAGGTCTGAAGATAGCCCCGGCGACGAGCGGCTTTCGCCTAGTAGTCGAGATCCCCGAGGCTTGGCACCTGACTGGTGCTCTGTGCTTGCCCGGGGAGGCACTGCCGTCCATCGATCTCTACCTTCGGCCCAAGGATCGTGAAACCTGCCGCTCAGATGATCAGGAAGGATGCGGTGCTGCTGACTTGGGGGGCGTTGATGATGCCAGCCGGTACCCTCCCAGGATCGTACTCACAGCAATGGAAATGATTGCACGGGAGGGGGATCGCACAGGGGCGCATGGTTTCATGATGTTGTGGCGCGACGCTGGAGCGTACGGCTCGGGTTGCTGGTGCTTGACACTGACCACGGTGGATCCCTACGCGATGTCAGCATGGGCGACTGACAATGGTCTGCCACAGCGCTCTTCAGAGGCTACGCAGTACTTCCGCTCTAGTGTTGAGTCAGGCAGCGCACCCCGGTCACTCTATGGCATTGCCAGAGCGGCACTCACTCTGCTGCGCGAGAGTTTTGAAACAGGGTTTGAAAGCGATCTTCTGTGGGCGGTGAAGGCTCATGGGCTAAGGCAGAGGGCTGTGCCCGTTCGGTTTGACTTCTGGGGAAGCCTGGGGCGCTACGCCCGGGAGCTTGTAGCAAATCCTGCAGTCCGCCAGAACTACATGCCCTTCATTTCCGCCAGCCAACTAGACTGGACTGATCCCGTAGTGGGGATGACCTTAGTGTCCAACCTTACAGCTGGATCACCATTTCCCAATGGCCTGATTGGCTGTGAAGAGGCTTTTGCCGTCGGACGTGCTCTTGGTGACCTAGGCATTGCCGCCGATAGCTCATCGCAGAGCCACCAGCATGCCGCGGTGCTTGAACCTATGCTCGAGTGGTCGCAGCTTGAAGCGGTCAGGTATGGGGTCGAGATGCTGCAGATGTCCAATGCCAGCATAGAAGTGGTAAAGCCAATGCCGACGCTATCAAACAGATCAGAACAGGGACTGGAGAGACTCCAGGAGCTAGTCGACTGGGTTGTACTTGATTTGATTGGCTCGGATCACCCTGCTCATCAGGCATGTTTTGAGATTGGGTTCTCCAACGCACTTCTATTCGACTGGATAGAGGATGGTGCCGCTGATCCTTATTCGGGGCCGGCTGCTACAGAGGCAGCGAAAAGTGCTCGCCGAGTTCTGGAGTTCGCGCTGAAGCAAGCAGATGGTAGTCAAGGACAGGCATTCAAATCCGCTCCGTTCCTGGATTTGGTGGATCTTGTAGGACTGGATGACGGTGAGGCGAAGAACTGTGGTGAGAGTGTCGGCTCACTCACCGCCAAGCTCGATGATCAAAGGCTACTTGAGTCCTTTGCTTCTGTGGTTCTGCCAGGCATTGACTCGATCATTCCTAGGGTCCTGCACACCGTGCGGGCACCGTTTCACGCCCAGGTCGACTGGGACTACCTAAAGTCCGGAGTGAGGGCCTTATTTGAATCTGGAGTCCAGCGCCCAGCTGTGCTGTTCGCGCAAGACGGGACGATCGGAACTGGCCAAATGTCCTCGCCGTTTAATATGGGCAGTCCGGTAGAGGACCCAAGTGTTGAGGTCTATGTCTTGGATATGTCTGCGGCCAGTGCCATAGCGATCAAGATGACGTGGGACAGGGTCGAAGAGTTCCACGCCAAGCGGTCTATCAAAAGCTAAAGATCATGGACCTGTCACTGGGCCGTGCTTCCCGTGAGTTGTGCGAAGCCTGTCGCGATGTACGTCACTACGCGGAGCGGAACGGCACCATCAGCGGTGGAGGCGCGGACCCACACTGGTGGCTGGGCCAGGCTCCTCCGGCCATTGCCCAGCTTCGCGCGCCCGAAGTCTCAGCGAGGTAGATAGGCCCGACCGCCATTGGGTGGCCGGGCCTGATAACTTTTGGTCGACGTCCGCTTACGGCCAATAGCGGCCCTATCTCCATTAACTATGGTGAGCGCGCGTCATAGTTGGTGGGAATTCCCACCAACTATGCTGAGCCGCACAGCGGCCAACATCCATCTGCCACAACGGTCCCGCACAATTTTCAAACAACCGCTTGAAACACGCGTAACTTCGTCGAACTGGACACGATCCACCAGTTCCGCCAGACTCCGCCCTTTCCTGTTGTTC
>Ga0308167_1002065_pt1 | contig 20140 bp, 19 predicted proteins | sample PhyCR1_2_FD_202138 | JGI IMG/M metagenome (GOLD analysis project Ga0308167, IMG submission 202138) | Phyllosphere microbial communities from UC Gill Tract Community Farm, Albany, California, United States - DLSLRC.R1 | ecosystem: Host-associated > Plants > Phyllosphere > Unclassified | place... | reverse complement strand
GTAGGCAACGGCGCAAGGTGTTGTAGCCGGGATGGCGTAACGGATCGTGTAGTTTAAACGTTGGTATTTGATTATGTTTAAGGGCAGGGATGGCCTCTGACAGGCTTGTAGTTTGATGTCGTCTGGAAGAGCACTTTCGCGAGCAGGCTCGCTCCCACATTTGGACCGAGTACGTCAGTGAGGGATTGGTCGACTGTGAGGCCACCATCGCTGGCAAGCCAGCTCCCACAGGGATTTGGTCCAAACGGTAGAGATTGGTCGACTGGGAGACCGCCATCGCTGGCAAGCCAGCTCCCACAGGGATTTGGTCCAAACGGTAGAGATTGGGCGACTGGGAGGTCGCCATCGCTGGCAAGCCAGTTCCCACAGGGATTTGGTCCAAACGGCAGAGATTGGGCGACTGGGAGGCCGCCATCGCGAGCAGGCTCACTCCTACAAGGGGCGCGGTGTACATCAGGAAAAATCAGGTCGGCTGTCAGGCCGCCTTCGCCAGCAGGCTCGCTCCCACAGAAAAGCAAAGCAGCGCAGCTGCCCGCGGCAAAGCCGCCCCACTCAACAATGAGCGCAAGCTCGCGTGCCCTTGATCTTGATCCACCGGCGACGTCGGAAGGCTGAGTGGAGGGATTGATCCGGGGGTAGGAGCGCAGCGACCGTCTGGCGCAGCCAGACACAGCGGAAGGAGGTGCAGCGAAGCAAACCGGAGCCGCTGCGCCCGGATCGATCCCGCAGCGAAGGGACCCGAGCCTGCGAGGGCCGAACGCAGGAGCTAGCGTTTTTTGCTTACTTTTTTCGGCGCTTCCCTCCGTGTCAGGCTACCTGTCGCCCCTGTTGATTGACTCATCCATTGAAGGGGGCGAAGGTGCTTAACAATGTCCAAACGTTACGACGAAGACTTCAAAGACTGGGTTGTCCTGCAGATGATGCCCCCTCTCAATCGATCCGTGGCAGATCTTGCTGCGACGCTCAATCTCACTCCACAGTCCTTGCGTGTATGGAGACAAATGGCCAGAGATAAAGGTTTGATCGTTCCAGGTAACGGCAAGACCAGTGATCAGTGGTCCAGCGCCGATAAATTCAATGCTGTTATGGAAACTGCACCATTGAGTGAGGTGGAGATTTCGCAGTACTGTCGAATCAAGGGTATTTATCCTGAGCAGATTCAACAGTGGCGAGTGATGTGCCAAAACGCTAATACGATTGTTGAACTGACCCCCAATGGGGAAAAGACGGCCGAGCAGCGACGTATCAAAATACTTGAGCGTAAGTTGATCAAGTCCGACGCCGAGCGTGCGGAGGCGGTGGCTTTGCTGGAACTCAGAAAAAAAGCCAATGCGATCTGGGGCGAGGACAAGGAAGACTGATCGACGCCTCTGATCGTACGCAAGCCATGAAGTTGATTGCAGAAGCGGTGCTGAATGGCGCTCGTCGATACCGGGCTTGTAATGAACTAGGGCTTAGCCTGCGCACAGTTCAACGCTGGCGATACACTGACCGTGACGGACGACAGTTGGCTCAACGAGCAGCTCCGGCTAACAAACTCAGTGATGCGGAGCGTCAAGCGGTGCTGGATGCCGCCAATCAGGCTGGATACGCCAGCCTGACCCCTCACCAAATTGTTCCCAAACTGGCTGATGAAGGTATCTATCTGGCTTCAGAGTCGACGTTTTATCGGGTGTTAAAAGCCGCTGATCAAAACGTGCGTCGCGGCCGGGCCAAAGCCCCAAAACGCAGAGTACTGACGACGCATCGCGCTGATGGCCCCAATCAGGTGTGGTGCTGGGATATCACCTGGTTGCCGAGCACAGTTAAGGGCCGTTTTTTCTACTGGTACATGGTCAAGGACGTCTACAGCCGCAAACTGGTCGCCAATGAAGTGCACGAGGTGGAATGTTCCGAACACGCCTGTGAACTGATCAGAAAGGGTTGCTTACGTGAGGGGACCGCGGGGCGTCCGCTGGTGTTGCACTCGGATAACGGACACGTAATGAGAGGTTCTTTGTTGCGTGAAAGCATGGTCGCTTTGGGCGTCGAGCCATCCTTTAGCAGGCCAAGGGTGAGCAATGATAATGCTTACGCCGAGGCCCTTTTTCGCACTGCAAAGTACTGCCCGCTTTGGCCAGATCAACCGTTTGATACGGTCACGGATGCAAGGCTTTGGGTGCAGACGTTCATCGATTGGTACAACGAAGATCATCGCCATAGCGCTTTGAAATATGTCACGCCAAACCAACGGCACGAAGGCAAGGCAACGGCTCTATTACAAGCTAGAACAGTGCTTTATCAAAATGCCAGGGAAGCGAATCCGAGCCGTTGGAGCACTCGAACACGGAACTGGAAACTAGTAGATGTGGTGTATTTAAACCCGGAGCGCCCTGAAGTTAAGGGGGAAATGGCGTAGCAACTGCGAAACCAAGGCGACAGGTACCTTGACACGCACCGCGTTTGAAAAAGGTGACCCGCCGTAAGGGCGGAACCGTAATCAGCAACCCCCGCAGCAACGGATATTCACCAAACCCCCACCAACACGGTCGGCCCAAAGGCCGCCGAGTTCACCCAGCCTCAACCCGAGGCTTGGGAAACAAATTATCGAGAGTCTCCAACAACCTCACGTGATAAATCGGCTTGCGAAACAGATCCAGCACCTGCAACCGCAACATATCGCTGACATCCTCCATATCCGCATGCCCCGACATCACAATCACCGGCAAATGCTCGCGCGACGTATGCTCACGCAGCCGCCTGATCAACGACATGCCCGACTCCTCGGGCATGCGCAAATCAGTAATCACCAAAGCAATATCCGGATGCCGGGTCAACAGATGCAACGCCAGCTTCACCGACGTCGCGGTATGACAGACAAACCCCTCCCCCTCCAGCAACTCCGCCAACTCCAGCAACGCGTCTTCTTCATCATCAACCAGAAGCAGTTGTTGGCGGGACGACGAAGGCGCGTTCATAGGCAATACCTGAATACTGAAAGGTAAATCCAGTGTAGTGCGATATCAGTCAGGTGCAGTGTTCACAAGCCTCAGGGTGTTGGCCGAGTAACAGCCGTACCATCGAGCGACGTCAGAACATTGTTGAAAATCGCCAACACCCTGTCGCCAAGCGGGCTAACGAATGCCACAACCACCACCGCCACCATCGCCACCACAATCGCATACTCGATCGCCGAAGCACCCTCTTCACTGCGGGCAAACGCGCGAGCCCTGGCGATCACATAATCAAAAGTCATACGAAACATAGGTCCACTCCTTCGCGCCTCTGGCGCCGACATCACCACCGCGGCATGGTTCCACCGTGCCACCTGAGCATCGTCAACAACCCCCCGCCCAACAACTGTAAGAACGCATTAATCACAAAGCATTAATGCCAATGTGTCCTGGCCATTTCCTACTGTTAATTGGCCAGGACTCATACTTTGGTGGGTTATTTGCCTGTCATTAATGGCGCTTTTGCTTGGATCAGCTAGCTTGGAAATAGCGAAATAGTTGCATGTTCATAGCTGCCGAAGCAGTCCGCCTTTCGCAAGCAAATGCAGTCGGTTGTGCAGCAGGAAAGGGAGAGCCGTCATGAACAGTCGCGTCACCATGGGCCTTGCCGCGTTGCTGTTGCTCGGCGCGGTTTTTGTCGGTTACTGGGGGCTGATGCTCAGTCGTCAGCCGGCCCCGGTCGCTGAGGCGCCCGTCACCCCAGCGGTCAGCATTGAACAGACTGTCGCGATTGCCGAAGACCAGACCCGCCAACCGGTGGTGGTGCTGCTCCACGATGTAGCGCCGTTCACGCCGTTGACCGCCGCCGATGTGACCGTGGAAAAACTGCGCAGCGCACCGGCGGGCAGCCTGACCAGCATCGAACAAGCAGTCGGTCGCACGCCTTGGCGCCACCTCAGCGCTGGCACCTGGCTCAATGACGAAAGCTTCCAGGCCGGCGGTGCGCTGGCGCGGATGATTCGCCGCGACGAGCGCGCGCTGACCGTGGCCGTCGATGAAGTGATCGGTGCCGCCGGGCAGTTGCTGCCGGGCGATTACGTTGATGTGCTGCTGTATCTGCGCGAGGACGCGAGCAATCTGCAGCAGTCGGCGCAGATCGCCGTTCCGGCTTTGCGCGTGCTCGGCATCGGTGATCAGTACGGCCTGACCAACGACGGCCAACCGGCATCCCCCAACCTCAGCGCCGAAGAAAAACTCAAACAGGACCAGCGCCGCATCGCCGCCCGCACCGTGGTGCTGGCGGTGCCGGAACAACTGCTTAGCCGCCTGATGCTCGCCACTCAAGTCGGCACCTTGCGTCTCGCGGTGCGCAGCAGCGAAGAACAACGGCTGGCCAAATACTGGGCCGGCGAAGCGCAATCGCCCGCGCACCTGGATCGCGCCAACAGCCAGCTCTTCCAGTTCACTCAACTCGCCCTGGGCAGCGCGCAAAAAGCACCTGCCAGCGCCAGTGCCGGCGCGGTGTCCAGGCGTGCGGTGGAAATCATTCGCGGCAACCAGATCAGCCAACAAACCCCATGACTGCGCAAGGATTCACGTGCATGCAGAGTCGACTCAGACCGACATTGAAACCGGCGCTCCGGGCCTTGCTGTTGTTGGGATTGACGATGGACAGCGCCTTCGCGGCGGTGGGCAACTGCTCGGCACTGCCGCGCCTGCCCTCGGTGATCGAGATCGGTGAAGGCTTCCAGCAGGACATGCAGTCATCAGTGGCAATCACTCGGCTGGCAGTGGGCGATCCGAAAATTGCCGACGTGCATGCCAATGGCGGTTCGTCCTTTCTGCTCACGGGCGTCGGCCCCGGCGCCACCAGCCTGATGGTGTGGACGGCGTGTTCGGCGCAGCCGCAGCAAGCCATGGTCTTCGTCCAGGGCGCGGCGACCACGGCGCTGACCAGCAGCGTGCCGTCGGACGATCCGACCCTGCCGTCGCAAGTGCAGACCGACATCCGCTTCGTCGAAGTCAGCCGCACCAAACTCAAGGAAGCCACGGCGTCGCTGATCGGCACGCGCGGCAATTTCCTGTTCGGCTCGCCCGGCACGCTGCCACCGATTGACGGCGTGCCGCAGCCGCGCCTGCCGGTGGATAACTCGCTGTTCAATTTCTCCTGGGTCGGCGGCAAGACCATGGCGATCATTAACGCCCTGGAAACCAGCGGCTTCGCCTACACCCTGGCGCGGCCGAGTCTGGTGGCATTGAACGGGCAGAGTGCGAGCTTCCTGGCCGGCGGGGAAATCCCGATTCCGGTGCCCAGTTCCGGCAGCGACAGCGTGTCGATCGAGTACAAGGAATTCGGCATCCGCCTGACCCTGACGCCAACCATCATCGGCCGCGATCGCATCGCGCTGAAGGTCGCCCCGGAGGTCAGCGAACTGGATTTTGCCAACGCGGTGAACATCGCCGGCACCACCGTTCCGGCGCTGACCATCCGCCGGACCGACACCAGCGTGTCGCTGGGTGACGGCGAAAGTTTTGTCATCAGCGGTTTGATCAGCACCACCAACAGCTCGCAAGTGAACAAGTTTCCCGGCCTGGGCGACATTCCCATACTCGGGGCCTTTTTCAAGGGTTCGCAGATCAAACGCGAAGAGCGCGAACTGCTGATGATCGTCACCCCGCACCTGGTCCAGCCATTGGCGGCGGACGCGCGACTGCCGTCGTTGCCGGGGGAGAAACTGCGCAATTACGACCCGAATTTCTATCGCATGTTCTTCCTCGAGAACGGTAACTTCGACAAGCGCAGCGGGTTGTCGCAATGAACCAGAATCTCAGTCAAACCTTCCTCGCCATCACCCGCAACAGCACCGATCTGGAATGGCTGCAAAGCGCCCTCGCGCCACTCGGCCAGGTCATCAGCGCCGGTGCCGGCAGCCTCGACGAATTGCTCGCACTGGTCGATGTAACGTTCGCCAATCTGGTCTTCGTCGGTCTCGACCGCGAGCACGTCGTCGCGCAGAGCGCGCTGATCGAAGGTGCGCTGGAAGCCAAGCCGATGCTGGCGATCGTTGCTCTCGGCGACGGCATGGACAATCAGCTTGTGCTGAATGCGATGCGCGCCGGTGCGCGGGATTTCGTTGCCTATGGCTCGCGCTCAAGCGAAGTTGCCGGACTGGTGCGGCGCTTGGGCAAACGCCTGCCTGCCGTCACTCCCAACACCCAGCTCGGCGGGCTTACCGTGATGTACGGCGTGCAGAGCAGTTCCGACGGTGCCTTGCTCGCCAATCACATGGCCATGGTGGTGCAGAAGAGCGGCCAGCAAACCTTGCTGCTCGACCTTGGCCTGCCCCGTGGCGACAGCCTCGCGTTGTTGGGCCTGGAGAGCTCGTTTCACTTCGGCGATGCCCTGCGTCATTTGCGCCGCCTCGACGCGACGCTGATCGACAGTGCTTTCACCAGTGCCGACCACGGCCTGCGCATTCTTGCCTACGCCAACACTGACGAACCGCTGGAAACCACCAGTGCCGCCGAGCTGTACATGCTGCTCAGCGCCTTGCGCCAGCACTTCCAGCACATTGTCGTGAACCTCACCGGGCAGGCCGACAGTGAAGCGTTGCGCACCTTCGTCAGCCATTGCGACAAACTGCTCTGGTACACCGACCAGAACGTGCTCAATTGCCGACGCAACCTCGCCGTGCTCAACCAGTGGCGCGAGAAAGGCATGAAACTCGAGCACGGGCGCTTGCTGATTGATCGCTACCTGAGCAATGTCGCGCCGGATGCCGAGACCCTGGGCAAGACCTTCAATCTGGAAGTCATCGCCGTGCTGGCCTTCAGTCCCGACGTGCGCCTGAACGCGAAAAACCAGGGCGTGAGTCTGTTCGAACTGGCGCCCCGGGAGAAACTTACCCAGAGCCTACGCGCCCTCGGCGAGCGTCTGGCCAAGCGTTCCGAGGGCCTGAGCAAACCGAAAGTCACCTGGTTCGACCGTCTGCGAGGTAACTCATGAGCGCAGAAAAACTCTTTGGCGCGACGTCGCACGGAGCGATCGGCAACAGCGATCACGAAGGCCTGAAACTGGTGCTGCACCGCTACATCATCGACGCCATCGAGGAGTCGGGGAAAAACCTGCTGGAAGGTTCACGCCAGCAACTGGCGCAGTTCGTCACCGACAAGGTCGCCGAATACATCGCGCGTTTGCACCTGGCGATCTCGCGCTACGAGATGGAGCGCCTCGGCGAGGAAATCGTCGACGAACTCACCGGATTCGGCCCACTGGAAGTCCTGCTGCGCGACCCGTCGGTGACGGAGATTCTGGTCAACGGCCCGCACCGGGTGTTCATCGAGCGCGACGGCGTACTGCATCAGAGCGATCTGCGTTTTATCGATGCGCATCACGTCGAGCGGGTCATGCAGCGCATTCTTGCGCCGCTCGGGCGCCGCCTCGATGAGTCCTCGCCGATGGTCGATGCGCGCCTGCCCGATGGTAGCCGGGTCAACGCGATCATCCCGCCGATCGCCCTCGACGGCCCGTGCCTGTCGATCCGCAAGTTTCGCAAGGACATGCTCAAAAGCACCGATTTGATGGCGATGCAAACCATCGATCTGGCGATTTTCGAGTTCCTGCAGAACGCCGTGGGCAGGCGCTGCAACATCCTGATCAGTGGCGGCACCGGCACCGGCAAGACCACGCTGTTGAACATCCTCAGCCAGTTGATCAACCCGCACGAACGGCTGGTGACCATCGAAGACGTCGCCGAACTGCAGCTCGGCCATCCGCATGTGGTGCGTCTGGAAACCCGTCCGCCGAATGCCGAGGGTCATGGCGAGGTCAAGGCCAGCGACCTGATTCGCAACGCCCTGCGCATGCGTCCCGACCGGATCATTCTTGGCGAGATCCGAGGCGTCGAAGTGGTCGACGTGCTCACCGCGATGAACACCGGCCACGACGGTTCGATGAGCACCGTGCATGCCAACAATGCCCAGGACGCGTTGTTGCGTCTGGAGACTTTGGTCGGGCTGACCGGGCGCTCGATCGCCGAACGCACCTTGCGCCAGATGATCTGCGCCGCCCTCGACGTGATCATTCAACTGACACGCCTGCCCGATGGCCGGCGCTGCGTCAGTGAAGTGGTGGAAGTGGTCGGCATTCGCGAGGACGTCTACGTCACCAACACTCTGTTCCGCCTCGACCGCCGCACAGGTTTCGGCTTCGCCCGCGAAGCGCTCAACCCGGCCGGCGACAAGCTGCGCCACGACGCTCACCTGGGCTGACGGCGAGGAGCACGCAGATGCTGGGACCGATCATTCTCATCGCCATTTGCCTGATGCTGCTGGGGCTGTCGATCTATCTGTTCCTGCAAGGCCTGCGCAAGACCGCGACGGAAAAAGTCCTCAATCGACTCGCCGCGGGACAACCGCAATTGGCCGTGGAACAGACGAAATGGGTGGGATTGGAGCGCATGTTTTTGCGTGCAGGACTGGGTCGGCCGAGTGAGCGTTTCGGCCTGTGGCTGAGCCTGTGGGCGGCGGCCATGGGCCTGGGATTTCTGCTCGGGAGCTGGGTTGGTTTGCTGATCATGTTGCTCGTCCCGCCCGTGACGTTGCGGCTGTACATCGCCATTCGCTACCGACGGCGGATCCGCCGCATGATCGAACAACTGCCGCAACTGCTCGACCACACCGTGCGCAGCCTCAAGTCCGGGCGCACGCTGAGCGATGCGGTGCTGGGCGGCATCGAGGCCAGTGAAGATCCCTTGAAAGCGGCCATGGGCCGGGTACAGCGCAACGTGCAACTGGGGGTGAACTTGCCTGATGCCGTCAGCGACTTTGCCGAACTCTACGAGCAGGACGAACTGCGCATGTTCGCCCTCGGCCTGAAGGTCAACCACCGCTACGGCGGCAATGCCAGTGAGCTGCTGGAGAATCTGATCAAACTGATCCGCGAGCGCGACCAGGGCGCGCGGCAGTTGCGCGCGCTGACCGGGGAAACACGCATGACCGCTTGGGTTTTGGGTTTGCTGCCGCTGATTCTGGTCAGTTACTTCATGCTGACCAACCCCGGCTACATGCTCGGCATGTGGCACGACGAAAGCGGCCAGACCATGCTGCTCAGCGCCGCCGTGTTGCAGGTGTTGGGCAGTCTGGCGCTGTGGCGCATGTTGCGGAGCGTTTGAGATGGTCTGGCTCGCCGCGATGCTGTTGCTCCTCGGTTCGCTGTTATTGCTGGGCAATCACCTGCTCACCGAGCGCCGCCGCGTGCGACAGGTGCATCAGCGCTTGCACGGCCAATTGGTCCGGGAGAACCGTTTCGGCCACTGGCTGCGCGCACTGGGCAACAGCCGTTTCGGCCGGGGCTCGGTGAGCATCGACAGCGAAACCCAGACCCTGCTCGGCCGCCTCGGCTGGCGCCGCGCCAACGAACGCGCGCTCTTCGCCGCCTGCCAGATCGGCACGCCGCTGCTCACTCTGGGGCTGGCGATCTTTTTGCAGGAAGTGTTTTTCCCGCAGACCAGCCACCGCTGGATGGCGCCGATGTTCGCTGCGGGCGGCGGCTATCTCTTGCCCAAACGCCTGCTCGCCTACGCCGCCGCCCGCCGGCAGAAAACCATCGCCGTGGAAATTTCCACATTCATTCCGCTGCTGCGCATCCTCTTCGAATCCGGCATGGCCGTGGAACAAGCGCTGCGCGTGCTCAGCGTCGAAGCGCAGAAACTGCTGCCGGAACTGACCAGCGAACTGCGCCTGATCCTCAGCCGCGTCGACTCGGGTCTGGAGCTGGGTCAGGAGCTGAACAAGACCGCGGTGATGCTCGCGGTGGACGAATTCACCGACACCTGCGTGATCCTCCAGCAACTGATCCACCAGGGCGGCGGTGCGATGAAATCACTGCTGGCGCTCAAGCAATTACTGGACGACCGGCGCCTGACCCGGCTGCAGGAATACATCTCGAAAATGTCCGCGAAGATGTCGGTGGTGATGATGCTGTTTCTGTTTCCCGCCCTGCTGATCGTACTGGCCGGCCCGGGCTTCACCGCCATTGCCCGCGCGTTCGCAAACTGACCTTGGCTCATGGAGAGCGTTTGATGAAAGTACTGATAGTCATGGCAAGTCTGTTGCTGCTCAGCGGCTGCGCCACGGACGGCCAGGCGCCGTGGACCTCGCTGCTGTCGCCTTCCAGCTGCAGCAAACTCACGTCGGAGCAGGAGCTGTCGCTGAACCTCGCCGATGATCTGGCCAGCGACGGCAAGCTCCACGCCAGCCTGGCCAACCTGCAAAGCCTGCCGGACAACCTCAGCGAAGTGCGCCTGCGCAAAGCCAAGGTCTATCGCCTGCTCGGCCGCAGCGAAGCCGAGCCGCTCTACCGCAGCCTGCTCGGCGGCTGCCTCACCGCCCAGGCCGAACATGGCCTGGGCCAGGTCTACGCCGCCCGTGGCGATAACGGCCAGGCCCAGGCCCACCTGCAACGCGCCGCGCGCCTGGCGCCCACCGACGAAAAAATCCGCAATGACCTCGGCGTGGTCTACCTCAACCAACTGCGCCTCAACGAAGCGAAATTCGAATTCCTCACCGCCATCGAGCTGAGCCAGAACAATCAACTGGCGACGCTGAACATGGTCACCCTGCTGCTCTACCAGAACGACTGGCCGCAAGCCGCGGAAATCGTCAGCCGCTCGAAACTGACCCCGGAACAATTCACCGAAGCGCAGCAACGCGCGGAAAAACTCAAAGCCCCGACCCACGCCAAAGCCACACCCGGCGACCGCGTCGCCGCCTTCATCGACCCGCTACCGCCGACGCTCGAATAGGAGACAGCCATGACCATCCGCAAAGGCCTGTGCTACCTGACCCTGCTCACCCTGCCCCTCAGCGCCCACGCCATCGACACCGGCCCGGCCTCAGCGCAGCAACAGGAAACTGAAGGCTGGCTGGTCCTGCAAAGCCGCAACAAAGCCGCCTCGCCGAAACCTCAGAGTGCAACAGCCACCGAACGCGAACTGGCGATGCAGCGCTGGTTGAAGAAATACCAATACGAGATCCCGGATTTTTACGATCCGGATGCGGGCGGGAAGATCGAGAGCAAGAATTAGTGAAGTGGTGTCCTTGAAGGCCCCTTCGCGAGCAGGCTCGCTCCCACAGTTTGCAATGCATTTCCCCTGTGGGAGCGAGCCTGCTCGCGAAGAACGATAACGCGGTTTCAACGCTGCGCATCAACCCGATCCAGCGCCCGATTCACCGCCAACTCCGCCAGCATGACAATCTGCTGAATCGCCAACGCTGTGCTGCGCTGAAACCCGCTCAACTCACCAGCGAAATTACTCGCCATCGCACTCGCTGACGCCAGCGACTCACAGGCATGCGCCAACAGGCTTTCGGTATCGACATTGGGCACCACCATGAACAGCGTGCTGGGCGGATGCGGTTTTGCAGGTTCGGGGCAGAGATAGAAATCGAGCGCGCGTTTTATCGCTTCGCGGTTTTTCACAAGATCGTCGGCGCGCATGGCATCTTGGAGCGGGGTGGTGGGGGATGGGGGTGGGTCTGGGATCAGTTTGTCCATTGAAACGGCTCTCCAAAATCTGCGGTGCTACCCAAGGCCATTCTCACGGGGCAAAAGGTGGCAACTGTATGCGGGGTGAGAATACCGGTTATGGACACCCGGCCAGACCGAAGTCTGCCCGCACACAGCCGCCATGACACATTGCAGACAGCGGACAAGCTGGCGGCGATTATGCGTGCACAGATACTGGATGACCATAAGTAGCAGGGTTCTCACACCCGATCGCCGAAGGTTCGACGACAGCCAGAGACTAGTGACCCGACGTCCGACGGACAACCTGAAAACCTTGTGGGAAGGTTCTGGTTATTTTGAAACAGATTTAAACGACTTCGAGTTATCGGCGGACCGACTGGCCTCATCGCGAGCAGGCTCACTCCTACAGAACAGCAAAATCAAAATCAAAAGATCGCAGCCTTCGGCAGCTCCTACAGTTGGATCGCGTAAGACTCAAAAACAGGTCGGCTGTCAGGCCGCCTTCGCGAGCAGGCTCGCTCCCACAGAAAGCAAAAGCAGCGCAGCTGCCCGCGGCGAAGCCGCACCACTCAACAATGAGCGCAAGCTCGAGTAGCTTTTGATCTTGATCTGGGAGCCCGTCGGCAGGCTGAGTGGAGGGATTGATCCGGGCGTGGGAGCGCAGCGACCGTCTGGCGCAGCCAGACACAGCGGAAGGAGGTGCAGCGAAGCAAACCGTAGCCGCTGCGCCAGGATCGATCCCGGAGCGAAGGGACCCCGAGCCCCAGCGAGCGGGCCGAACGTCAGGGCGAAGACCTTTTGGTTCCTTTTGGGGCGTTTGCCAAAAGGGACTCGCCGTAAGGGCGAAACCGCCAGCCGCAACACCCGAAGAAACGGATATTAACCCCAACCACCCAAAGCATGGTCGGCCCAAAGGCCGCCAAGTCAATGCGCCGTAACCCGCTGCCGCCCCGCCGAGCTACCAGGAGAAAGCGCCAAAGCCAACTGCGTCCGATTATGCATATGCGTCAACCGCAACACCTGCGACACATACAGCTTCACCGTGTTCTCGGTAATCCCCAACTCACAGGCAATCTGATAATTGGTCTGCCCCTTGCCCACCAACCGCGCCACATCCAACTGCCTGGGCGATAACTGACTGAACACCGCCGGCATCTCGCCAGACTCAGACTCGCCCTCACTCACCACCGGCGCAGGCGAGCGCCGCACCTTGTCCAGATCCTGATAAAGGTCATCAATCGACTCGGACAAAAACTGCAACTTTTGATTCAAATGCCCCAGATGCAGATTCTTCTGTCGTTCCTGCAAAGCCAACTCCTGGCGCTGCACACCCTCGAGCAACTCTGCCAGCTCAATCGGCTTCTGATAGTAATCGGCGATCCCCGCACGCAACGCCTTGATCACATCCTGCTTGTCCGCGCGCCCGGTGAGCATGATCGCCTCGAACACCCGCTGTTTGCCGGCCAGCCGCTGCAACGCCTGGATCAACTCGATGCCGTCCATGTCCGGCATGTGCAAATCACTCAGCACCAGACCGATGTCCGGGTCCGCCCTGAACAGCTCGATGGCTTCAAGACTTAAGTCGCACGGCACGCAACGGTAGCCACTGCTCTCAAGAAACTCACAGAGTTCTTCGACGATCAGCGGTTGATCATCGACCACGAGGACTTTTACCGCACTAGGCTTGTTCACGAACCACTCCATTTGCTCGGGCCAACGCTGACGATTCCTGCACTTTGGTGGCGTATTCGCCTGAATTGAAAGTAGACCCACTTTCCGACTATGTACATAGGACTAGTGGCACCCCGCGATCAGGTGATCCAGTACAGCGAGAGCACTACACCTATCCACACGAACGGCGCAAATGGCAGCTTTTTTGACTTGTCCGGAGCGAGATGGCGTACGTGCTCTCTAAGCCCTTGACCGATATGGGGCCAGACTTTTGGCGCAAGCAGCAGCCAAATCACGCTGGCTACTCCAGCACCGATAAACGCGCCAAGAACGAATATGCCGTTCGTCGCAAGAGCCAGGGCTGTCATTAATTTCACATCGCCGGCGCCCATGCGTCCCAAGGCGTAACCGGGCAGCGTCAGCAGCAAAGCAATCAGGCAGGCCCAGCCACCTTGCGCCGCGTCGGCGCCCAACCAGGTGCTGCCGGTCGCCAGCAACCAGACCAGCGCCAGCGCGCCGACACCCAACGTCAATGCGTTGGAAATGCGCCGCTGCCGGGCATCTTGGGCGGCGCAGATCGCCAGCCAGATCAGAACAAGTGAAATCTGCATCCGCTGAAAGCCGTCCGTTTTGGCTGAATGATTCTATGCTGATACTACGCAGTGACTGTCAGGGTAGACGCACGCATGAAAAACGGCTTTCGCAGGTCGCAAAAAGGTGCGGTGGCGATCGAATTCGCCTTGGTGTTCATCATCTTTTTCGCGGTGTTTTACGGGCTGGTCAGCTACGGCCTGCCCTTCGTGATGATGCAATCGTTCAACCAGGCCACCGCTGAGGCGGTGCGCCGCAGCGTTGCGGTCGACCCGACCACGCCGAACTATTCGACGGTGGTGGTCAACACCGCCAATGCCGCGCTGACCCAGCAACTGCAATGGCTGCCCTCGGCCTTGAATCTGGTGGTCGGGACCGACACCAGTGCGGCGTACGACGCGGCGACTGGCACCCTGACCGTCAGCGTCAATTACCCGGTGAGCAAGCTCAACCAGATCATGCCGTTTCTGGTGCTGCCGGGGCTTGGCGCGGTGCCCAATCTGCCCACGCACCTGACCGCCCGCTCGAGCCTGCAATTTTGACCGCCGGCGATAAGCTCTTCGGCCGTTTGCTCAAGCGTGCCCCCAGCGCTGTTCTTGAGCTGCCGGACCACCTCGGCGCGCCGCCCACCGGCCTGCATCTGTATTTGAATGGCGACGGCGAGGTGTTGCAGATCGCCGGCCCGCTGCGGCATTTGCTTGCCCAGCCCAAACCTCACGGACAACCGCTGCCACTCAGCGCCTATCTGCTGCCACAAAGCCTGTTGACCATTGAAGGTCAGCCGCGAGACTGGCACGGGCAATTGCTCGATCTCGACTTCCCCGGCGTGAATGATCAGCCGCTGCACCTGCGTGGTTGGGTGCAGCCGCTGGGTGATGGCTGGGCGCTGCAACTGCTCGACATCGCTGACCTGTTGCTCGAACGTCAGCAATCGCACGACCGCGACGCCTGCCAGACTCTCGCCGCGCAGGTCAGTGATCACCTGCGCACGTGCAGCCTGACGCGCCTGCCGACGGTGCTTGGTGAACAATTGCAGGCGATCGCCCAGCGCTGGCATATCCCCTGCCTGGCCGTGGCCTTGCTCGATGAACAGGCTCAGGGCTGGCAGATTCATCAACAGTTTCGTGGCCATGATGCTCCACAATTGTGGGAGGACGGTCAGCCATTGGGCACGCCGCTGGACAGCCTCAACGGCAGCGCGCCGCAACGCCTCGCCGGCCCGCAGGGTCGCTATGAACATTCGCGATTGCAGGCCACGTTCGGCAATGCCAATGGTTTCGCCGTGCCCTACAGCAATGATCAAGGCGTGGTCGCGTGGCTGCTTTGCGGGTTTTACACGGTCGACACTGTGGCGCCGTGGCTGAGCGATCGCGACTGGCTGACCCTCGCCGGCGCACTGGCCGGGCCATTGCTCAGCCGCTTGCGCGAGCAGCGCCACCTTCAATCGATGGAGCGCCTGGATTCCCTGCAAAACCTGCTCGGCACCGGCTGGTGGGAAATCAGTGCCGAAGAGCAGATTGCACTGGCGCCGTCGCTGGCTTCGGCACTGAATCTCAGCGATCGCCTGCTGCCGGTAAGAGACTGGCTGTCGCTGTTTCATCCCGCCGACCGCGACGAGTTGCGCAGCCGTTTGCGCGCCCTGCAGTTGCAGGGCGAAGCGCTGACCCTGAGCGTGCGCCTGCATCAGGCGGAGGTCGGCGCAACCGCGACGTGGTATCGGATTCAGGGCCAGGTCAGTGGCACGGGTGAACACCGGCGTCTGGTCGGGTTCATGCTCGACATCAGCGATATCCAGAATCAACAACAGCGCGCCGCCGCAGCCCATGCGCGGCTGGATAATCTGATCGCCAGTTCGCCGGCAGTGATCTACGTGCAGCGCTATGCAGAAGGCGCGCTGGTTCCCGAATTTTTCAGCGCCAGCCTGCAACCCTTGCTGGGCTGGACGCTGGAAGATTGCGATGCAGCAACACTGGTCGAGCACGTCCATCCCGACGACCGTGAACTGTATTTCCAGCGCAACCGCCAGTTGCTGCGCGAAGGCTCGGTGCGTGCGCGTTATCGCTTGCGTGACCGCCGTGGCGAGTACCATTGGCTGCTCGATGAGGCAAAACTGCTGCGCAACGATCTCGGCCTGCCGGTCGAGGCGGTGGGCTTGTGGCTGGACGTCACCGACGCAACGCTTGCTGCCGAGCAGGTCCGCCAGAGCGAAGAGCGCTACCGGATTCTGGTGGAGGATTCGCCGGCAATGATCTGCCGGTATCGCCCCGACCTGATGCTGATCTTTGGCAACCGACCGTTGGCGACTTATCTGGAATGCACCCCGGAACAACTGCCCGGGGTTGATCTGGGCGGCTGGATGTCCGAGGAACAGCGCGGCGCTTTTGTGCAGCGGCTGAGCCAACTGACGCCGGAACAGCCAGTGAGTACAGCGGAAATCAGCCTGCAATTGCCCGGACGCGAACACGCCTGGTGGGTCTGGTCGGATCGCGGCGTGTTCGATGAGCAGGGACAGTTGATCGAAGTGCAGGCGGTGGGCCGCGACAACACCGAGGTGCGCCGCTCGCAACAGCAACTCACCCAAAGCGCGAAAATGGCCACCCTCGGCGAAATGGCCACCGGCCTCGCCCACGAGATCAATCAACCGCTGAACGTCATGCGCATGGCCATCGTCAACGTGCTCAAGCGCCTCGGCAACGGTGATGTGCAGGTCGATTACCTGACCGAAAAACTCAACCGCATCGACGCTCAGGTGCAACGCGCGGCGAAAGTGGTCGACCACATGCGCGTATTCGGTCGGCGCTCGGAAATCGAACACCAGTTGTTCAACCCGGCCCAAGCCATCGAAGGCACCCTGTCGCTGCTGGCCGAGGGCATGCGCGGTAAAGGTGTCGACCTGCGCATCAGCGAGACCGGTTTCGAAGCGCAGGTGCGCGGCTACGTCGATCAGTTGGAGCAGGTGCTGATCAATCTGATGGTCAACGCCCGCGACGCCCTGCTCGGCAAACGCGAGGGCGACTCAACGTTCAAGCCGTGGATTTCGATCTACGCCGAGCGCGACGAGGAAAGCGTGCGGCTGTGGGTCGAGGACAATGGCGGCGGTATCGATCCGCGTTTGCTGGAGCGGATCTTCGAGCCGTTCTTCACCACCAAGCCGATCGGCGTCGGCACCGGCTTGGGCTTGTCGGTGAGCTACGGCATCATCGCCAACATGGGCGGGCAATTGAGCGTGCGCAACTCCACGGAGGGCGCACGGTTCTGCATCGAATTGCCGATCGCCACGGATGATCAGATCACCAGATAGGCCTTGCCGGTCTGCCCGCAGGTCATGTTGGCGCCCACCTCGGTGTTCATCAGATTGATGCCCAGGCCTTTGAGCAGATTGTTCAACAGTGGATCGAGCAATGGGCTGATCAAACCGGTGACCACCGGCAACAAGCGGTTGCTGACGTCGCTGATCAACGAGGCCACACCGGTGACGATGGCGCCCAGCGGACTGCTGCCCACAGGTTTGTAGACGATCAGGTTGATGCCCGACAGGGTGTTCGCCAGGCTGCCGACGATGTTGCTGGTCGGCGCGGCGGACAGCAGGCTCGGCGGCCGTTTCAGATTGGCCGGGGTGGCGAAGGGTGTGGTGCTGGAGAACAGCAGATTTTGCGTGGTCTGCGCGACGCTGGTGTCGAGTTTCAGGGCGATGCCGCCGGCGCCGTACTGGACGTGGGAGGCGGCATCGCAACTGCCGATGCCGAGAATCCTGTGGCAGGTGATGATGCCGAGATCGACCAGCGGCAGCGGCGCCACCGTTGGTTCAGCGACTGAAGAGAACGCTGCGATGGGATCGATCTTGCCGAGTTTGAGATCAGCCAGAGAAGTCGTGGTGGCGGCGGTCAGGCTTTTGCTGCCGCTGTCGCCGGTCGGGCAGCGGTAATCGGTGACATAGCTTTTCGCCCCGCCGGCATCCAGCGCGATATCGATCCGCGGTGAGGGCAGCAGCTTCGGATTGAGCTGTTGGCAACCGGCGCCCAACAGGCAGAACACGGAATTGAGGGTGTCCACCAGATTCAGGCTCAACAGTGCATTGAGCGTCGGCGTCAGCGTACCGACCAGGCCCAGTACCGCATTCGTCAGCCCCGTGACTCCTGACAGCACCGGCAAATTCACCGACAGCAGCGTGCGCACCTGCGCGGTGCGCACATAAATCCGGTCCGGTCCCAACGGATCGGCCTTGGCCCGCGCCGGGTCGCCAATCGCCGAGAATTGCGGCGGCTCGATCACCTTCACCCGCACCGTGACACCGGCCAGCCCCAGCACGTTGACCGGCAAGGTCGCCGCCACCGCGCTCTTGCTGTTGGCCAGTTGCACCATGCCCTGCACCAGTTGCAGCAATTGGACATTGGCATCCAGCCCCGCCGCCGTAGTGCCGGTTTGCAGTTGCAGGATCTCGCCGAGTCTGACCGGTGCTGCATTGATGGCGGCGACCTGCAACTGGCCCAGCGCGGTGACCACTTGCGCAGTCGCGCCGTTGAGTTGCACCACCGTTGCGGCGGCCTGGATCAGCTGCGTCACCGTTGCCTGGGTGTTGAGCAACTGGGTGTAATTGCCGGCGCCGACATTGAGGTTGATTGCCAGTTGATCGAGGTATTTGAGCAGGTTGATATCGGTGTGCAGCAAGCCGTCCCAGCCCACCGCCGTGAGGTTGACGTTGCCGCCGAGTAGCCCGGAAAACAGCGGATTGAGGATGTTCGACTGCGCCGTGTCGATGCTGGCGAGGGTGCTGCGAATATTCAGTTGGGCGACGGTCGGCTGCGGTTTCGCGGCAACTGCCGAAGCATTGAGTGTGGTGTTGAGGCTGACCGGTGTAGCGCTGAACAACGCCCGCACACCACCAGCAAAACTGCTGGTGACCGTACGACTGGCGGCGACTTTGACTGCGCTTGATTGCGTGGCATCGACAGTGAAACTGCGCATACCGCTGGCAGCGGTGGCCAGTGTGCCGCAGGTGGTGGCGAGTGTATTGGCGGCGTCCACCACGTAACCGTTGCGCAGTGCACTTTGCCCGGCATAACTGGCGGCGGTCAGCCCGGGCAGGCAATTGCCGCCGCGACTGACCGCTTCGAGGGCGGCGGTATCCACCACCCGCTGCAATTTGCGCTGTTCCATGTACAGGCGACCGCTGTCGACCACCAGTAACATCATCACCAGCGCCAGACTCAGGGTGGCGGCCGCCATCAAGCCGATCGCCCCGCGTTGCCGGGCCGGGCCGTTGCCTTGCGATCCTGGCGACATGGCGCACTCCTTTGCCGGCGCAGTGCCGAGCTACCTGCGTTGGTAAAAAGGAGTGTAGACACGGTGGAGCAAGCGCGCTGGCGCCGCGTCATTTAGAGGGCTACCGCCCACACTGGGAGCGAGCTTGCTCGCGAAAGCGCCAGATCAGGCAATCAAAATGTTGAATGTGCCGCCGCCTTCGTGAGCAAGCTCACTCCCACAGGGATTTATGCCGGGTTCAAGATCATTCGTTCAACACCGAACCCTGTGGGAGCGAGCCTGCTCGCGAAAGCGCCAGATCAGGTAATCACGATGCTGAATGTACCGACGCCTTCGTGGGCAAGCCCACTCCCACAGGGATTTGCGCTGGGCCGAGGCCATCGGTTCAACACCGAACCCTGTGGGAGCGAGCTTGCTCGCGAAAGTGTCAGCTCAGGCAATCAAGATGTTGAATGCACCGCCGCCTTTGTGGGCAAGCCCACTCCCACAGGGATTTATGCCGGGTTGAAGATCATTCGTTCAACACCGAAACCTGTGGGAGCGAGCTTGCTCGCGAAAGCGCCAGATCAGGCAATCAAAATGTTGAATGTGCCGCCGCCTTCGTGGGCAAGCCCACTCCCACAGGATTCTGCGCTGGGCCGAGGCCCTCGGTTCAACACCGAACCCTGTGGGAGCGAGCTTGCTCGCGAAAGCGTCAGGTCTGGCAATCAAGATGCTGAATGTACGGCCGCCTTCGTGAGCAGGCTCGCTCACACAGGGATTTATGCCGGGTTGAAGATCATTCGTTCAACACCGAAACCTGCTCGCGAAAGCGCCAGATCAGGCAATCAAAATGTTGAATGTACCGCCGCCTTCGTGGGCAAGCCCACTCTCACAGGGATTTATGCCGGGTTGAAGATCATTCGTTCAACACCGAACCCTGTGGGAGCGAGCTTGCTCGCGAAAACGCCAGATCAGGCAATCACGATGCTGAATGTACCGCCGCCTTCGTGAGCAAGCTCATTCCCACAGGGATTTATGCCGGGTTGAAGATCATTCGTTCAACACCGAAACCTGTGGGAGCGAGCCTGAACTGGCCTAATGATTTTGGACACTTCAATCAGGCGCTATGATGGCGTCCAAATCTGAGGTGTTCGGATATGCGTAACTCTTA
>Ga0308167_1002060_pt1 | contig 20189 bp, 19 predicted proteins | sample PhyCR1_2_FD_202138 | JGI IMG/M metagenome (GOLD analysis project Ga0308167, IMG submission 202138) | Phyllosphere microbial communities from UC Gill Tract Community Farm, Albany, California, United States - DLSLRC.R1 | ecosystem: Host-associated > Plants > Phyllosphere > Unclassified | place... | reverse complement strand
TCGAAGAGCGCTACGAGTACTACGAAGCCCTGACCGAGTACCCGGGCAAGGTCAAACTGTTCAAGACCCTTCAGGCCAAAGACCTGTGGCGCAAAATGCTGTCCATGCTGTTTGAAACCGGCCACCCGTGGCTGACCTTCAAAGACCCGTGCAACCTGCGCAGCCCGCAGCAGCACGTGGGCGTGGTCCACAGCTCGAACCTGTGCACCGAGATCACCTTGAACACCAACAAGGACGAAATCGCCGTCTGCAACCTGGGCTCGATCAACCTGCCGAACCACATCAAGGACGGCAAACTGGACACCGACAAGTTGAAGCGCACCATCGACGTTGCCGTGCGCATGCTCGATAACGTGATCGACATCAACTACTACTCGGTGCCGCAAGCGCGCAACTCGAACCTCAAGCACCGCCCGGTCGGCCTGGGCATCATGGGCTTCCAGGACGCGTTGTACCTGCAGCACATCCCGTACGCCTCGCAAGCGGCCGTGGAATTTGCCGACAAGTCGATGGAAGCGGTCAGCTACTTCGCCATTCAAGCGTCGTGCGACCTGGCTGACGAGCGCGGTGCTTACGAGACGTTCCAGGGCTCGCTGTGGTCCAAAGGCGTATTGCCGCTGGATTCGCAACAAATCCTGATCGAGCAGCGCGGCCAGCAATACATCGACGTTGACCTGAACGAATCCCTGGACTGGGCACCGGTTCGCGCCCGTGTACAAAAAGGCATTCGCAACTCCAACATCATGGCCATCGCACCGACCGCGACCATCGCCAACATCACTGGCGTGTCGCAGTCGATCGAACCGACGTACCAGAACCTCTACGTGAAATCGAACCTCTCGGGCGAATTCACCGTGATCAACCCGTACCTGGTTCGCGACCTGAAGGCGCGCGATCTATGGGACTCGGTCATGATCAACGACCTGAAGTACTACGACGGTTCCGTGCAGCAGATCGAGCGCATCCCGCAAGAACTCAAAGCGCTCTACGCCACCGCGTTCGAAGTGGACACCAAGTGGATCGTTGACGCGGCCAGCCGTCGTCAGAAGTGGATCGACCAGGCGCAGTCGCTGAACCTGTACATTGCCGGTGCTTCGGGCAAGAAATTGGACGTGACCTACCGCATGGCCTGGTACCGTGGTTTGAAAACCACCTACTACCTCCGTGCCCTGGCCGCGACCAGCACCGAGAAGTCCACTGTTAACACCGGCAAGCTCAATGCGGTATCGAGCGGCAATCACAGCGAAGACGTCACAGCCGCCCCGGCCGGTCCAGCACCGGTGCCCAAGGCTTGCGCGATTGACGAGCCGGATTGCGAAGCGTGCCAATAAGCTGAATGGCCAGGCGGGTTGACCGCCTGACTAAAAACCCCCGTTAAACCCTGGATACCGTTGGGTTTGGCGGGGGTTTTGTTTTTTGGGGCTGTCATCCAAGCCATTAACGGCTAGCACGCTTAACATGCTTACGGTGTTCAACGGTCAGAACTATCAACACACAGGCATTAAAAAAATAACCATCGTTCTCGTCGCGTACGCACGGCCTGGTTTCAAAGAATAGAAATCACTCTCTCGCCCTGAAAACGACTGATAATATTTTTTCTGCAGTGGCAGATCGTCTACTTCACTTATGAATTTCATTTTCCTTTACGACAATTGAGTGAACGAGCCCATATTCAACAGCCTCTTCTGCACTCAGCCAAAAATCTTTATCCGTATCGATTCTGACTTTTTCAATAGGCTGCCCTGTTGCGTCAGAAAAAATCCTGTTAAGTCTTTCTTTCATCTCTATAATTTCTTTTGCATACGCTTCAAAATCCATCGCTTTACCTTGAAAACCACCTGAGGGTTGATGAAGTAAAAAACGGGTATTGGGCAATGAATAACGATTTTCTTTATCCGCAGCAACATAGATAAGTGCACCCGCACTTGCCACCCAGCCTGAGCCAATGGTGATGACCACCGGCTTAATAAAGCGTATCGCATCAAATATCATATCCCCTGACTCTACATGCCCCCCAGGCGAGCTAATAAAAACAAGAATGGGCTCATCACTCATATAGGCAAGTGCATGCAGTTGTTGCACGGCATCCTTGGCCATTTTTGTATTGATCTCTCCTGTAATAAATATTTTTCTTGCCGCAATCGTGCTGTCTAACAACTTGGAACTTAGCGAATCCATCCCTCCCGACTCACGATCCTTCTTCTCACTTAAATGGGGCATCACACATGACCTCTCAGGAAAAATAACTTTCAGACAAGACTCAATTTTTTAACCATGCCTTCCATTATCCATTCACTGCCCTCTCCCTCCTAAACATCAACACCCATCTCCTGCAAGTAACGCACATACTCATGACAATAAGCGCTCCCGCCCAACTGATCGAAGCACTTTAATCCATGCACGGCAAAGTCATACGACTTGTAAATACAATGAAAAACACAGGCCAACTTAACCAGACGATTCGACACACGCCAAAATTCATCATCATTGAACCGATGAGAATAAAATGCATCAGCCCATCATCATTGATTGATCCCATTTACCGAACTACCGTCTACTTTCACGCCACGAGGTGATCGAGTACCGTAGTCGGTAAAACAGTGAAACGTAAAGTCGCGCTCAGCTAAAAAAGTATCTACATCACGAAACAAAGGCTGCCCTATACGGAAATATGCAGGCGTGTCTGCCTCATAAAAGACACGCCTGCAAACCATGACCAGAACTTGCCTAATGTGTCACTGCCATAACGCACCTCATAATTTTAGTTATGCAGCGGTACATTTACGCAAACTACAAGCAAAGCTATAACTCACTATTTAAACAAGGTCAAAATATCATGATCAATTTCAGATATTTCCTGCACTCGTAATTACCCACCCAGCCTCAAGGTAAAAGTTAAATTTCTTACAGAAAACTCTCACACCCCTCATGAAATATTGTTAACCAACACCCTAAATCCTTATGGCACTTGGCTTTAATACAACTCTTTATGAAATCATTTATTAAGAGCCGAGCTACTGCGATGGTATTTACACAACCTTTTGCTCAGGCGGGCTGTAAACGCCAGCCCACTACGTTCATCAGGTCGCAGCCATCGCGCAGTAATAGCATGGCCACGGTCGCCAGGTGTTTGAGGTCGACCGCGTCGGCGTGGTCCAGCTCTCGGCTGGCGTAGGTTTCCATCAGTTGAGTCACCGCCCGTACTCGGGCCATGGCATTGGCATGCAGTACATCCAGCGGCGCGTGGCGGTCAATGAGTAAGGCAGGAATGCAGCAGTCGATGGCGGTTAGCGGAATATAAGGGGATGCCGTCATAGGTAAAGCTCCTTGTTGCTGATTGGAGCCACCGCTTTCGTCGCCAAACAAAAGTAGGTGGCCGCTGTGCGCAGGTTGGCGAACCGGTAGAACAAGGAATACCGGCAGATCCGAAGATCTCCCACGCACAGCTGCCATAAAGCAGCGCGATGCAAAATACACGCTCTGCCCTATTTCACAACAACTACACGCAACCATTGTTCAATTCCAAGTCGCCAAACCCGGTCGCCTGTTCGGCGAGCGCTGACTATAGGCGTCGTCTCTTGCGTGCGGCAATTGGCAACGCTGTGCGAAACATCCTGAAAAATCGTGGGGCGCACTCTCCAACACTGCCCGGGTGCGCCACCCCCCCCCCCGAAAAAAAGACGCGGCAACGCTGATGTACCCAAACAGTGCGCTCACGCTACATAATGAATCACTCTGCACAACGATCCTTTATAAAAACTCATAAAAATGTTCACTTTGCACAATAACAACCATGCCTTGTGCCTGCTTTTTTCGGTTTTAGCGCTTCGTTCAAAACAGGCCCACTTATTGCTCTACGCCTCAGGTGCCATTGACTACATTCCTACCCATTCGAGGCGGAGAGTTACACCATGAGTTCACCCGGCGAGTTTCCTTTGAGCGAAGCCCCACGCACGGCGCGTAAGGGCCTGTTGTCGATTTCGATGGTGCTGTTCAGTTTTACTTTCTTTACCGGAACCATGTTCGCCGGCGGCAAGCTGGGCATGGCGTTCAACTTTGTCGACATGCTGTGGATCGCGGCCATCGGTAACAGTCTGCTGGCACTGTATGCCGCTGCGCTGGCGCTGATCGCGTCTCGCAGCGGTTTGAACACGGTGTTGATGGGGCGTTTCTGTTTTGGCGAGGCCGGCAGCCGGCTTTCGGATTTTCTGCTCGGGTTTGCCGAGCTGGGCTGGTACGCCTGGGGCACGGCCACGGTGGCGATTGTGCTGGTGAAGATGCTCGGCCTGGCGCAAGGCTTTACCTTGCCGTTGATGGTGGTGTTCGGTTTTGGTTTCAGTATTACCGCCATCATCGGGTTCAAAGGCCTGGACAGCTTGTCGCGGGTGTCGGTGCCGCTGATGTTTGTGCTGCTGGCCGTGTCCATGTACTTGGCCACGCAACATGTCGGTGGCTTCAAGGGGCTGGCCGCGGTGATCCCCCACGAAACCATGACGATTTCGGCCGCGATTACGATGGTGTTTGGCACCTTCGCCAGTGGCGCAACCCAAGCCACTAACTGGACACGGTTGTCGCGCAGCGGCCGGGTGGCGGTGATCGCCAGTGTGGTCAGTTTTCTGGTGGGCAATGGCTTGATGGTGGTCGCCGGGGCCTGGTGTGCCATGGTGTATCAGCAAGCCGATATTGTTGAAGTGATGATGCTGCAAGGCCTGTCGTTTGCGGCCGTGGTCATGCTGTGCCTGAACCTGTGGACTATTCAGGGCCCGACGATCTACAACGTGTCGGCCGCGGCCTGCCACCTGGTGCGCAGCGACCGCCGCCGCACCATGACGCTGATCGCAGCCGCGATCGGCGTGGTGCTGGCCATGGGCGGCATGTACGAATGGCTGATTCCGTTCCTGGTGCTGCTGGGCTCGATCATTCCACCGATTGGCGGGGTGATCATGGCGGACTTCTGGTACCGCCATCGCGGCAAGTACCCGCTGCTGGCGAGCGTCACATTACCGCGCTACAACGTGCTGGGGCTGACGGCGTATGCCGTGGGTGCGGTGCTGGCCTATAGCTCGCCGTGGATCGCGCCGCTGGTGGGCATTGGTGCCTCGGCGCTGTGCTATGCGGTGCTGGTAGAAATAAGCAAGCGTCGGGCCGCCGTGCCGGTCGCTCAGGAGGAACGTTGAGTCTGACCATCGAAGACATTCTGGCACTCGAAGGCCTGCAAGAGATGACCCTGCGCGCCGGTGCCCGCAACCTGCACCGCACCGTGCGCTGGCCGTATGTGGCCGAAAACGAGGGCATCGCCGACTGGGTGATGGGCGGCGAGTTGGTGTTTATCACGGGCATCAATCACCCCCGCGACGAAGCTAACCTGCTGCGCATGGTTGAAGAAGGCCATGACAGCGCGATTGCCGGGCTGGTGATTCTCACCGGCGCGGCGTTTATTCAGCGCATCCCCGACTCGGTGGTCGCCCTTGCCGAGCGTTACGGGCTACCGCTGATTGAGCAGCCGTACCTGCTGAAGATGGTCATCGTCACGCACCTGATCGGGACGGCGCTGGTGCAGATGGCGCACACCCGGCGCTCGCGCCACGACATTCTGGCGCAACTGCTCAGCGGCGATTACCCCAGCCTGGCCACGGCCCGGCAACGGGCGGCCCATGTGCAATTGCCCCTCAGCGGCCCGCGGCGCTTGGTGGCGTTACGGTTGTCAGCGGTCAGCGGGCTGTTCGAGCAACATGCTCCCGATGAAGCCGAGCGCCGCTTGCAACACCTGCGCCAGGCCGTGCTGGATCACCTCGACGCCTGGAACCGCACCCTGCCCGACGCCTTGCCGGTGGTGGTGCAAGGCGACCTGTTTATTGTGCTGTTGCCCGCACCCGACGCGTTACGCGGGCAACTGGCAGGGCTGTATCACGGCTTGAAGGCCCTGATCGGCGACCTCGCCCTGTTTATGGGGCTGGCAAGCGAGGTCGACGATTGTGCCGATTACCGGCGGGCCTTGAACGAGGCGCGCCAGGCGCTGGAGGTGGCGGAAAACCTGCGCCCCGCCACGGGCGTGTGCGACTTCAACGAGCTGGGCGTACTACGGCTGTTGCAAGCCATTGGTGACCGCTCGGTGATCGATGTGTTTGTCACTCACACCCTCGGGCAGATGATCGACACCCGGCGCAAACAGCCCTACCTGTTGATTGAAACCCTGGACGCGCTGTTGCAGGAGAACGGCAATGCGCTCAAGGCTGCCCAGCGCCTGAACATCCACCGCAACACCCTGAACCAACGGATACAACGCATCGAGCACCACAGCGGCCATTCGCTCGATGACCCTCTTTTCAGAATGAACGCTTCGGTTGCCTTGCTGGTATGGCGCATGACCGAAGCCCAACGACAGGATCGACCATGAACATTATCAATGCCACGTTGCGTAAAACCCCCGGGCTGTACACGGTCAGCTGCGAAGGCGAGCGCATCAGCGCCATCACCCTGCAAAGCGGTACCGTGCAACCGCAGGGCCAGGACATCGACGCCCAAGGGCAACTGCTGATCGCCCCACTGGTGGAACCGCATATCCACCTGGACGCGACCCTGACGGCCGGGCAACCGCAATGGAACCTCAGCGGTACGCTGTTCGAGGGCATCGAGCGCTGGGCCCAGCGCAAGGAAACCATCACCTTTGAGGACACCAAGCAGCGCGCCCACACCACCATCCGCATGCTGGCCGAGCACGGCATTCAGCACGTGCGCACCCATGTCGACGTCACCGACCCGACGCTTGGCGCGCTCAAGGCCCTGTTGGAGGTGCGCGAGGAAGCCCGCCACCTGATCGACCTGCAAATCGTGGCCTTTCCCCAGGAAGGTATCGAGTCGTACGAGGGCGGACGCGAGTTGATGACCCGTGCCGTGGAAATGGGGGCTGATGTGGTCGGGGGTATTCCTCACTTTGAAAACACCCGAGAGCAAGGCGTCAGTTCCATCAAGTTTCTGATGGACCTGGCCGAGCGCACCGGCTGCCTGGTGGACGTGCACTGCGACGAAACCGACGACCCGCACTCGCGCTTTCTCGAAGTGCTGGCCGAAGAAGCGCGCGTACGCGGCATGGGCAGCCGCGTGACCGCCAGCCACACCACGGCGATGGGTTCTTACGACAACGCTTATTGCTCCAAGCTGTTCCGCTTGCTCAAGCTGTCGGGCATCAATTTTGTGTCGTGCCCGACCGAGAGCATTCATTTGCAGGGCCGCTTTGACAGCTTTCCCAAGCGCCGTGGCGTGACCCGTGTGGCCGAGCTGGACCGTGCGGGCATGAACGTGTGCCTGGGCCAGGACTCCATCAAAGATCCGTGGTACCCGCTGGGTAACGGCAATATTTTGCGCGTACTGGATGCCGGTTTGCACATCTGCCACATGATGGGCTTTGAAGACCTGCAACGCTGCCTGGACCTGGTCACCGACAACAGTGCCCGCACGCTGAACCTGGGTGAGCGTTACGGGATTGCCGTGGGCCGCCCGGCCAACCTGGTGATTCTGGACGCCGACAGCGACTACGAAGCCGTGCGCCGCCAGGCCAAGGCCCGCGTATCGATCCGGGGTGGCAAGGTGCTGATGACGCGCGTGCCCGAGCGGGTCGAGTTCAACACCCTCTGACCGGGCTTGGCTCGCGATTTTTTAACCTCAAAAGATCGCGAGCAAGCTCCTGCGCGCGCCCCTTGAACCACGCTGGCCGATCGCGACGGCCCACGGCGTAAAGCCGGAACCGCAAGTGGCCGTGACCGCAGCAATGGATAGGATTGCTGCACGACAGCGCGGTACCGTTTTTAAAGATCAAAAGATCGCGGGCAAGCTCGCTCCTACGCGTGAACACCGTGCTTTTGATCTAAAAGAGCCCCCTTAAACCACGCTGGCCGATCGCGGCGGCCCACGGCGTAAGGCCGGAACCTCAAGTGGCCGTGACCGCAGCAATGGATAGGATTGCTGCACGACAGCGCGGTACCGTTTTTAAGGATCAAAAGATCGCGAGCAAGCTCGCTCCTACGCGTGAACACCGTGCTTTTGATCTAAAAGAGCCCCCTTAAACCACGCTGGCCGATCGCGACGGCCCACGGCGTAAAGCCGGAACCGCAAGTGGCCGTGACCGCAGCAATGGATAGGATTGCTGCACGACAGCGCGGTACCGTTTTTAAAGATCAAAAGATCGCGAGCAAGCTCGCTCCTACGCGTGAACACCGTGCTTTTGATCTAAAAGAGCCCCCTTAAACCACGCTGGCCGATCGCGGCGGCCCACGGCGTAAAGCCGGAACCTCAAGTGGCCGTGACCGCAGCAATGGATAGGATTGCTGCACGACAGCGCGGTACCGTTTGTAAAGATCAAAAGCTCGCTCCTATGCCGGTGGTAAACGCGCTGTTATCAGGTCATCTGGATGATGGTCTGCATGATGGTGCTTTGGGTGGAGATGGTTTTGGCGTTGGCCTGGTAGTTGCTCTGCGCTTTGATCAGGTCAACCAGTTCGTTGGTCAGGTTGACGTTGGAGTCTTCCAACGAGTGCGACGCGATGGAACCCAGGGTGCCGGCCTTCGGCACGTCGTAACCCGCCTGCCCCGAGGCGAAGGTTTCTTTCCAGGCCGTGCCGCCCACCGCTTGCAAGCCTTGTTCGTTGGTGAAGCTGGCCAGGGAAATCTGGCCGATGGCGCGGCTCTGGTTGTTGCTGAAGTTGGCGAACATCACGCCCGAACCGTCGATGGTCAGGTTGTTGATCTGGCCGGTGGCGTAGCCGTCCTGAGTCGGCGGGTTACGCGACGTGTCGGTGTTGTACTGGGTGGTTTTGGCCATGTTGATGGCAATGCCGGTGCCATTGGCCGTGGCACCATTGCTCACCCAGTCGCCATTGACCTCGGCACCCGGCTTCCAGTTGCCCACGGTCAAGGTGCTGCTGATCACATCATCCTTGCCGTCAGCCCCCGGCGTGGTAACGCTGACCAGCGCGCCCGTGGCGTCAAATACCATCCTCGAGGCCACCGGGGCCTCGGCCTTGTCACCCGTCACCGGCGAACCATTGGGGTTGCGGCCGTCAATCAGGGTGTAGGTGTCCCAGGTGTTGGCCCCGGTCTTGACCATGTACTGGTCCATCGGGTGCGCATTGCCCTGGGTGTCGTAAATGGTGGTGCTGAATTTTTTGCTGTAGCTCGCGGTTTTGCTCGGGTCGAACGGGTTGTCGGTCGGGTTGATCACGTCTGAGTTGGAGTTCAGGTTGATGGTCGAATCCACCGTGCTGCTCGCCTTGGGTGCCAGGTTCGAGGTGTCGATACGCAGGTCGGTCAACACGCCGTTCATGATCCTGCCGTTGGCGTCTACGCCATAACCCTGCAAGCGTGCGGTGCCCGTGCTGTTGGTCACAAAGCCGTCTTTGTCGGTCTTGAACGTGCCCGCGCGGGTGTAGCTCAGCGAGCCGTTGTCGCTGAGGACAAAAAAGCCGCTGCCCTCGATGGCCATGTCCAGCAGGTTGCCGGTGTTGTTGACCGCACCCTGGCCATAGTTCTGCGACACATTGGCCAGGTTAACGCCGCTACCGACCGTGCGGCTACCGACGCCCAACTTGCTGGCCGAGTACACGTCCGCGAATTCGGCACGGGACGATTTAAAGCCCGTGGTGGCCACGTTGGCGATGTTGTTGCCGGTCACGTCCAGTTGCTTGCTGGCGGCTGAAAGCCCGCTAAGGCCGATATTGAATGACATGGATGTCTCCTTTGAGTCGGCTTAGAGGCCAATAGTCTGGACTTTCGATATACCAATACTGCCCAGGCCTGCGAGGTTGAGCATGATTTCGCCACCCGTCTTGCTCAGCGTTACGCTGTTGACAGTGGCCGGCAGGTAAGTGGTGAGCGCGGTGGTACCGGTGGCCGTTTTGGTGGACGCGGTAAAGGTGTAGGAACCTTTGTCCAGCAAGACGCCCGCGTCGTCCTTGCCGTCCCAGGTGAAGTCCACATTGCCGGCTTTTTGCGTACCCAGCTCCAGGGTACGGACCACTTCGCCGTCGGCATTGGTGATGCTGACGGTGGGTTTGGAATCCGCTTCCTTGACCACCACCGTGCCGCTGAACGGCTTGCCGCTCGCCGGGTCGACATAGGCTTCGCCGGTTTGCACGATCACCGAGCGGCCGACCAGGGACGACGCCTGCAAGGCTTGTGAAGACTGCAGCCCCCCGGTAATGGAGTTGACCGAATCGTTCAACGAGGTGATGCCTTCAAGGCTGCTGAACTGCGCCAGTTGGGCCACGAAGGCGGTGTTGTCCTGCGGGTCCAGCGGGTTCTGGTTTTTCAGTTGGGTCACCAGCAACTGCATGAACGCGTCTTTGCCCAGCGCCGTACGGCCGGAAGCGCCCGCCAGGCTGTTATCAGGGCTGCTGGACCTGGCGGAGTTGGCCAGGATCTGGTTAAGGGTCAGGCCACTGGTGGAATCGGTCACACTCATTTTGCGTCGCCCCTTGTTACTGACCGAGGGTCAGTACCTTCTGCATCATGGTTTTGGCGGTGTTCATCATTTCGGCGTTGGTCTGAAACGAACGACTGGCAGAAATCATGTCCGCCATTTCCTCAACCACATTGACGTTGGGGTAATACACATAGCCCTTGGCGTCGGCAGAAGGATGGTTGGGTTCGTAACGGGCTTCGAGGGTGCTTTGGTCTTCGACCACACCCAGGACGTGCACGCCTTGCCCCGCGCCGTCCTGGTTCTGGAACAAGGAGTCGCCGGTGCCGTTTTGCGCACCCTGGTACATCGTGGCAAACACCGGGTGACGGGCGCGGTAGGTCTGGTCCATGCTCGATGACACCGTCTGGGCGTTGGCGATGTTGCTGGCGACGGTGTTCAGGCGTGTGGTCTGGGCGCTCATGCCGCTGCCGGCAATATTGAACACATTGGCTAGAGACATGACTTACTCCCCGCGCAGGGCTGACATCAACCCTTTGAATTTGCTGTTGAGCAGGGTAAAGCTGGCCTGGAAGTTGACCGCGTTCTCTGCGTAGTTCGATTGTTCCAACTGAGCATCCACCGTGTTCTGGTCAAGGGAAGGCTGCATCGGCGTGCGGTACTGCAACACGTCATCCGCGCTGCTCAGGCCTTGCGCTTCGATATGGCGGGCGTTGGTATGGGTCAGCGCAAAGGTGGCGGGCTGGTTTTTCTCGCTCTGTGCGGCCAGCACGGCGGCAAAGTCCAGGTCCCGAGCCTTGTAGTTCGGGGTGTCGGCGTTGGCGATGTTGTTGGCCAGCACTTCGGCACGTTGCGCACGAAAGCCCAGGGCTTGTTCGTGGATACCGAGCGCTTTATCGAAGCTGATGCTCATGTCGGGAAACCTGTGTGGGCTGACCTGAAGACGGGATTCAGGCCTTGCATAACAGGGTTAGAGCAAACCTCGTGCCAGCTTTTACCGCCCCGACGGGCCGGGGGTTTGCCGCCAGCGGCAGCCACGGGAGGCAAAAAAAAGCGGCAAGGCCTGACCGCTGCCTGCCGCTTTTCTGCCGCCCTGCCCCCCGCTGCCTCCATGGCGAGGCACGCGCCCCTCGAGTATCGACCGGCGGCGTCTGCAGAAGGGGCCTTTACTTGGCCTGGTAAATGATCCCCGGGCTGCATTGCACCATCTGGTAGTGGTCGGGCAAGCCGTTGAGGGCTTCAGAGGCCCCCAAAAACAGGTAACCGCCCGGCTTCAGGGTGCTGTGAATGCGCAGCAGAATGTCTTTTTTCACGTCGGCCGAGAAGTAGATCAGCACGTTGCGGCAGAACACCACGTCGAACTTGCCAAACCCGGCGTAGCTGTCCAGCAGGTTGAAGGCGCGAAACTCGACCCGGCTCTTGATCGGTGCCTTGATCACCCAGCGCCCCGGCCCCTTGGGTTCGAAGTAACGCTGCAGGCGTTCCTGGGACAACCCCCGGCCAATCGCCAGGCTGTCGTACTCACCGGCCCGGCAGGCAGTGAGCATCAGGCCGGACACATCGGTGGCGACAATCTGCGCACCGCCCTTCAATTGCCCGAGGTTGGCGCGTTCGTATTCGTCGAGGGTCATCGACAGCGAGTACGGTTCCTGCCCCGACGAGCACGCCGCCGACCAGATGCGCAGGCGCTGCCCCGGGTTGGCCTTGATAAGCTCCGGCAGCACCTTGTGTTTCAACACTTCAAAGGGGTAGGTATCGCGAAACCACAGGGTTTCATTGGTGGTCATGGCATCCACCACCTGCTCGCGCAGGCCACTGCGCGGTTGGCTCTGAATACGCTGAATCAGCTCACCCAACGACTTGAGCCCTTGCTGCTCCATCAGCTTGTTCAGGCGGCTGGCGACGAGGTACTGCTTGTTTTCACCCAGCAAAATGCCACAGGCTTTTTCCAGGAAGACCCGGAACTGTTCAAAATCCAAATTAGCCGTCGACAAATGATCGTGCCTCTTAAATCGTATTGACCGCCAGAAGCAACGCCCCTAGCTGTAGTCTGCTGCCTTGATGCGATCGACAACCCGTGCGGCGAGGTCATCAGGTTTGAATTTGGCCAAAAAGTCATCGGCACCGACTTTCTTGACCATCGCCTGATTGAACACCCCGGACAGTGAAGTATGCAGAATGATATGCAGGTTGTGCATGCGCGGGTCGTTGCGAATTTCGGCCGTCAGAGTGTACCCGTCCATTTCCGGCATCTCGATGTCCGAGATCATCATCAGAAACTCTTGCGACGGGTCTTTGCCCTCCTCCACCATTTTGCGCAGGTACTCCAACGCCTGACGGCCATCATTGAGCGACACCACGTCCACACCCACCGTTTGCAGGCAACGGGCCACCTGCTTGCGCGCCACCGACGAATCATCCACGGTCAGTACCCGCAACGACACGGCCTTGCTGTGGGTATCGGCATCCACCACGCCGCTGGAAATGGTTTCCGGCGAGGGCGACACCTCGGCCAGTACCTTTTCCACGTCAATGATTTCAACCAGTTGCTCGTCCAGCCGCGTCACGGCCGTCAGGTAGTGATTGCGCCCGGTGCCCTTGGGTGGCGGGTGGATCTCTTCCCAGTTCATGTTGACGATGCGCTCCACCGAGCGCACCAGAAAGCCCTGGGTCTTGGTGTTGTACTCGGTGATGATCACAAACGGGTTGCTCTGGTCTTTCAATGCCCCCGCCCCCGTGGCCATCGCCAGGTCAAGAATCGGAATGGTCGCGCCGCGAATGTTCGCCACACCGCACACCACCGGATTGGATTTGGGCAGCATCGTCAGTTTCGGGCACTGCAGCACCTCCCTGACCTTGAACACGTTGATGCCATACAGCTGCGGCCCATCCAGGCGAAACAACAGCAGTTCCAGCCGGTTTTGCCCCACCAGTTGAGTGCGCTGGTTAACCGCATCCATTACCCCGGCCATACTCGACTCCCTCAGAAAACAGTCTGTTCCACAGGCATTGCCCGGCAAACGGCACGGGCTTTGCTATTTATTGGCCATGAACGTTAAAACGACAAAATCCTGCCACGGACCTCGCCTGCACCGCCGCAGCGTGAGCGCACTGGCGCTCGCGTGCCTGCTCGGGGCCGTGGCCTCGGCGCGGGCCGACGCTTTTACCTCACCTGAACAGCTTATCGGCGTGACCCAGGGTTTTCTTGAGTTCACCGTGGAAGACTACTTGGCCACCAGCCAGACCGAGGGCCGTTATGAAGTCCAGGTCAACAATTTGGACCCGCGCTTGCGCCTGGCTCATTGCGACAAGGATTTGACAGCCAGCCTCGAAAGCCCGGCCCGGCCGCTGGGCCGCGTCATCGTGCGGGTGCGCTGCGAAGGGCTCACGCCCTGGACCATTTTTGTGCCCGCCCAGGTCAAGCTGTTCCGCGAAGTCGTCACCGTTAACCACCCGCTCAAGCGCGGCACGGTGGTCGACTATGCCGACGTGACCTTGCGCGAGCGCGATGTCAGCCAGATCAATCAGGGTTATTTAACCGCCCTCGAATTGGCGGTGGGACAAACATTGCTGCGCCCCATGGTGTCCGACCAACTGTTGACCCTCACGCATCTGGAGCAGGCCGCCGCCGTGCGCAAGGGCGACCATGTGGTGATCAGCGCCCGCAGCGGCTCACTGAGCGTCAGAATGCCCGGCGAAGCGCTGTCAGATGGCGGCCTGAGCGAGCAGATCCGGGTTAAAAACCTGAACTCAAAACGCGTGGTCAAGGCACGGATTACAGCACCGGGCCAAGTCGAAGTGGCCTTTTAGCCCGGCGGGCTACAGTCTTCTGGCATCAACCCTGCTACTTTCCTACACTAGAGGTTGACTCAGATCAGTACCCGTCGGCAAAGACCCATGATTAATCACGCCTAAAGTTTTTCCGGGTATGGCCGAAAACAGGGCAAGCGTCCAAATACCCAGAGGTTTTTTGTTATGGTCATCGACTTCAGTCGCCTCAACAGCGCACCGCCCTTGACGGGCAGTACCCGCAGTAACGCCAGCCAGGAAACCGGTAGCGCCACGTCAGCGGCCCCGGCCAAAAAGCCGGATGAACCCAGCGTCAGTACCCCGAGCGGTGAATCTGTGCACCTCAGCCAAGAGGCTCAACAGTTGCAGAAAATCGGTGACACGTTGCGTGACCAGCCCGTGGTCGACAAAAGCCGTGTGGCCGAACTCAAACAAGCCATTGCCGATGGCAGCTATCAGGTCGACAGCAACCGGGTCGCCAGCAAACTGCTTAACATGGAAGCCCAGCGCTAGCCTGATGGCCAGTGCCAGGCTTTTGGACGCTTAACCCCCAGAGCCAGACATGCACGACACCCAATTGCTGCAACTGATCACTGACGACCTGGCACCGGCCCAGCAATTGCTGAGCCTGCTGCAGGACGAGAACGTCGCGCTCAAAGGCCGTGACATGCGCGTGCTGGGCGATATTCTGGCGCGCAAACACGCGTTGATCGTGTTGCTCGACCAACACGGCCGCCAACGCAGCCAGGTCCTCGCCAGCCTCGGCCTGCCCACCAACCGCAGTGGCCTCGAAAGCCTGGCCAGCCACTCGGAGCTGGGCGAACACTTGCTCAGCCAAAGCACGGCGCTGAACCAGTTGCTGGAGCAATGCCAGGCGACCAACCAGTTGAACGGCCACTCCATCCAGACTCAACAGGCGATTACCGCCAACCAGTTGCGCATTCTGCATGGCGGCGAAACGCCGACACTGTATGACGCACGCGGCTCAACCTCGCTGCTCAACAAGCACCGCGCTTACAGCCAGGCCTGAGCCTGCACGCCCACACTATCTAGACGCGCAACATGATGGCAAAATGCCCGTTTTGCGTGTGTTATCTTTTGTCTGGAGATAGATGCCCCGTGTTCGACGCCCAAGATGCTCCGCAGCCACCAAAGGTTCTGACGACACCTTTGGAAATTGCTTCCAACTTGCGGATGCTGCAAGAAAGCCATGACCCGCTGATCATCACCTTTCACGACAAGCCCCAACGCTTTCAAAGCTATCTGGTGGACGTGAACCGTGAGAAAAACCTCATAGTTCTTGATGAAATGATTCCGCGTGACGGTGAGCGCTTTCTTGAGATGGGCGTGCCCTTTCGGGTTGAAGGGTTTCATGACGGCGTGCGCATTGCCTGGGAATGCAACACGCCACTGAGCATCGATAACACCCTGGAACACCGCAGCTACGTGGGGGCCTTGCCTGGCGAAGTGGTGTACCACCAGCGCCGCAACGCTTTTCGGGCCGCGCTGAAACTGGCCAACCTGGTGGATGTGCTCGTGGATGGCGACAAACTCCCGGTGCCAATCCAGGGCAAGCTGCTGGACGTCTCAGCCACGGGCTGCAAGCTGCGGTTTGAAGGTGATATCAGCGAACGCATTCAGTTGGGCCAGGTGTATGAGCGCTTCAAGGCCAACCTGCCCTTCGGCGCCATGACGACCCCTGTGGAGTTGCGTTACCTGCACTTTGAAGAGCGCCTGAACATCACCTTCGCGGGCCTGCGTTTTCACAACATCAGCGGCCCGGTACAGCGTCAGGTCGAGCGTTTTGTCTACCAGTTGCAACGTGATGCCCGGCGTTTCGACAAAGATGACGACTACTTTTAAAGCGTTTCAAATGATCGCGAGCGAGCCCCATGAAGGCGCAGGCGCAAGCGTGCTCGCGATCAGTCAGGGCACGTTACAGGCCTGGGGGTTTTTCATCCGGCTCTGGCGGCAGTTCTACACCGTCGACCATCTGCTCCTGCACCACCTGTTCATCCACCCGTGGGTCCAGCGCCGCCGCCAGCGGTGAGCTGGACATGCTGTTGGGCACCGCCACGTGGTTTAGCGGTGCGTCGTCGACCTGGTGCAGGTTGGTCACGTCATTCGGGCGGATGCGCCACACCAGTAACAGGCTCGCCACGCTGATAAACACATAGAGCATCTGGCTGCCAAACAGCTTCATCAGCACCCCGCCCAGCAACGGCCCGATACACGCCCCCACACCGTAGATCACCAGCAACACGGCGGTGAGTGAGACGCGGCGCTCGCTCTCAATGTGGTCGTTGGCAAACGCCACGGCCAGCGGGTAGATGCAAAATTGCAGCAAGGCGCTCACACCGCCCGCCAAAAACAAGACTTCCAATGGCACCGACGGCAAGATCGCCAGCGGCAGCACCGCCACCGCCAGTAACAACGCGATGATGCGAATCAGCAACGGCCGGTCATAGCGGTCCGACAGCCAACCCAACGGCCCTTGCACCAGCAGCCCGGCAAAGATGCATGTGCCCATGAACAGCCCCACCAGTTCAGTCGACAGCCCTTGCTGAGAGGCGTAAAGCGGGGCCAGGCCGTAAAACGAACCCAGCAGCAAGCCCGCGCCCATCACGGCGATCAACGACTGCGGCACACGCTTGATAAAGAACTTCAGTTCCATGGGCGCAGGGCGCAGCGGTGCCGGGTGAATGCGCCGGGTCATCGCCACCGGCACCAGGCACAGGGCGAAACACATCGCGACCATCATCAGCAATTCCGGCCCCAGGGCCGGGTGAACCACCAGAATCAGTTGCCCCAGCACCAACCCCAGGTAGGACGCGATCATGTACAGGCTGAACACCAGGCCGCGCTGCTTGGCATCGGCCTGCTCATTGAGCCAGCTCTCAATCACCATGTACTGGCACATCATCCCCAGGCCAACGACAAGCCGCAGCAACAGCCACACCGGCAGCCAGTCGGTCAGGCCATGGCACAGCACCGCCGCGCCAACAATGCCGGCGCACGTGGCATAGGCACGAATATGCCCGACCCGGGCAATCAAGCGGTGGCCCAGTTTGCCGCCCAGCACCAGGCCCAGGTAGTTCGCCGCCATCAGGGCACCGATCCACAAGCCGTCCACATCATCGGCCGCCAGGCGCAGGCCCAGGTAGGTCGTCAACAGGCCAGAACCGATCAGCATCATCAGCGAGGCAAAGTACAACGCTCGAAAAGACTTCCAAATGGTGCGCATGGGCTTACCTGCGACTCCTAGTTCGGGCAGCGCTCAACGGCTGCCACAGATTCAACCGCAAAATTGGCGCTGAGCCGCCAGCACACGGCGCGCCCAGAGGGTGATTTGGTTCAGGAAGCCAGTCAGTGACGGGGGATTGAACGCCTTTACACTCGGTGCCACACATTCAGTCTCATCCATGCCTTGCGGGTGCTGCGCGCGAGAACCCTGGCCCTCGGTCGCCATAACCCATTCCTTGTTGTAAAGACGGCCGCGAGCGGCATTTGTCACAAAATACGCAGCACCCGTTCGAAATTTCAAGCACACCCTCACAAATTCCGGCCAAAGCCTTTGGTTGTCACACTCAAGCGTTAAATTCGCCCGCCCATCGCCCTGCTCGGCGACGTTGAATCGGCCCACTAGGGTCTGTACGAAATGTTTTCGAGCGAAGGTTAGGCAAGGCGAAAACAGGCGAGGAAGCGGAGTTTACGGGTTGTAAATGAGCATTCCGAGCCTGTTTTCAACGCCGCATAACCGAGCGCAGATACATTTCGTACAGAGCCTAGACTCACCCTCGCCCCCCCCCAAGGAAACCCCATGAAAACGTTGACCCCACTCTGCACGGGGCTGTTGCTGGCCAGCCTGCTAAGCCCGACCGCCCATGCCCAAGCCCCGACTGACGACGGCTACGTGCTGGACAAGGTGGTGCAGGTGAGCCGCCACGGTGTGCGCCCGCCGACCCCATCCAACGAACACGTGCTGACCCGCGTCACCCAGCGCCAGTGGCCCACCTGGCTGGTGCCGCTGGGCAACCTGACCGGCCACGGTTACACCGGCGCGGTTGAAATGGGCCGTTATCGGGGCCAGGTGCTGCGCGCAGCCGGCCTGATCCCCGAGGGGTGCCCGGCGGCCACGACGGTGTTAGCCCACACCAGCCCGTTACAGCGCACCAAAGCCACCGGCCAGGCCTTGCTCGACGGCCTGTTCCCCGGCTGTGGCTTACAGCCGACCTACGTCGACGGCCCTCAGGACGCACTGTTCCAGGCCAATAAAATGCCCTTTGCCGCCCTGGACCCGGCCATAGCCCGCGCCCAAATTCTGCAGGCCTTGGGCGGCAGCGTCGAAGCCGCCCAGGCACGCTACAAACCGGAGGAAGAACGCTTGCGCCGCGTCGCCTGCCTGCCAGACGCCGATTGTCCCTACGGCAAGCAGGCCTGGAAACTGGTGCAAAACGCCGAGGGCCGTTTCTCCATCAAGGGCCTGAGCGCAGGGGCCAACATGGGCGAAGTGTTCCGCCTGGAATACAGCCAGGGCCTGCCACTGGACAAGGTCGCGTTTGGCCACGCCCGTACCGCCGCCGAGGTCTCCAGCCTGATGGTGCTGGCCAAGGCCAAGTACGACTTCCTCAACGACATCCCCTACATCGCCAGCCGGGGCGCGTCGCTGCTGATGAACCAGATCTCGCTGGAACTCAAGCTCAACACCCCGCTGGCCGACCCGGCCGCGCAAGACGCCCCGCCCGATGTGCCGCTGATGCTGCTGGTCGCCCATGACACCAACCTCTCGTATTTGCGCACGATGCTGGGGTTCACCTGGAAACAGGGCGACTACCTGGCCAACAACATCCCGCCGGTGGGTACACTGCAATTTGAGCGCTACAAGGAAGTCAAAACCGGCGACTACTTCTTGCGCATCGCCTTTGAAGCCCAGTCCATGGACCAAACGCGCAACCTCAGCGTACTGACCGCGGCGCAGCCCCCCCTGACGACCGATTTCAAAAGCGCTGCGAACTGCCGCACCACCCGCGTTGGCCTGCTGTGCCCGCTGAAAGAGGCCATGGCCACGGTCGATCAACACATTGACCCCACGGCGTTGACGCCTTACCGCTTCCCATAATGGCTCAAGGCACCCGGCAGGTCGAAGCCACCGCCACCTGCCCGGCGCAGCCTGTAGCAACGGTGCGCCGACGTGAGATACATTGAAACCACTTGTGACTAAACCACGAGCCCGTTCTCTCACAAAAAAAGGGTGCCCATTGAACTCCCATCAAAAAATGCGAACTTTCGACCTGATCCGCGCAGCGGTACTGCCTGAGTACCGAGACCGCGTGGCCGAGTACCTGACCGCCTACGAAGACATCCTGCACGACGAGCACGCGCCCGCTGCCGCAATACACGCCAGCGCCCATCAATTGCGCGGTTACCTGCGCGGCTTGAACACCACACGGGTGGTGGGCATGGCCGACCTTGAGGCACTGGACCGGCGCATCAGCGAATCGTGGCTGTAAGGCTGTCGCTGGGCGACTGAAGCGGCGGCTCACTTCATCCAGATGCGGCGTCAGCGCCTGACGCCTTGGCACGGGTGCCCTGGACAAGCTCAGTGGCTGCCCGGCTAAATTTCCCTTCCCGCAACTGGCGAGATTCCTACTCGCTAATACACTAAAAGCTACGCTCCCACGTTATTGCTCATTGAGGCTGTTATGGACCTGTCTACCCATCGACACACGCCCTGCCTCAGTGTGATTGACCCGCGTGGTTTACCCGTGCGCACGGTGGCTTTTTACCGGCGCGAGGCGGAACACACCGCGCAGGTGCAGGTGACGCGCCAGTGCTACGACGCGGCTGGGCGCTCCGCTGGGCAATGGGACCCGCGTTTGTTCGCGTTGTGGCAGGACGATGCTTCGACACCACCTAACCAGTCGGCTATTTACGCACTGGGTGGTCAGGTGCTGGCCACCGACAGTGTCGATGCCGGGTGGCGCGT
>Ga0308167_1002059_pt1 | contig 20193 bp, 18 predicted proteins | sample PhyCR1_2_FD_202138 | JGI IMG/M metagenome (GOLD analysis project Ga0308167, IMG submission 202138) | Phyllosphere microbial communities from UC Gill Tract Community Farm, Albany, California, United States - DLSLRC.R1 | ecosystem: Host-associated > Plants > Phyllosphere > Unclassified | place... | reverse complement strand
TCGACGCCCTCGACCGCACCCCTGACCAGACCGCGTTGGCGCTCGCCGCGGCCGCGATCGACTACCACCGCCGCGAGGCCAAGACCTTCTGGCAGGACCACTTCGACCGCCTGCGGAACCCGGTCGATGACTGGGCCGACACGCGTGACGTCCTGGTCGTGGAGCGTGCGTCCGTCGAGCGCGACTGGGACACGCTGCCGCGTGCCCGGTCGCAGTCGCGGGAACTCCGATTGTCGGGGACGCTCGCGCCCGGTTCGCGGCTCCGGCCTGGAGGCACGCCCCACCTGGTCTACGACGACCCACTTCCGCCATCGATCGCCTCCCCGGGCCCCGGGTCGAAGGGCGCTTCGTCGCGCGCCGTGATCGTGGACGTCCGGGACAACGGCGATGCCGTCGAGGTCCTCGTGAAAGAGGGCCTGCCCGTCGGCGGCGAGCCGCACCACGAGTTCCCCGTGGCCCTCGCCCCGTCGGCGCCGCCACGAGCGAAGCCCCAACCCGAGGCGATCGCGTGGTGGGGTCAGGCCGTACTCGACGAGCTGCCGGCGATGCTGCCCGACCCGGCGCTCGACCTGCTGCGACGGGTGCCCCCGCGTGGCCCGATCGTGCCGGTGCAGGGCGACGACACGGTGTCGGCCGTCGTCTCGACCCTGCTCGACCTCGACCGGTCGTACCTGGCGATCCAGGGCCCTCCCGGCACGGGCAAGACCTACGTCGGCTCGAACGTCGTCGCCCGACTCGTCCGCGAGTACGGCTGGCGCGTCGGGATCGTCGGCCAGTCGCACGCGACGTCGGAGAACTTCCTGACCTCGGTCGTGAACGCCGGCGTCCCCGCGGACCGGGTCGTGAAGGTGCCGAAGTCCGGTGCGACCGAGGACGAGCTCGACGCCGCAGCCTGGACCCCCGTGAAGAACGGTGCCGCGGTCGCCGCGTTCCTGTCCTCGTGCGAGGCCTCGGGTACCGGCGGTGTCGTCGGTGGCACGGCGTGGACCTTCGCGAACGAGTCGACGATCGAGCGCCGTTCGCTCGACCTGCTCGTGGTCGACGAGGCCGGACAGTTCTCCCTCGCACCGACCATCGCGTCGTCGGTCGCCGCGACCCGGCTCCTGCTGCTCGGGGACCCCCAGCAGCTGCCCCAGGTGTCGCAGGGCTCGCACCCCGAGCCCGTCGACGAGTCCGCGCTCGGCTGGCTCGCCGACGGCCAGCACGTCCTGCCGCCCGAGTTCGGGTACTTCCTCGCCCGCACCCGCCGCATGGAGCCCGCGCTGACCGAATCCGTCTCGGCCCTGTCCTACGACGGGCAGCTCGCCTCGATGGTCTCCGGGCGGCACCTCGACGGCATCGCCGCGGGTGTGCACCCCGTGCCGGTCCTGCACGCGGGCAACACGACGTCCTCTGCTGAAGAGGCCGCCCGGGTCGTCGCCCTCGTCGGTGACGTCGTCGGCCGCACCTGGACCGACGGTTCCGACACCCGCGCCCTCACCGACGAGGACGTCATCGTGGTGGCGCCGTACAACGCACAGGGAGCACTGATCCGGCAGGAGCTCGACCGCGCGGGCTTCACCGGCACCCAGGTCGGCACGGTCGACCTCTTCCAGGGCCGAGAGGCCGTCGTGTCGATCGTGTCCCTGGCAGCGTCGAGTGCGGCGGACATCCCACGCGGCCTCGACTTCCTGCTCATGCCGAACCGGTTGAACGTGGCGATCTCACGGGCGAAGTGGGCGGCGTACCTCGTGCACTCACCGGCGCTGACCACCGGACTGCCCCCGTCGATCGCGGGCTTGTCCCTGTTGTCCCGCTTCATCGAGCTCGTCGAGTCGCGGGGCTGAGGGCGTCCGCTCCGCTGAGCGGTCTTTGCGGCTCAGCGGAGCAGGCGCTTTCGTAGCTTTTCGGCCAGTCACACCGGAGCGGTTGCAGCGCTCTCGGCCTCGAACTTGTGTCGCAGCGTCAACAGCTCCGCAACTGCTTCGAAGAACGGCCGAGTGAGACCGCCCTGTAGGCTTCGAATGTTAGTACCGTCGGGCGACTCACTCTCCGCAATCAATCCGAGCGTGACTTGATGGCCATTCTGTGGGCCGACTTTGAACACCGCACCTGTGAACGATCGGCTCTTCATCCTCAACTGGTTGGTGGTGGTTTTCGTGAACCCCCAAGCCTTCATGGTGGTTGCCCAAGAATCAGTGGTCGGAGCATCGAGAGGGGGCATTTCATCGAACTTCCCGTCAGATCGCTCACTTCCGTTTAGGCACGATCGGAGAACGCTCTGCTCATGAGAGATGCGCGAATAATCCGAGCGGTCTGCAAACAACTCATTGCTCGCCGCCCTGGCTCGCAACAACCAGCACGCATCCTGAAGATCTAATTCATAGAGTGAGACCCTCCACGACCCGTTCTGGCCACCCAGATTCAAACTTCTCGCCGCGGCATCGAGAATCCGATCAAGCATCAATTCGTCGCGCATGGTGTCAAAAAGGTTTCTCCGCGTTACCCTCTCTCGATGTCGTTTTGCCCATGAGATCAACGCAAATACAACTGCCAGGCCACCGATCGCGATACCGACCCAAAGGGTTTCCTTCAACGCCGTGAGAATTGCGGCTAGGAGGCTCAGGATTGTTGCGGCATCAAGAAGCCCAGTGGGGCTAAGGCGCTTCATGCTAGTTCAGGTTCATCGGCGCCAAGAGCCTGCGCATAGTCAATGAGTTGGCTGGCACTGAGACGCGCCGCATGTTCAACATCCGACGCAGCCATCTCGGAGAATCCACCAACCACCTTGGTGCCCTGCAGGTCGAAGATGGGGTAGGGCGTAGCCGCAACAGCCTCTAGTACCGCGGTTTCCGCGGTGGCCAATGCATCCGCCAAGACGGCGATTTCTGCGGAAGCATCGGCAGGCATTGCGTCAAGGAGAAGCAAGAGATCGATCTTTGACGGTGCATCATCAGTATCTGAGGCGGAGATCGGAGCGGTCGCCTGCCCCATCGGCCAACGAGCGATGATCTGCGCCACGAGCTGTTCTGATCGCATATCGATCGCCTGTGGCGTCCAGGAAGTTTGCGAGGGGAACTGTCGATTCAGCGGAAGGTTTGAATCATGCAGGATTTCTGCCTTCTCCGCCGGTCCGCGCCGGGCCAAATGTTCGTTGCTGCCGGTTATGGTCAGGTTCCCGATGACATGTGTACGGGATTCCGCGAGTTCAACGGAGACCCCGTTTGCGTCGAGCATTGCGAGCCAGCTATCTGAGAGCTCTTGGGGAAGGATGTGCTCCACCTCCAGGTCGTCCCGGCGGACATGCTCGTTGGGTGCGATTCGGTCGTTGAGCTCGCCAAGGATGTATACGATCTGCCGTGGCTGTAGCGTCCGGTAAATCGGAGTGGCTGGACCGCGCTCGCGCAGCTCAGCATCCCGCGGCCAGTACTTACCGCTGCTGCCGAGTTCTTTCAGGACCGCACCGACGAGGTCCTCGGAAGACGAGGTGGCATAGGGCAAGGAGGACAGGATCCTGTTGAGATTGTTGCTTGGGATACCCGCCACGCCTCGCCGAACGAGATACGCCAGAACGAGGCGCAGCACTTCGGCGCCCTCTTCGGCGGAAATGCGCTTGGCGGAAACCCGAGCGAGCACCTCTAAAGCCATCGGCAAATAGGTCTGGCTGCCCCAGTCTTGTAGCTCTCGCAGGACTCGTTTGAGTGACTCTTGCAACCCCGCCGATGCGGTTGCCGACGGTGAAGTGGCGACTATGAAGTTGTCTACCTCCTCGAGAAGCCTATTCAGCTCCAATCTCGTCGCAGCTGACATTGCAAGTTCATTCTTGCGTGCACTCGCCGCGAGGTGGGCTTGGAACGGTCCGTAAAGATCTCTCTGCGTGGCTTTACTGTTCGTGCGCACTAGCTGAGCCCACAGGTACTGGGCGAGAGTGCTCTCGCCAAGTCGGTCTTCCATTGGCTTCCAGGTTTGTTCGTACACCGAGCCGGCATCGGCGGCGTCAAACTGCATGAAGCTGTGATTCCGAATCAGATCGATCGCACTGAGGCGCATGCCTGAGTGATTAATGGTGTTGAAGATCTGATTGATGTTGTCGTCATCTGAGGTATTGATCTCGACCAGGAGAAGGCGTAGCAAAACAGCCTTCTCCATCCGATCAAAGTCGAACGCATATTCGTCGATTCGCAAATCGAGCTGGCGCCTGAACCATTCGTATGCCTGGCCAATCTGACCAGCCGGCTCTTGGCCATACACCGTGCGTTCGAAGTCGCTTTGATCGTTCGCGCCAGGAATGAGGCGATGAGGGTCATCCCCATTGTACTGGTTTGCAAGGTATTGATTTGTATACGTGTTCGGATCCCACGTCGGCTGCTTCGTGGCTCGTACGTCGCGTAGAACTGAAATTAATACGAGAAGGGTCGTGAGGCGCTGTTGGCCGTCGATCACCCAGTATCGAGAAACGGTCGAAGCTGGGCCAGGTGCGGGATGAAGTACGATGCTTCCTAGAAAATGGCCTTCATCTTTGGTGAGGCGACCTGATGCCACATCGTTCGAATCGTATTGCTCGACTATGTCGTCCCAGAGTTCCTTCCACTGGGGAGCCTTCCACTTGTAGTGGCGCTGGAACTGCGGAACAACGAAGACCTTCGTCCCTACTAGCAGGCGAGCGAGGTCAGTTTGATTGGTTTGCATGTCACCCCTTCCTCTTGAGCCTATCGTGAGGATCTCTCCGTGGCGACGGTGAGGTGAGCGCAGGTTCCACCCACTTCGTGGGGTAGAGAGCTGTAGGCGCTGGCGCGGTTCGGGAGCTGTGGACGCACGCGCAGGGGGGGGGGGGGCTCCGCGCGGGGTCGCCGCAGGTTGTCTCAATCGGTTGAGTTTGTGTGCGATCTCCATCGTGGTCGCGTGCATCTGGGCGCTGGAGGACCTGAGCTCGACGATGACGGCAGTGCTGGCCAGCGACGGGCCGGACCGCGGCGACGCACTGCGGGTGTTCGCGGGCATCCTCGCGCCGACCTGCTCGGCGTGCCTGGTTGAGGGTCGCCTCCGCGCTGCGCTCGGCTGACCAACTCGAGACGGCCGCTTGCTAGCGCTGGGTTCGCTGCCCTGATCGCGACCGGCCCGTTGCCTGGATCTCCTCGAGCACCGCCTTCGCCGCGGGGCTCGCCCAGTTGCCGGTGGTGATCTCCTCGACGAGCGCGCGGGCGACCGCGCCGAATTGCTTCTGGAGAGTACCGGTGGCATCGAGCAGAGCGATGACGGCAGCGGCGAACGGTGTTGGCTCAGCGCAGCCCGCGAGCACGTCGGCGAAGCCGGAGCGGAGCACCGCCTCAGGACGGCCGTGCTGCTCCGGGTACTTCGTCGTCGGGAAGGTGCCGAGGGTCCGTCCCTGCTTGACCGTGATGACGCCCCGATCGGCCAGGCTCGCGATCGCCGTTTCGTGCAGGGGGCGCTTGCCGAGTCGCTGCACCCACCACTTCGCCTTGCGCGGGGTGACCGACGCAGCGATGGTGTCGACGGCTCGTCGAGGACCGCGTCGCCGGTAGTCGAACAGTCGGCCACGGCGACGAGACCGGATCGCAACGGGGCCGTTCCGCGGAGCGCGAGGTCGGCGAGGACCGCGCCGCCGAGGTCCAGGTTGAGCGTCTGGACGTCGGTGGACCGTCGTCCGTCCGACTCGATCAGGAGGAGGGCGAATGCCTGGGGGACCGTGGCGGCCGACCTGCCCGGCATGCTTGATTGGTATGACTATTCAAGCGTCCACCGAGTGGTGTCCGCGGCGGTGGCATGCCGTGCCTGACGCGGCGCGGGTCAGTCGTCGCTGGTCGGGACGCCACCCTGCATCTGCGCCCGCATCTCGGCGAGGACGTCGGCGTGCAGGAAGTTCGCCTCGGCCGCACTCGTGGGGTCGACCACGATGCCGAACTCCTCGGGCAGCGCGGACACGAGCTCGGACATCGGCACCGGACGCCCCTCGGCGTCGGGTAGGCCGGCGGCGAGTTCGTCCGGGTCGGTGAAGACGGGCACGAACGGCTTGTCGCGGATCATGACGTGGGCGACGCTGCCGGCCTCCGGGGTACCCGCCGCCTTCCAGGGGACCCACGCCGCGCTGCGCAGGAAGCCCGCGGGCGAGGCCGCCATCCTCCGTCGGAGTTCGGCGGCCGCGGTCGGCGGGGCCTTGTCGACGCCTCGGCCGAAGGCTGATCCGTTCGTCTCATCGGTACTCACGCCAACCATGCTGTCACGGTCGGCGGACACGGCGGGGCCGAGCCGCGCCTCCAGGCCGATGCCCGGCGCACGCGGACGTGGGCCGGGCGTCGGAGGTGCCGGACTCAGTACGCGGCCGACTGCCCACCGTCGATCGGGACGACCGTCGCGTTGACGTAGGACGCGTCGTCGGACAGCAGGAAGGCGACGACAGCGGCGATCTCGGGGGCCTCGCCGTAGCGCTTCGTCGGGTTGACCTGGATGAACTCCTCGGCGGCCTTGCGCGGGTTCTCCGCGTCGAGCTGCTTCATCGAGTTCTCGACCATGGGCGTCCAGATGGCTCCGGGGGCGATGGCGTTGATGCGGATGCCGTAGCGGCCGTACTCGACGGCCGAGTTGCGGGTGAGGCCGACGACGCCGTGCTTGGCTGCCGCGTACCCGGACTGGTTGCCGATGCCGCGGATGCCGCCGACGCTCGCGGTGTTCACGACCATGCCGGAGCCCTGCTCGCGCATGACCTTGAGCACCTTCTCGAGCCCGAGGAACACGCCGCGCAGGTTGATCGACACGACGCGGTCGAACTCGGCGGCGGTGAACGACTCGGTCGGGTTCTGCTTGCCCTCGATGCCGGCGTTGTTGAAGAAGCCGTCGATGCGGCCGAAGCGCTCGGTCGTGGCGGTGACGTAGGCGTCGACCTGGGCCTCGTCGGACACGTCGGCGACGGTCGTCAGGACCTGCGCGTCCGGGGTGGATTCGAGCACGGCGGTCTTCGTCGCCTCGAGTCCCTGCTCGGAGACGTCGACGAGGGAGAGTGCAGCGCCCTCGGCGGCCAGGCGGACGGCGGTCGCGCGACCGAGGCCGGAGCCGCCGCCGGTGATGAGGACGACGCGGTCGGCGAAGCGGGTGGTGACGGTGCTGGTTTCGGGCATGGTGGGAGGCCTCCTGAGGTCTTCGACGGTGAAGGGCTCGGGGTCCGCGGTGGGGCAGCGAGTCCGATCGATGCATCTGCATCGAGATACCTACACTACACCTGTCGTTTAACGACGCGGTCAGCAGGTGTCCAGCACCCGCACCATCGCGCTGCCTGCCTCAGCTCGTGACGATCGAGGTCGTCGTTGCCATGGTCGCCGCCATGATCACGACAATCGTCGCGGCCTCGATCTCCTCGAGTACCGCCTTCACCGCCGGGCTCGCCCAGGAGCCCGAGGTGATCTCCTTGACCAGGTCCTTGTCGACGGCGCCGAACTGCTTGCGCAGGGTGTTCGTCGCGTCGAGCAGGCCGATGACCGCGGCGGAGAACGGCGTGGGTCCTGCCCGGCCGGCCAGCACGTCCGCGATGCCGGATCGCAGCAGTGCCTCCGGGGCTCCGTCCCGCTCCGGGTGCTTCGTGGTGGGGAAGAGGCCGAGCACCTTGCCCTGCTCGACGCTGATGACGCCGCGCTCGACGAGTCCGGCGAACACGTCGTCGCGCAGCTGGCGCTTGCCGAGTCGACTCACCCACCACTTCGCCTTGCGCGGTGCACCGGCCGCCGCGATGGAGCCGACCACGCCGTCGAGCACGGGGTCGCCCGTTGCGGCGCCGTTCACGACGGTGACGAGTCCGTCCTGCAGCGAGACGGCACCGCGCAGCGCGAGGTCGGCGAGGACCGCTCCCGCGAGACCGGTGTCGAGCGTCGAACCATCGAGCGCGTGGCGTCCGTCGGGCTCGACCTGCAGGAGCGCGAACGCCTGTGGGACCGTGAGTTGCTCAGCCATGCCCGCAGCCTGCCACGCGGGGCGGAGGTGCGCCGGGCCTCCGAGCCGACACCCAGCGGCGCCGGACCGCTCGACGTCAGCAGGCGTCCAGCACCCGCACCATCGCGTCCCGCTCCGCCGGAGCCACCCACAGGCGGTACTTCGCCTTCACCGTGACCTGGTGCTCGACGTAGGTGCAGCGGAACGCCTTGTTCGCGGGGAGCCAGGTCGCCGCGTCGCCGGAGCCCTTCTGCGAGTTGGACCGGCCGTCGACGGCGAACAGGTTCACCGGGTCGTTCGCCAGCGCCTGCCGGTCGGTCTCGGTGAGCCGCTGGGCCCCGGTGCGCCAGGCGTTCTCGAGCGCGACGACGTGGTCGATCTGCACGAGCGTCGACGTCGTGTTGCCGCGCACGAAGTCCACCGTCGCGCCGGTGTACGGCGAGACGAGGGTGCCCGTGAGGACCTTGCAGCGGCCCTCGCGGGTGATGCCGACGAGGTCGCGGGCGAGGACGTCGTTCCGGGTGTCGCACCCGTTGTGGTCGACGTCGAGCCAGGCGCTGCCGAAGTCGCCGGTGCGGTCGTAGCCGGTGCCGGCTGCCTTGCCCTTGACGGGCAGGTCGGCGAGCTGGGTGCGTGCGCGGACCGCGTCGGCGTCGGTTCCGCGGCTGACGGTCGGACTGGAGGCGGGGGTCGCCCCCGACGACGCCTGCTGCGGTCCGATGGTGGTCGTCTCCCCGGCCGTGGGACCGCCCGCCCCGGTCGTGCCCGCCGCGTCGGCGTCCGGCCCGAGGACGCGGGACGCGTCGAGCGCGTAGCCGCCGACGGCGAGGGCCAGGACGACGAGGACGGAGGTCAGGGTGATGCGGCTGCGGCGTCGGCGGGACGTCATGCGGTGGGACTCCAGGTGGTGCGGGCGGAACGGCGGTGCGGGCGGAACGGTGGTGCGGCGGTGTGCGCAGCGGGTCAGGTCAGCAGGGAGCGGATGTCGTCGGCGGTCAGGTCGTCGGCGAACAGGGCGTCGTCGTCGATCATCGTGGCGAACAGCTCGGCCTTTCGGGCGGCGAGGGCGAGGACCTTCTCCTCGATGGTGTCCTCGGCGATGAACCGTTGGACGCTGACCGACCGGGTCTGCCCGATGCGGTGCGTGCGGTCGACGGCCTGGGACTCGGCGGCGGGGTTCCACCACGGGTCGAGCACGAACACGGTGTCCGCCTCGGTCAGGGTGAGCCCGAACCCGCCGGCCTTCAACGAGATGAGGAACGCCGGGGCGGTGCCCTGCCGGAAGCGCTCGATGACCTCCGGGCGCTTGCGGGTGGAGCCGTCGAGGTACTCGTAGCCGATGCCCCGGGCGTCGAGGGCGTCGGAAACCATCCGCAGGAACGAGGTGAACTGGCTGAACACCAGGGCGCGACGGCCTTCTGCCGCGAGCTGTTCGAGTTCGTCGAGCAGCAGGTCGAGCTTGGCGGAGGGGATCGGGGTCGATCCCGACGTGACGTCCGAGTCCGCTGACGCCGACCCGGACGACACCAGCGCCGGCGACAGCGCGAGCATCCGCAGCAGCGTCAGCGACCGGAACACGATCATCCGGTTCTTCGACAGGTCGTCGATCAGGTCGAGGACCTTCAGGCGCTCCCGGTTCAGGGTGCGCTCGTACAGCTCCCGGTGCGCGGGGTCGAGCGTGACCCGGACGACCTGCTCCTGCTTCGGGGGCAGGTCGGCCGCGACGGCTTCCTTGGTGCGGCGGAGCATGAGCGGCCGGATCCGTCGGCGGAGCCGCCCGGTGAGTTCCTGCCGGGCCTCACCGCGGAGCTCGGGCGAGGCGAGGGGCTTCACGTAGTCGTCGCCGAACCGGGTCCAGGTGGACAGCAGCCCGGGCGCGACGATGTGGAACAGTGCCCACAGGTCCGTCAGGCCGTTCTCGAGCGGGGTGCCGGTGATCGCGAACTTCACCGGTGCCTGCAGCTCCGAGGCCACACGGTGGGTCTGGGACTGCGGGTTCTTCACGAACTGGGCCTCGTCGAGCACCAGCGCCGACCACGGCAGGTCGGTCCAGGCGCGGGCGTCGAGCCGCAGCAGCGCGTACGAGGTGACGACGACGTCCGACGCAGCGGCGGTCCGGGCGACGAGCCCCGGGTCCTTCAGCGACGTCGAGGTCACCGTCGCGACCCGCAGCGACGGCACGAACTTGGCGGCCTCGGCGGCCCAGTTGCCGACGACCGAGGTCGGTGCGACGACCAGGAACGGGGGCGCGTCGGGCTCCGTGGCACGACGGGCGGCGACCATCGCGAGCACCTGCAGGGTCTTGCCGAGCCCCATGTCGTCGGCGAGCACCCCGCCGATGCCGTGCGTCACCAGGAACGACAGCCACGCGTACCCGGCGTGCTGGTACGGCCGCAGGTCGGCGTGCACGGTGTCCGGCACGGGGACGTCACCCGGGGGAGTCGCCCCGAGCAGCCCCGAGGCGATCGCCTGCCACCGCTCGTCGTGCGAGGTCTCGTCGGCCAGCAGGTCGAACTCCGACCACAGCCCGGCGTGCAGGGGCGTGACGGCGATCGGCTGGTCGGGCTCCCACTCGTCCAGGTCGCGGGCCTCGTCGATGAGTTCCTTGAGCCGGTCGAACGCGGGGTCGGCCAGCGACAGGTACGAGTTGTCGACGAGCTTGAGCCGTCGCTGCCGACCCGCCAGCGCGGTGAGCAGCGGCGTGAAGGGGATCTGCTTGCCGTTGACGCTGACGATGATGCCGAGGTCGAACCAGTCGTGCTTGTCCGACGGCATCGTCGTGACACGGATGTGCGGCCGCCCGCTCAACCGCTCGTAGTCGAGGCGCTCGCCCTGCACGAGGGTGCGGATGCCGAGCGACGGCAGCTCGGGCAGGAACTCGTTCGCGAACACCGCAACGTCGGCCCCGTCGATGGTGCCGTCCTGGAACCAGTCCAGCCCGCCACCGGGTCCGGCAGGGCGGACGGGAGGCCCGGCCTGCGTCGCCTCGTCGGCCTGCGTCGTCGCCGTGGTCGGCTGCACCGCCGCGGCCGGGTCCGCCACGGGGGCGCCGTTGGTACTGGCGGGGACGTCGGTGCTGTCCGGGCCGTCGGTGCCGGCCGGATCGTCGGCGGCACGGAGCCCGGACAGGTCGGGGAGCGGGCCGTGCAGGGACACCGGGTCCTTCCGGCCGTCGACGTGCCAGCGCCAGTGCAGGTGCACGCGGTCGTCGGTGCGCGGGGCGCGGGCCGGCTCGAAGGTCGCGGTGAGCACGAGCTCCGGCGGGGTGCGTTCCGGCAGCTCCACCGAGCCGTCGGAGCTGACCAGGCCGAGGGCGCCGCGCAACCGGGGTGACCAGTCGGCCAGGAACTCGTCGACCTCGGCGGTCGGCACGGTGATCCGGGTGCCCTCGACGAGCATGCGGCGCTGGTCCTCGGGCACCGGCGCCGGGGTCGGGGCGACGGCGACCGTGAACTCGGGGCTCTCGCGGAACACGTAGACGCCGTGGTCGCCGATCATCCGCGCTGCTCCGGGCACCACGGGCCGGCCGTCGAGCACGGCACTCGCGCCGATCACCACGGCGTCGTCGTGCCGGGCGACGTCGAGCAGCACCTGGGCCTGCGTGCCGAGCACCGCACCGCCCTCGCGCTTGCCGGTGACGAACGCGATGTCGAGCGCCGCGGCCTGCTGCAGGAGCGGCCAGAGCAGGGGGCTCCGGAAGTCGTCGAGGTGCAGCCAGTCGCTCTCACCGGGCAGGCCCGCGAGCTGCCCGGCGCGGTGCAGGGCGGCGAGCTGCAGGAACCAGGCGTGCTGCTCGGCACCGACGCCCAGCCGGTTCTGCGAGTAGGGGAGCGTGCCCCAGGTCAGCTGCCCGCGCACCCAGTTGCCGGCGTCGCTGCGGGTCACCGGCCGGACCCCGAGCCGAACGCTGCGGGACGGCGCGGGCAGGGCGCGGCCGGCGGCACGGGCTCGTGAGGCGAGCTTGGCGAGGACCGCGTCACGCAACTCGAACTGCAGTCCCATCCGGGTGCCCTGCGGGGTGGGTGCCCGCTCGTCGTCACCGGCGAGGCGGGCGAGGTCGTGCCTCCAGTCCGAGGGCGGCGGAGCCGGCGTTTCCGGGCGTGGGCCGGCGTTCGCGGCGAGGGCGCGGGCGTTGATGGTGAGGAGCGCGGCCGCGACGTGCTTGCAGTCGCCGCCGAGCGGGCAGCTGCAGGTGCTGCGGACCGGGCGGACGAAGTCGCCGCGCGCCGGGGTGGTGTCGACGCGGAGTTCGTACGGGTCGTCGGCGGTGCCGGACACGACCGCGGTGACCGTGCCGTCGTCGTCGTGCCAGGTGGCGTCGTCGACCAGGCCGGCGCGGACGACGTCGCGTGCGCGGCCGAAGGTCTGCGGCCCGACGAAGCGGATGACGTCGACGGCGTCGATCATCGGGGCAGCAGGCACGGGACCATCGTGCCAGTCACCACCGACGATCCCCGCCGCCACCCTGTGCGACGGACATCTGACAGGACTACCGTCCAACGCGGAGCGCGTCGACAGCGGTCCACGGAATCGATTGGAACCTCATGCCGGACCGACTGCGGTGGGTACGCGACTCAGCCGACCACTGGAACGGGTGGATCGACGCCGAGGTCGTGTGCGACATCACCCGGACCGACACGTACACCGTCGATTCCCCGGACCACTCGTTGACCGGCGGGCACTCGTCCTTCGAGAGTGCGGCCGCTCAGGTGCACGGCTGGGTTCGCTGGACCGGCCGTTAGGCCGCAGAGCGCAACCCGGTTGTACGTCCACCCGCTGCTCCCTAGCGTGAGAGGGCAGGCCGGGGTCCACCCGGAGGTGACCACACCGCTCTGCTCCAGGAGAGAGAGGTGTTCCGATGACCGACACGACCGAGTCGCAGGCGCCCGCTCCGGGTTCCGATCCTGCTGCACGCCCCACCTCGCCGCGTTCGCTCGTCGCCGTGGCCGGTCAGGACACCGACGAGGCCATCAGCTCGCTCGCCGGCATGTACGCGGGCAAGGCCTGGTACTCCCGAGCCCTCGACCAGGACTACTGGTTCAAGTACGTCGGTGTCGGTGACGAACGGCTGAGTGTCCGCCGTTCCCAGATGCACGGGTACCTGCGGGGTGACGTCGCCACCGAGGGCGAGGTCGTCGTGCAGTGGCTCGAACGCGGCGAGGCCCACGTCGACGTCGGCCGCGACGAGGTCCGCATGCAGCCCGGCGTCCCGACACTGTTCCCCGTCGAGCGCCGGTTCGAGATGGAGTACCAGGACTGGGACCAGCGCCTGGTGCACCTGCGCCGTGACCTGGTGCTCGACGTCGCCGCCGAGGACCACCTGGTCGACGGCACCATGGCGTTCGACACCACGACGACGCCTGACTCCGCAGCTCTGGGCCAGTGGCGGACCGCCGTGTCCGGCGCGCTCCGTGCGCTGCGCGAGGAGGGCGACGAGTCCCTCGCCTGGCACGAGGCGCAGCGTGACGTCGCCCGCGCCCTGTTCCGCATGTACCCGCTGCAGGCCGAGCGGTTCCCCGCGGGCTACGGCACCCGCAGCGACGGACGACTCCGTGCCGCGGTCGAGTTCATCCAGGCGCACGCCCACCAGCCGCTCACCGTCGCCGACATCGCGCAGGCCGCGGGGCTGAGCATCCGGGGGATCCAGGAGTCGTTCCAGCGGGCGTTCGAGCGCTCGCCGATGACGTACCTGCGCGAGGTCCGGCTCGGACGCGTGCACGAGGAACTGCGGATCCTCGACCCGCAGGCGACCTCGGTGGCGGACGTCGCCCGGCGGTGGGGCTTCGCCCACATGGGGCGGTTCGCCTCGGTGTACGCGAACCGGTTCGGGGAGTACCCGCGGGAGACGTTGCGGCGCTGAGGGCGGCTCGTCGCGGCAGCGTGAGCGCCCCTTGTTCTGGGGGTCCCTCGCTCCGGGGTAGAACTGACAGTCTGCTCAGGGGGTGCGAGGGGCGTACCCCCTGAGGGGAGCTCCATGAGCAGTCCATCCGGTCCGACCGAGGACGACGGCCATCCCGTCTTCCTCGGGGAGACGAGCAGACGATCCGTCCTGCTCTTCGCTGCCGCGGCAGCAGTCACCGCGGCGACGCTCAGTGGCACGTCCCGTGCGTTCGCCGTCGAGCCGTCCAACCTGACGTACCCGTCGTACCCCGAGTCGACCTCGACGCGGGATCGCGCGTTCTCGGCCAGAGCGGCCGAAGAGTACGCGAACGGCAAGATCCCGGTCAGCGAGCTGACCTACGTGGCGGAATCGACGAACAACCTGGGCAAGCAGTACCTGCTGGCGAGCGCCGCCACGGCCTACATCGCCCTGGGCAAGGCCTACCAGGCCGCGCTCAACAAGCCGATGACGATGGCCGAGGGGTACCGGGACTACGCGCGCCAGGAGTACCTCTACCAGGGGTACATCCAGGGGAAGCCCGGGTTCAACAAGGCGGCCTACCCCGGGACCTCGATCCACGGGTTGGGTCGGGCCGTGGACTTCAGCGGAGGGGTCAACAGCTACGGCACGCCCGAGAAGGCGTGGATGAACGCCAACGGCCCGACCTTCGGCTGGCAGCCGGTCGGCGACGGTTTCGACTTCCGTGAACCGTGGCACTTCGAGTACGACGGCTCCTACCAGCCGGAAGAACCAGCACCGCCCGTCAACGAACGACAGGAAGACACAGACATGAAGCTCATCACCAACAACGGACGCACCTGGCTCGTCGGCGAGTTCACGGCGGTCGAGATCGACACCGACTTCCTCAACGAGCTGAAGTCGGCCTACAACGTCCCGGGTTCGCTCGGCAACCTGCGCGCTGCACTCGCGGCGCAGTACGGCGAACCGGTCGCCATCCAGGCCGCCGGCAACGTCGAGGGCATCATCGCGGTCGCGAAGAAGAACCGCGCGGGCCTGGTCAGCGAGCTCAAGCGCTGACCACCGACCACTGCACGGACGAGGGGCCTGCCGGCGATCCGGCAGGCCCCTCGTCTGCGTGTGTTCGGTGGTGCTCCGGGCACGCGGAACGCCCCACCGCCTCGTTCGAGGAGACGGTGGGGCGTTGGCGCGACTGTGTCGGATCGGTCCGGCGGCTCAGTAGGCCTGGATGATGCCCAGGAAGTCCCCGTAGCCGAGGGAGCGCTGCGACAGCTCGCAGACGTCCGACGACGGCTTCATGACCAGACGCGTCGCGATGTCGACGTGGTCCAGACCGAAGGTGTGGCCCCACTCGTGCACCGCGACCCCTCGGACGTCGTACCGATCGCCCGAGCACGATGCCTGCACGGAGTTCCACGCGTACCGCGTCGAGTACTTCTGGTCCGACTCCGTCGAGGCGAGCGTGCTCAGGTTGTAGAAGGTGCAGGTCGCGGCGAGCGTCCCGGTCGGCAGGCTGCCCCACCCGATCACGTTCTTGTTGTCCTGCGCAGAGCAGGACAGCGCACTGGTCACTGCCGGGTCGGATCCGGTCGCGCCCAGCGGAGTGTTCCGGGCCCCCGAGATCCCCGACGCACCGCACGCCGAGATGTTGCCGCCCCACTTGTTCGCCGCTGCCTTGAGCTCGTCGTAGGCGTACGTCCCCTTGCTGTTCGCCTCGTTGTAGCGCCACTCGACGGACGTCCTCCAGGTGTTGCCCGCGAGGTTGTAGTCACCAGCGCAGGACGCAGCGCCGATCGAGGTGCCGGGCGCGGTGGCGGGCGCCTGGGTCCCGCTGCTGGACTGCGCAGCGCCCTGCGTCGCACGCTGTGCTGAGGACCTTGCCGGCGACGTGCCGTGCCAGTCGCTCCCGACCTGCACGGAGACGCCGGCGTCGGTGTTGAAGACGGTCACGTCGGTCGCCGGCTGTGCGCCCGCGGCACTGACGCTGTCGACCCTGACGGCCGTTCCGGCCGCGGGGACGACGAACGTCCGGCCGTCGACCACCACGGTCGAGCCGGCGCCGACGGTGCAGCCTGCGTCCAGATCGGTCGACGTGACGGTGCCGTCCGTGCACCCGCTGGAAGCGTTTGCTGGTGCGGCGACCCCCGCGCCGACGACGAGCGCCGTGCCGAGCACGGCGAGAGTGAGTGTGCGGTACATGAGTCCCCTTCGCTTATGTGAGCACTCGAACTCTGGCACTTCCCGCGATGGGGAGCGAGAGGCGTCACCGAATCGCAACGTGCCGACACCCGGTTGTTCACGAGCGAGCACGCGTCAGGTCCTCCCAGGCGTCGGGTGCTCAGTCGCGCAGGGGCTCACCGCCGGTCGCCTCGCCCGTCGCCAACTTGCTGTGGCGTCGTGAGTACCCGAAGTACACACCGAGCCCGATCGCGAACCAGATCGCGAACCGCACCCAGGTCTCCCACTGCAGGAACGTGACGAGCCACAGCGACGCGATGACGCCGATGATCGGGATGACGGGCATGAACGGCAGCCGGAACTGGCGGTCCAGGTCGGGCTGCCGGTAGCGCAGGACCACCACGGCCGAGCACACCACGACGAACGCGAGCAGGATGCCGATGTTCGTGAGCTCGGCGACCACACCGATCGGCAGCACCCCGGCCAGGATCGCCGACGCGATGCCGAGGATCCAGGTCACCCGGGTCGGCACGTGCCGCTTCGGGTCGGTCTTCGCGAACCACTTCGGCATCAGACCGTCGCGGCTCATCGAGAACCAGACGCGCGAGGCACCGAGCATGAACGTCACCAGAACCGTGACGATGCCGACGATGGCACCGATCGCGATGACGTTGGCGACACCGCCGAGGCCGACCGACGCGAACGCCGACGAGAAGCCCGACGCCGGGTCGATGTCGGTGTACTTCTGCATCCCGGTGAGCACGAGCGTCGCCAGGACGTACAGCACCATCGAGATGCCGAGGGACAGCAGGATCGCCTTCGGCATGTGCTTGCGGGCGTCGGTGGACTCCTCGGCCGCGGTGGACATGGCGTCGTAGCCGAACACGGCGAAGAACACGGTCGCGGCACCGGTCATCACGCCGCCGAAGCCGAACGGGAAGTACGGGGAGTAGTTCGCACTGTTGATGTGGAACACGCCGAGCACGACGATGAGCACGACGAGCGCCACCTTGATGCCGACGGCGACGAACTCGAACCGGGCGGCGCTGCGGATGCCGCGCGTCAGCACGAACGCGGTGAGCAGGCACAACGCGATCGCGAAGACGTCGATCACGTGGCCGTCACCGGTGCCCGGGGCGCCGAGCATCCACGCGGGCAGGTCGATGCCGAACTGGCCGACCAGGAACCCCACGTAGCCGGAGATGCCGATCGCGACCACCGCCACGATCGCCGTGTACTCGAGCAGCAGGTCCCAGCCGATGAACCACCCGACGATCTCGCCGAGCACCGCGTAGCCGTACGTGTACGCGCTGCCGGCCTTCGGGATGAGCCCCGCGAACTCGGCGTACGACAGGGCAGCGGCGGCGCTCGCGACCCCGGCGACCAGGAAGCTGATCAGCACCGCGGGTCCGGCGACGCCGTTCGCGACGGTGCCGGCGAGGGTGAAGATGCCGGCGCCGATGATGCCGCCGATGCCGATCGCGGTGAGCTGCCACAGACCGAGGTGCCGTTTCAGGCCGCCCTCGCCCCCGGCCTCGTCATCGATCGTGTCGATGGGCTTCCGTCGGAACAGGGTGCGTGTCGTCGTCGTCACCCGCCCATGGTGCACCCGGAGGCGGTCGTGCGCACGGGCGGGCTGCGGGCGTTCCGGCGGCGGGCGGGCGCGTGTGCGGCGGCGGGGCCGGCGGGGTTTCGCGCTGGACGACACTTCTCGCGCCGCCGAGCCCGTGAACTGTCGCTCAGCGCGAAAGAACGGCCCGACCCGCCCGCAACCGCACGCCGCACGCGGCTGCACCGCAGGCACCGGGCGTAGACCTGGAGCATGCGCCACCCGAAGAGGACCGAGCCCGGCCCCGGCCAGGAGTCCGTCTGGGACTACCCGCGCCCACCCGCCGTCGAGCGGGTCACCGCCCGCGTCGTCGTCCGCCTGGGCGGCACGGTCGTCGCCGACACGACCGACGCCGTCCGCGTGCTCGAGACCTCGCACCCGCCGGTCTACTACCTGCCGATGGCGGACCTCGCCGAGCGCGCGCTCGTGAAGGCGTCCGGTTCGAGCATGTGCGAGTTCAAGGGCCTGGCGCGCTACTTCGACATCGTCGGCGGCGACGGGACGGTCACGAGCCGTGCCGCCTGGAACTACCCGACGCCCGTGCCCGGCTACGAGTCGCTGCGGGAGCGCGTCGCGATCTACCCGTCGGCGATGGACTCGTGCGAGGTCGGCGGCGAACGGGTCCAGGCGCAGGACGGTGACTTCTACGGCGGCTGGATCACGGCGGACATCGTCGGACCGTTCAAGGGCGCTCCCGGCACGCTCGGCTGGTGACCCGGCGTCGTCAGGCGGGGCGGCCCTGACCCGGGCCGACCGGAGTCGTGCGCGGCGGGGCGGACCCGACCCGGGCCTCCCGGCCGCACCGCGTCAGCGGTTGGCGTACGGCGACCAGAACGGCGGCGGGAACGCGCCCCCGGTGACGATCACGAGCACCTGCCAGACGAGCATGACGAGTCCGGCGGTCCCGATCACGATGCCGATCCACGACCACACCTGCACCGCGCGGCGACGCCCGGCGATCCGGATCGCCCGCCAGCCGCTCAGCACGCACACGAGCCCGAACACCGCACCGAGCAGCACGTGCCGCACGGTGGACTGCGCGGGCACGATGATGCCGAGGTAGAACGCGACCGGTCCGAGCAGCACCGCGAAGGTCGCCGGGGCTGCCGGCGGTTCGTGGTCACGAGCAACTGCTCCCATGGACCGCATGTTAGCGAGTGAACCTCGCTTCGAGCACGTCCAGGTCGCGCAGCGCGGGCACCCGATCGCGGGAACGGGCACCATGGAGGCATGCGTTCCTTCTTCCGCGTCCTGCTCGGCCTGGCCCTCGTCGTCGCGGGCACGAGCCACCTCACCTTCGCGCGCAAGGAGTTCACGGCGCAGGTGCCCGACTTCGTCCCCCTGGACGACGACACGACGGTGCTCGCGTCGGGGGTCGCGGAGATCACGCTCGGCTCGGCCCTGGTGCTCGCTCCGAAGCCGGCCCGCCGCTTCGTCGGCTCGGTCGCGGCCCTGTTCTTCACGGTCATCTTCCCCGGCAACCTGTCGCAGTGGGTGAACCGTCGCGACGCCTTCGGCCTGGACAGCGACGAGAAGCGCTTCGTCCGCCTGTTCGGTCAGCCCGTCCTCATCGCGCTCGCCCTCTGGTCGACGCGCGGCCGGCGCTCCTGATGGGCGCGCCCGCGCGGCAGAGCGGTCCGGCCCCCGGCGCGGATCCGGATCCGCTCGGGTCCGGCCCGTCACGCTTCGGTCGGGAGGCCCGCCACCCCCTGGCCGGTCGCAGCCGCGTCGCGGACCTGGTCGCCTCCACCGCCCTGCTCGTCGTGCTGACGGTCGGCGCGTTGGCAGCGGGGTGGGGGATCCGGCTGATGTCGCTCGCGTTCGTGTCGTGCGGGGCGCCGGGCAACACGTGCAACGAGACGCTGGGTGACTCGGTCGTCGTCGTGGGGCCGATCATCGTGGCGGCCGTCCTGGTCGCGACGATCGCGGTCTGCGTGCTGCGGCTCGTGCGACGTCGGCTGACCTGGCCGGTGGTGCTCGTCGGCATGGCGGCGATCGTGGCCGTGTTCTTCGCCTCGCTGTTGCTCGTCGACAGTTCGGTCACGCACGGCATCTAGGCGCTTCTTCCTCCACAGGTGGGGGAGTGTCGGGCGTCTCTCCACAGAAGCCGACGCGCGCCTCGGTGGCGGCGGTCGGACCGACACGCTGGAGCCATGCCTGACACCGAGATGCTCGACCGCCTGATCCGTGAACCCGTCCGCACCGACGACGACGTCGTCCGACTCGTCGAAGCCGTCGTCGAACGACCGCTGCGCCGGCAGTGCTGGGTGCTGTTCCTCGACGACCGTGGGATGTCGATCCCGTTCCTGCTGCCGATCGCCGATCTGCCGTACTCCCCGGACGAACACGTCGACGACTTCGCGGCCCTGATCGCGGACATCGTGGCGCAGCTCGGCGCCGTCGACGTCGTGCTCGTGTGGGAGCGCCCTGACGCCGACCGGCTCTACCCGGTGGACTGGGAGTGGGTCGACGCCTGTGCGTGCGCCCTCGACGAGCACTCGATCCGGCTCCGCGCCCAGGTCGTCGTGCACTCCGGCGGAGCCGCGATCGTCGAGTTCGACGAGGACACGCAGCCGGTGGCCTCGTGAGTGGTCAGCCCTGGGGAGCGGCGTCCGGCACGTCCTGGCCG